>JACCDS010138629.1_pt1 | contig 11072 bp, 7 predicted proteins | sample 7446441 | NCBI WGS metagenome assembly JACCDS01 (sample SAMN15323445, study PRJNA562643) | freshwater metagenome | isolation source: river surface water | place: USA:Blue River Watershed | collected 2017-08-17 | reverse complement strand
TTTTCCATGAGGATGTATTTGGCTCCGTCGAGGGCGGATTTCACGTCGTTAATATTGTGCTCAGCGTTGAAGTATTTTGCTGCTTCCACGTCGGGCGCGAGGCTTGGGTCCGCCAATAAGGCCTCTGCCAAGGGTTCCAGTCCGGCTTCTTTGGCGATTTGGCCCTTGGTGCGGCGCTTGGGTTTGTAGGGGAGGTACAAGTCTTCCAAGCGGTTTTTGGTATCGGCGATCTGGATTTCGCGCTCTAATTCCGGGGTGAGCTTGTCCTGTTCGGCAATGGATTTCAGGATCGCTGCGCGGCGATCTTCCAGTTCGCGCAGGTAGCGCAGGCGCTCTTCCAGGGTACGCATTTGCGTATCGTCCAGCCCGCCCGTTACCTCTTTACGGTAGCGGGAGATAAAGGGCACGGTGGCGCCTTCATCCAGTAGCCCCACGGCGGCGCTAACTTGTTGTTCCTGAACGTTTAATTCATCGGCAATGCGTTTGGCAATACTGGGTAGGCTGGTCATAGCATAAAGGCTCGTATAGCGGGCTTGAATCGAAAGGGCACCATTATCGCCAAAATCACCCTGTCTGCCAGACTTGTTTTTGGCAAGGCTTTGTGAGCGGAAAACAGCGGGTGGTAATTTTTTAGCTGTGGGTGAATCCGGTTCGGCGACTTGTGCGTCTTAGGGGTAAGCGCTGTTGAGTTGTATTTATTTCATTACTGTATTTATGGGAGAAAATCATGCTGGTTCGCACAGGTTTGTTTGGGTTGATTATGTGCTTCGCCACCCCCTTGGCATTAGCAGAAACACTGGCCAAGGTGTATCCGGTGAAGAATTTCAGTGAGTTTACCAGCGGTGGCAATACCCGGGTGGAGATCACCCAGAGCGGTACTGAGTATTTGCGCATTGAGGCAGATGCCGAGGTAATGGAGCGGGTCAAGGTGGACCAAACGGGCAATCGCGTCAGTGTCTGGTTAAAGAGCGGCAATGGCGGTTTTCTGAGTTGGTTTGGCCAAGGCAATGAGAAGGTTAAGGTCACCGTGGGTGTTAAGCAGTTGCAGTATTTGGAGTTGTCTGGCGGGGCGAACGCCACCCTGGGGGATTTACAGGGGAGTGAGTTTAAGCTGGAGACCAGCGGTGCGGCGAATGTGAACTTTGCACGCCTGACGATGGATGAGGTCAGGATGGGGCTGTCCGGTGCGGCTAATGTGAGGATTGATACTCTAACCACCAAGACCCAGTCCTACGATCTGTCGGGGGCATCCAATGTGGAGATCAAGGGCGCCAGTCGCAGTGATGAGTTGGAGGTGGGGGCGAGTGGTGCCAGTAATTTCCGTGGCAAACCGCTCAGTGTGACCCAAGCCAAGGTCAGTGCCAGCGGCGCGTCCCATATCAAAGTGTCAGTCACTGAATCTCTGGTGGCCGATGCCAGCGGTGCCTCCAGTGTGGATTACTACGGCAATCCGCGCACCAAAACCAAGGCTACCGGTGCGAGCCATGTCAATGCCAAGGACGACTAGCGCGTTTGGGTTTTGCTGGCGTACATCGCATTATCGGCGTGGTGCAGCAAGTCTTTTTCATTGTCACCGTGCAAAGGAAAGTGCGCCATGCCGATACTGGCAGTAATCGTGATCAGGTTGCCTGCCAGTTCAATCGGGCTGCGCAGGTGATCAATAATTTTTTCCACCACACGATCGCTCTGTTCCGGGTGATCGATATTTTCCAGTAACACCACAAATTCATCGCCGCCAAAACGGGCAACGGTATCGCATTCGCGCACACTGAGTTCCAGGCGACGCGCTACGGCTTCCAGCAACAGGTCGCCAGTCTGATGGCCAAAGCGGTCATTCACTTCTTTGAATTTATCCAGATCCAAAAATAACAGCGAGATCAGTTCCCGGTTGCGTCGCGCCCTGGCGATGGCCGATTGGATGCGGTCGTAAAACAGATCGCGGTTGGGCAGGCGGGTGAGTTGGTCGTAGAGTGCGCGCTGTTGCAGGCGCGCCATCATCTGGTGTCGCTCTATGGCGGTAGCGATCTGGGTGGACACGTAATTCAGCAGCTCGACGGTTTGTGCTGAGTAGCAGGCGGTGAGGGTATAGCTTTTGATCACCAGCGCCCCGATGGGACGGCCCTGCATTTTCAGCGGTACACCGAGCCAGGAGAGCGGTTTGCGCACATTGTCCGCATCCAGAAAATGGGCGTATTGCGGGTCGGCCAGTTGTGCGGTATCCAGCAGCAATGGTTCGCCCTCGCGGATGAGCTGGGCATAGCCGCTGTGGTGGCCCAGCGATTGTGGGGCCGGAGCCGAGGTGTGTTTATCCACGTAATAGGGAAAGCTGATGCAGTCCGCCAGTGAGTCATAAAGGGCGATGACACAGTTAACGGCCGGCAGCAAACCGCCAATGATCTGGTGGATTTGCGGGTAGAGGCTACAGAGGTCATCGCTGGTGTGGGAGGCCTCGGCTATGGCGAACACCGCTTGCTGCATAGCTTCTGCCTGTTTGCGCAGGGTGATATCGCGGGCGACGGCAATGCGGCACTGATCTTCCTCCGACCAGCGTGCCGACCACATGATATGCACTACGTCGCCATTCTTGCGGATATAGCGATTCTCAAAATGCGGTTCCGGTTGGCCCGCCACAATGTGATCCACCGCCTTCAGGGTTTTGTCTTTATCCTCAGGGTGAATCAGTTCCAGCATTTGCCGGCCAATCATTTCGTCGGGGCGGTAGCCAAAAATACGCTCACCGCCTGCGCTGACAAACATAAAATGCCCGTCTTTATCGACCACGCAGATGGCGTCCAGCAGCAGGTCAAGGTATTTGCCCAGTGCTGTGTAGGTGGCGGTTGTCATGATGTGTGTAGATTACCTCTGAGGCGATTATCGCTGCGATGCAAAGCCCAAGCATAGTCGCGCGTGCGAATGGCCGCGTATATTAAGCATAGATCTAGTCGCTTAAATCAACATGGAAAATGTGCGCAAATAATAACGCATCGGAGGATGCTGCCGCTTATGATTAATCTCTCTTTTGTGCCCTGGAGGCGATGAATGGCCCTGAAAACCGGTTTGCTTGCTGCGCTGTGCCTGTCACTCTTGTTTGGCGACCGAATTGCCTTGGCCGCGCCAGAAACAGCGACCGTGGAATCGACCGGGGTGAGTGACTTGCGCCGCGCCTTGCAGCAGTTGCGCAGTACACAAACCATCGCGCTGGATGTGCAGTTCAAACTCTTTGGTCGCAGCGGCGATGACAAGGATTTGCAGGAGCGGGAGGGGCTGTTGCAACTGCGACTGGAAGATTCGCCCGAGGGCCTGCGTATGTTTTATTCCCCTGCATTAATTGCCCAACTCAGCGCCGAAGAAATGGCGAAAACCGTCGATGAGGATGTGAAAAATTCTGCCCTCAATGCCATTGGCCAATTTGATTATTGGGAATGGCGCGAGCTGATGTATCCAGTCGCCCAACTGGAGTTGATGCTGGCGCGCTATCGCTTTTTGGGCGAATCGCCCAGTAGTTATGAAGGTCGTCCGGCGCGGTTGCTGCGCTTTAGTTTGCCCAGGGAAAAGATCGATAAGCGCTATCGCAAGTACGTCAAAAAATACCGCAATCGCCTGCAATTGTGGATTGATGAACAGGGCGTTCCGCTGGCCAGTGAACTCACCGAGGCGGGCAGCGGGCGGGTGTTTATTGTCATTGGCTTTCGCTTTCAAAACGCGGTGCAAATGGAATACCAGCGCATAGGCGACAGGCTTATCACCCGGCGGCGCGAGGTCAATGACGAGAGTGAAGGTGCCACCATGCAGAGCGAACGCCATTTCATCAGCCTGGTATCGGTGGCGGGTGATGCGGAACCTATGGCGTCGCCCTAGCGTCATAGCCGGGTATATTCTTGCCGCCAAGGCGCCGCCAGCCTTGGTAAATTCTGCTAGGCTGTCTGGCAATTCTAACTCTGAAGGGAACTAGGCTATGTTAAAACGCTATTCTGCGGTGGCAGCGGGTTTACTGCTGCTGGGCACTATGTCGTTGGTGGGCTGTGAGTCCACTCGCCCCTCATCGGTGGGGCAATCGCCCGCGCAATCACTGCAACCATCCATTGCCGATATTGAAAACACGGCGATTATTAAAAGCCCCAATGACGATCGCCAATATTCGGCAATCCTCCTGCCCAATGGTTTGCAAGCGGTGCTGGTGACCGACCCGGCCAGTGAAGTGGCGGCTGTATCGCTCGCTGTGGGGGTGGGTAGTTATCAGGACCCGGATTCGCAGTTAGGGCTGGCGCATTATCTGGAGCACATGCTGTTCCTCGGCACCGAAAAATACCCGGAACCCAACAGTTTCCAAAAATTTGTGGATGGCAATGCCGGGGTGTGGAACGCTTACACTGCACGCGACCATACCAATTATTTTTTCCAGCTAAAGGCCGATCAATTGGATCAGGCGCTGGATTTTTTTAGCGACTATTTCCGCGCGCCTACCTTTGATCCGCAATACAGCGACAAAGAGCGCAACGCGGTCAATAGCGAGTGGTCCATGGGGCGAACTAACGATAGCTGGATTATGTATCGCATCAGTGGCCTCACGTCCAACCCGGCCCATCCGGCGCACCGCTTTACCACCGGTAATTTGGAAACCCTGTCCGACAAACCCGGTGCCTTGTTGCAAGATGACCTGCGCGCGTTTTACAACCGCTATTACTCTGCCAACAACATGAAGCTGACGATTGTGGGCAACCAATCCCAAGCGCAGTTAAAAGCCCTCGCGGAAAAACATTTTGCGTCCATTCCCAATAAAAATATCAAGCGACCACAAGTCGATGTTCCCGGCTTAACCCGCGCCGAGGAAGGCCAGCATATTTATGTCAAAACCCTGAAGGATCTCAAGCAATTATTTATCGAGTTCCCCATTACCGATAACAGTGCCCTGTGGCCGGTCAAACCCAACGGTTATTTACATTATCTGATTTCCTCGGAAGAACCCGGCACCCTGGGTGAGCAATTGCGCCGCGAAGGTTTGGCCAATTCGGTAAGCGCCAGTGTCTCGCCCGATGAATACGGCATGGACGGCACCTTTTCGGTTTACGTTGAGCTAACTGAAAAAGGCTTGAGTAACAAAAATCAAATTATCAGTTCGATTTTTGCCTATATCGATTTAATGAAAGCCAAAGGTGTTGATGAGCGTTATTACCGCGAAATCAAAGCCATGTGGGAAAAAGATTTTGCCAATGTGGAAAAACAACCGCCGCTGCAACAGGCGACGGATTTATCCTACAAGCAGTTTGAATACCCGGTCGCTAATTTGCTCAACTCGGATTATGTCTATGAGCGTTTTGATGCAAGTGCCATCAAAGCGGTGTTGAAACAATTAACACCGGCGCGCGCGCGTATTTGGCACGTGAGCAAAACAGAAGTTACCGATCAGCCCGTGCCTTATTACGAAGGCAGTTATGCGGTAAAAAAATTCACGCCTGCCGAAGTGAAAGCCTGGGCAAAAACTGGCAAGGCTCTGCAATTCCAATTGCCACCGGAAAACGATTTGTTTACCGACAAGCCGGCGCCCATTGTGGCCGCTACACACAGCAAGCCGCAGCAACTGGTGAATCAGCAAGGTGTGGAAGCCTGGCTGGTACACAACCAGCATTTCCAGGAGGATAAGGGCTTTATCGAACTGAACCTGAACATCGATTTTGCCTACAACGCCATTGATCAATTAGTGGCAGCCAATCTGCTTGCCGATATTTACAAAATGCACCAAACCTCGCTGGTGGATCGCGCCGGGCGCGCGGGTATTTCCATCGGCCTGGAACTGAATGCAGAAAAAGGCCAGAATTTCAGCATTTATGGTTACACCGAAAAACAACCCGGACTGGTGCACACACTGTTGCAGGATTATGTCGCCCTGACACTGAGCGCGGATGATCTGGCCAAAGCCAAAGACCGGTTTGTCAAAAATATCGCCAACAACAAAAAAGAAATTCCTATTCGCCAGGCCTTTAACCGCTTCGGTTTATTGACCCGCGCCAAGGGCAATTGGAGCGATGCAGAAGTGATCGCTGCCGCAGAGAAAATAACGCTGGCGCAGGTACAGGCACATCATAAAGCGGTGTTGGCTAATCATTTGTTGCGCATTTATGCCGCCGGTAATTTTACCGACGACAGCGTTGTGGCATTAGCGACAGATGCCGCGCAAACACTGGGCAGCAGCAAAGCGCCCGCACAGCGTTATTTAGCCCAAAGCATTACGCCAAAAACCGGTGGCGTGTTGGTGGATCAGCTCGATATAGATCCAACCGATAATGCCTTGGTGGATATTTATGTGGGCACACAAAAAGACCTCAAGCAGCAAGCGCAGTTAATGCTGCTCAACGGCTTATTCAGCACCGATATTTTCACCCAACTGCGCACCAACGAGCAGTTGGGTTATGTGGTGGGCAGTACCGCATCGGCGTTGAATGATTACCCCTTGTTTGGTCTTTATGTGCAAACCACCAATACCGATTTGGTCAGCTTGAAAGCGCGCATGGATAAATTCCGCAAGGATTATCTCGCCACCTTGAAAGCCCTGGAGCCAGCACAGTTGGAGCAATTAAAAGCGGCAGAGATTGCGCAGATCCTGCAAAAACCCAATGATTATCGCGCTGAAGCCACCCAGCATTTGCAGGACTTTAAGGAAGCCAAATTCAGCTTTGATCGCAAAGAGCGGGTCGTGGCTGCACTGCAACAGGTTACCAAGGCGGATTTGCTGAACATCTACCAACAACTGGTGCTGGGCAAGCAGGGGCAAAACCTGGTTATCCAAGCGCGCGGCGCCAACTTTAAAAACAAACCTTTTGCACCGGTAAAATAATCGCACACTGCCTCTGGTGTTGGTTGCCAGAGGCATTTTGGTTACAGCTACCGTAGAATAGGCAGCAACTTTATTAACGGGTGAGACAGCACAATGAGCACAAAAACTGACGATGATATTTTTTGGGAATTGGTAGAGAAGTTTATCGAAGACGCCAATAGCGCCTGCGATCATGCCGACCCGGGAATTGTCAGTGCCGCATTAATCAATGCAACCGCGCGCTTTAATGCCTTTGTGGTGGCACAGAGTTCGCTGGATAAAAATGAATTCGCGGAAGATGTAGAAGGCACCACCAATTACTTGACCGGTCGCTACCGCGATTTTTTAAAAGAACACATGGAAGATTACCGCGAGAATTATTCAACCTTGATTGGTGTGCGCGAGCTGCCGGATGAGTAAATAGCATTGCCCCGAAAAAGCAGCCTTAGCTGCTTTTTTTATGCCTGGAGGCGGCACCTAAATGACATGCGCAAGCGATTAAATAAATGTAAAAATGACTCGCCTGCCTAGTATCAGGGGTTACAGCGCTTGTTGTATACAAGTACACTTGGCATTCTTGTTATTCAGTCCATAACCATAAAAGCCCTGACTATGAAAACGATACTTTCCTTTCCTATACAGTTTTTGCTCTTGTTAAGTCTAGTGGCGGCGACAATATCGCCCGCCCATGCCGATGTAACCCTGCCACGCCTGTTGAGCGATGGTGCGATTCTGCAGCGCGATAAGCCTCTCACTATTTGGGGCTGGGCCGATGAGGGTGAGCAGGTCACCGTGAGTTTTGCGGGCCTGCAACAAACCACCACTGCGCAGGCAGGTAAGTGGCAAGTGACCTTTCCGGCGCGCAAGGCAGGCGGCCCCTACGAGTTAACCGTGAGCGGTAAAAATACGCTGACCCGCAAAGATATTTTGCTGGGCGATGTATGGATCGCCGCCGGGCAATCGAATATGGAATTGCCCCTGCGTCGGGTGAGATACCAATACCCCGGTTTGATTGAATCCACCCGCTTGCCGCAGGTGCGCGAATTCAATGTACCGGTAGCCTATGCCTTCAAAGGGCCGCTGGCGGATTACACCCAAGGTGAGTGGAAAACCGCTACCCCGGATAATTTGGCCAGCTTTTCGGCAGTGGGCTTTTTCTTCGCCCAGCAATTGCATCGCGCCACCCATGTGCCCATCGCCCTGGTGACCTTGCCGGTGGGCGGTTCGCCCGCTGAAGCCTGGATGAGCGAGCCGGCGTTAAAAACCTATCCGCATTATTTGGAAAAACTTCAGCCCTTTAAAAACGATGCCCATGTGCAGGCGACTATCACTACCGATAAAGCCAATAACGATAAGTGGTACAGCGATTTGGATGCGGCGGATATAGGCTTGAAGAACGGTTGGTCACAAGCGGAGTTGGCAACCGATAGCTGGAATACAGTGCAAGTCCCGGGCTTTTTTAAAGAGCAGGGCAGTGACTTTACCAACGGCAGTTTGTGGGTGCGCAAAGAGTTTGTGTTGACGGCGCCCCAGGCAGAAAAAGCAGGCATGCTGTGGTTGGGTTCCATTGTGGATGGTGACCAGGTGTTTGTGAACGGTCAGTCTGTCGGCCAGACGGGTTATCAATATCCGCCACGGATTTATCCTGTACCGGCCGGTGTATTAACGGCAGGTAAAAATACTATCGCCATTCGCATTACCAGCTATACCGCCAACGCCGGTTTTGTGAAAGACAAACGCTACGCGCTGGTGCTGGATGAAGCCTTGCCCACGACGGAAACCATCCCTTTGCAAGGTGAATGGAAATACCAAATCGCCGCCAATGCCCCGGCGATGAAACCGACTACCACGCTGCACTATGTCCCCGCATCACTGTTTAATGCGAAGTTGGCGCCCGCGCTGCCGCTGCAAATTAAAGGGGTGATTTGGTATCAGGGCGAGTCCAATGTGGAGCGCGCTGATGCACAGGGTGTTCATCGCCAACCGGGCGGCCAGTGCGCGGAAGAATCCTGCGCGGTTAGCACCTCGGAGTATCGCTACTTGTTTGCCGATTTAATTCGCGATTGGCGTGTGCAGTTCAAACAGGGCGATGTGCCATTCCTGTTTGTGCAGTTGGCTAACTTTTTACCGGCCAAACCGGAGCCGGTGGAGAGTAAATGGGCGGAGTTGCGCGAAGCACAGCGTCAAACACTTGCCTTGAAAAATACCGCTATGGCGGTGGCGATTGATGTGGGCGAGTGGAACGATATTCACCCCTTGAATAAACAATCTGTGGGCGAGCGTCTGGCGTTAAGTGCGCTGAAAGTGGCCTATGGTAAAAAACGCTTGTTGGCCTCTGGCCCGGTATTGCAGAAAGTTGCGCGCAAAGGCAATAAGTTGGAGCTGTCTTTCGCGGATACCGGCAAAGGGTTGCGTGTGCGCGGCGGTGGCGATCTTAAGCAGATTGCAATTGCCGGCGCGGATAAGCGCTTTGTGTGGGCCAAGGCAGAGGTGAAAAAACAGAAGTTGGTGGTTTGGGCGGATGGCGTGTCACAACCGAAGTGGGTGCGTTATGCCTGGGCGGACAACCCTGAGGGGGCAAATCTGTATAATAGCGCTGGTCTGCCTGCATCGCCGTTTGAGGCCAGTGTTAGCGATTAAGAGCGCCGCTTGATGGATGCCGTCATTCTCTCTGAGACTCGCCGTGAACCCATCCTTGGGGGCTCGTCGCCCGCGTCCCTGCGGGCCACGGTCTCCGAGAAAATGCCGGCATCCATCAGCTAACTGTGTGCTAATTATCCTCAAACGCCGATGTGGAATTAATTTCTCATCGGCGTTTTTATTTTGAAACAATTCGATATTTTTGATATCCCTCCTGCAAAAACGGTGGCGATTATTGGCGGTGGCCCGGCGGGTTTAATGGCGGCGGAAGTCATTGCTTCGGCGGGTCATTTGGTGTCGGTGTACGATGCCATGCCGTCGGTTGGGCGAAAATTTTTATTGGCCGGCGTGGGCGGCATGAATATCACCCATGCGGAGCCGGCGGAGGATTTTCGTGCGCGCTATTCGGCCAATGCCCAGTTTATAAATTCCCTCAAACAATTCGATGCCGATGCGTTGCGCCAGTGGGTGCATGGTTTGGGTATTGATACCTTTGTGGGCACATCGGGTCGCGTATTTCCAACTGATATGAAAGCGGCGCCGCTGTTGCGCGCCTGGTTGCATCGCCTGCGCGAGTTGGGCGTAAAAATCTATCCGCGCCATCGCTGGTTGGGATGGAATGCACAGGGCGAGTTACTATTTTCTGCGCTCGAAAATGCCAATCCCATTAGCAAAACAATCCGTGCCGATGCTGTTGTCTTGGCCCTTGGCGGCGCAAGCTGGCAGCGTTTGGGTTCCGATGGCGCCTGGGTGCCCTTGCTGCGCGAGCGCAGCGTGCAAGTCAATGAATTGGTGCCGAGCAATTGCGGCTTTGATGTGGCATGGAGTGAGTTTCTCATCAGCCAACATGCCGGTGCACCTTTGCAAGGTGTCGGGTTGAGTTGTGTGGATGCGCAGGGCATGCCGCGCCGGATTCTATCGGAGGCAATCATTAGTGATTACGGCATTGAAGGTACAGGTATTTATGCGCTGTCAAAACATTTGCGCGAAAACCTGGCGCTGAATGGTTCAGCTATCTTGAATATTGATTTGTTGCCCGATGTGTCGCTTGAAAAAATTGAGCAAAAACTCAATAAGCCACGCGAGAAAAATTCGCTCAGTAATTTTTTGCGCAAACAGTTGCATTTGTCGCCCGTCAAGTTGGCACTCTTGCGTGAATGTACCAGCAAACAGACAATGGAAAATCCCGCCTTATTGGCGCTGGCCATTAAAAAATTGTCGCTCACACTGACCGCAACACGTCCGATTGACGAGGCGATTAGCAGTGCCGGTGGTGTGGCCGCCAAAGAATTAAATACCGCTTTTATGCTCGCTAAAATGCCCGGTGTATTTTGCGCTGGTGAAATGCTGGATTGGGATGCGCCCACCGGCGGTTATTTGCTGACAGGTTGTTTTGCCAGTGGGCGCGCGGCGGGTGTTGGCGTGGTCCAGTATCTGAATGCAGCCCACGGGCAATAGTCTGAGCGGAACACAATGAAACATATTTTGATCATTGGTTATGTATGGCCTGAGCCTAAATCCTCGGCGGCGGGCAGTCGCATGCTGGAATTGGTGCAATTATTGTTGGCGATGAATTGTCGCGTGACCTTTGCATCTGCTGCGGCATTGTCTGAGCATCGGT
>JACCDS010888417.1_pt1 | contig 11073 bp, 7 predicted proteins | sample 7446441 | NCBI WGS metagenome assembly JACCDS01 (sample SAMN15323445, study PRJNA562643) | freshwater metagenome | isolation source: river surface water | place: USA:Blue River Watershed | collected 2017-08-17 | reverse complement strand
TCAGCTTCCCTTGTTTTTTCCAGATGCTGAATCGCAATTTTTAAGGATGGTTCTAAGGCACGAACCCGCTTATCTAGGGCCTGCTCACTTGCCGACTTGCCTTTGCCTGTGTCAAAAATAAACACACCATGCAACCGTTGCAGGGGGTAGCCTTCCCGATGTTTTCCTACGTGCATTTCATTTTCTGATAAAAATACTGGGACTTCAACACGCCACTCTATACCATCCATATTGACATATTGATCCCAAAAAGGTGTGTTTGTACCATTTTTTTCAGTGTCCGGTTTTAATATTTCGTAGTGCAATTGTGCTGAATTAATAGAGTCGGGTATATTTCCTTCTATATTTAATTCTACCGCTGTATTTTTTGCACGATCTGCATACTTTCTACAAAATTTTGAGAACGTCGCCAATTCCTGTTTATCGATTTCACGGGATGCGGGTAAAGGTAAGCATCCCTCTTCTTCGGGTAGGCGAATCACCAATTCCAGTGCCATTTCTTCCAAACCGGGGATATCTGCCAATTGATAATAACGTCCGCGTGCAAAACCTGCTTCCCGCATTAAATCCAAAACACCTTTTAGTGAGGCATCAAAACCATCACTTTCATTGGTTTCGCCTGGTAATTCAGATGCAATTTGATAGTATTTTGCATCCGGGGGACAATATTTTATCAAGTCATCTGGAATAATTTTGGTGAGAAATTGAATCAGGCCAAATTGTTCTGGATCAGTTGGATCAGCGCAAAATTGATCATGCTTAAACTTACCATCACGCCTTAATGCCTGCTCGTCCTTTGAAAACCAATCGATTTGCGGGCGATCAAAATTTAATTTCCATTGTCGGGTGACTGCGATTGGAATCAAATCTTTATTCAAATACCGAATCGGTAAATCATCCAATAAGCTTGGCTGAACCTCATTATTGCTCTGTGGTATCGTTTTTAAAAAAACAGCTAATTGGGCAGCGGAGAAGGATTTGGTTAAAGTGCGATCCACCAGTTCAGGATGCAAATCGAAAAGACCCGTGTGGCGTAATGCATCCTGTGAGCTGTAACTCACAAAAACAATGTGCTTTATCTTCTTTTTTAAATATTCATAAATTTTCAAGCTGTTGCCCTCATTCCAATCCAGCAACAAAATTTCTGGCGGTGTTGTTGCTAGCGCGGGAAGTATGGTTTGATCCATTCCATCTGGTAAATTAACAAAGCGAATCGTATACGCTGGCAAACCGAACGCAGACCATTCACGCTCCACTTCGTTAAATACGTCTTTATTATCATCCAACCAAACAATTTCTGGCATAACACCATCCCCTTAATTTGGCTGCCATTTTAGTGGCAACCGCAATTGAAAGCAACACCCTACCCAACGAAAATTACTCTTCAAAACCAAATCGCCCCCAACCGCTTTTGCCAGTGATCGCGAAACGTATAATCCCATACCAAACCCTTTATGGCCACTCGACGTGTGCCGTGGTCGAAATAAATACCGTTCTTCCTTGGGCGTCATTCCGACCCCTTGGTCGCGCACTTCAATTACCAATGGGAATTGCATGTCCTCTTCAGCAAAAACTCTGACTTCAACCCTAGCCCATTTTCGATCTTTGCAAAATTTGGTTGCGTTATCGATCATATTAATCAGCGGCTGCTCCAGTACTTCGGGTGGTAAGTTCAGTTCTAAATCTGAGCTAGGTAAATGCACTAAAACGCTGACTTCACGGCGCTCAATGAGTTGCCATAAAAAGGTGGCCATTACTGTATGGATACGCTCATGCACATTCAATCGTTGATTGCGATCAGGCCGAATGTTATACAGACTGCTATCGATCAACTGGCGTGCTTTTTTACCCGACTCCCACCAGCGCAAGGCGATTTCTTCACTCCACCGGGTATTACGGTCAAAGGCTTGCATCAATGGGCGCAATTCATGCAAGGTGGCCGAATGGACTCGGCCCTGGGTGGCAAACGGCGCTTCTTCTTCCAGTCGCGTCTCGGTTTGTTCCAGCCGAGCCAAACTTTGCCACCACTGTCGCAACGTTTTTTCGCAACCCGGGTCATCCAACACAAACGGCGACGGTGCAAACACCAGAAGCACGTCATCAACATCGACTACGCCACCAGAAAGCTCGAAACTTTGTAGTGGTTCGGCATTTAAGTACATGCCTCTGGCCCAGATTGGTGTAAATACCCCAACAACTTGTTCCTGAATCTGCCGTTTACCACTTTGCTCCACATCATGAACAATGGTTTGCTGCAATTGATTAACCATTTGGCTAAAAAACTTTTCACGATTAACATCAACAACACCATGGTAAGCAACCAAGGAATAACCGGGATGATAGCAACGTACCCACAAGGCAGTCGGTGCCCTGGCTACCCGGCAAACAGCCGCTAACCAATTCGCCGCTTCGACCTGCAATTGCGGGCGATATGCCCCACCACCTGGCTCCCAGTAGGATGCGGGTTCACGTTCCTGTGGCCGCCAAGTTGGAGCGGTACCTTCAGTAAGCCATAAATGCATCATGGAGTAAGTAATAGGCTTAGCAAAAAACGCCAAGCCCAATTCCTTTGCATAATCAACCGCACCTTCCTCGGGAATGCCAGAAATAATGGAAACAGGGCATTTCTTTCGCGCATCGCGAATAATTTTCATGATGTGCTCTCGCTCGGTTGCGGTACCCAAGCCGTGATCAACCAGAAAATGACTAATGACCACATCATCCTTTTTCAAAAGCGCCATCAATTGGTTTGCATTCTGAACCGCCCACACTTTCGCGCCAAATTGCTTAAACCACGCTGCCAATTGGCGACAAAAGTCGCGGTCATCATCGACAATACAAATGCGATATTGCTCCCAGGATGGCGCAGCAGTGTCTGTGTCGGCAACTTTGGGCAGCAGGGGTGCATGATAGGTAAAGCGAAGAAAGCGGGTAATGTCATGTCGTTCGCCTTCGCTGTGGGGAGCGTCGCCCTGCGCATCCCGGTATTGTTTTAACAACGCAATGACTGACAACAAGACTTCACAACGTTTGTCTTCAACCTCGGTTATCAGTGCACGCACTTTAAGACCAATGGGAAAGGATTCATCCATGCCGTAAAAACCATCGGGCACGTTGGATAATGGCAAATCGGCTTCAATCCCGCTGTCAGCGAGTCGAACAATGGCCGATTGATGGTTAGTGTGATTGATCACTTCACCATGCACTTCATCCAAGGGACGGGGATAAAAACGATGCGCTTCCTCCCATGGGTTGGTTTCGGGATCAAGCCAAACGAGGGAGCCAAACCAGTGACCAGAACCGCCGCTTTTGGCCGAAGCGGACAAATCGTATAAAAACAGGCGTTGGATTGCCATGCCTTTTGTCCAGGGAGGATGCGCTTCTGGCCAATGTGCGCGGTTAACCTTGGCCGTATCAATGCCGTTACGGGACTCGGACAAACGTATCCAGAGGGCTGTGTCGGTCACATTTTCGACCGTGCCTTGCACATATCGGGTGGGAAAGTTGAGACGGGCAATCATGACTAGCATTACTCCCTAGCATTATTTAGGATTACTCTACCAGATGTTTTGATCGATACACAATTGTCGGGAGTAAAATTATCGTATTTATGATTCTTTTGTTGCAGAACATACGATCATGCGAGCAACCACGGGGTTTGCACTTTTGTGGTGTATTGGTTCCATGAGGTCGCCTGAATTTTTTGGGCATGCCGCTTTATTACACTTGCAAAGAGGAGTGGAATCATGATCGCAACAACCTACAGGTAAGTATTCCGGGCGGAAGCGGGCAAGCTGGTGTTGTAAGGCCAGGCGCAGGAAGAAGGGGCGAGCCGCATTGGAACCCAAAATGAGACGTTGGGCAACCGGGTGGATGCGGCTAAACGCAGAACCGATCTTGCTGTGTCGCCCGGTTGCCAAACCGTTGCCGATCTAGCGGTAGAAGTAGCCACGTTAACGTTGGGTAGTTCGGGCGATCATGACACATAGCCAATGGTGTTTGCTGCGCAACTGGGCGTGGCAGGTGGTTTTTTGGGTTGTTTGCGTTGTTTGGCAAATTCAATTTTCAAACAGTATATGCTTTTGACTAACGTTGATGGTAGAATCAGCATTTTTATTTATATTAGAGTCGCAAATGGCAAAAGTACGATTTCAATTGTTGTGGGACAACCATCCGGGGCCAGATGCCAAACCCTGTGACGCAACATTCCCAAATCAATGCGCTATACGCATGGGGATTGCTTTAGAGAAATCACACGTCGATACCCGGTCATTTGATACGATGTATCCAGGACGACGCTGTTATCCTGGCTTTAAGCATGCACCGGGGCATATTTTGGCAGCGCAAGAGCTGGCAAACTGGCTTGCAACACAAGTAGCGCTTGTCGGCTCAGCAGAAAAGAAAAGGCGTGTTAATAGTGGCACCTATGGTGGCAGAGAAGGGATTGTTTTCATCCAGAACGGCTGGGGGGCGACTGACCACATTGATTTGTGGGACGGCACTGAAATGAGAGCGGGACTGGCCAATTATTTTGCACTTGGGCAAGCAGTCTGGTTTTGGCCATTGTCATGAAGAATTACCTGACCCTTTCGCATGCCTTGTTGCCCAGCCTGTTGCTGGGGCTGTTTTGTGGCCCATGCCATGCGCTTGAACTCGGCGAAACCGTGCTTGAAAGCGCAAGCGTTGTTGGCGCGCAGTTGCAATTGATTAATAGCAACGGCGTCTGCACCTTAATCCACCAGCAAAACGGTAGCACCACCAGGCTGGCACTGGTGCCGCAGCCACCGTGCTTTTTTCTCCGGGCTGGCATTGCCGGGCAAACTACGCCGCAATACTTCGCCTACCCCAAAGTGAGCGTCAAAGCTACGTTGATTGTTGCCGGGACACTGATCAGCGAGGAGCGGCGGAAAAAGCATGGCATTGTTGCCGACCACCTGTGCGGCGGGGTGATGCAGGGCATTTTGCTCTCTCGCAATAATATCGCCGTGTCTGCCGACGTGCTGGCCAGTGGCATTGCTTGCCGTGATACCGGGCGGGATGAAAAGGATTTTTGGTTTTTCGCGCATGCCAAGCAGCATAAAAACTAACGACACCGATTTCGCCGTGCGCAGGCGGGTGATAGAATCGATGTGTTCCATATTTTGCGCCAACGCCAAGGTTGCGACCATATCGCCCAACCGAGCAGCTACCCAACCGAACAGCTAAGCGGACATCCAGTTATATAACTTCAAAATGAGCCAAATTCATCCACCTATTTTATATTGGCATTTCGCGGATAGCCTCACCATCCATCAAGCGATACTGCTGTATTTCAATATCGACCCTTCGGCATGGGATGATCGCCCTGCCGGATACAACGCTATGCACCAGGCAATCACATCGGCAGTGGACGCCGAAAAAATCGCCTATAACAAGCATGCCAACACAATTGAGGTTGCGTCGTTTCGTGCCTGGCTGGTAGAAAAAAAGGCCCTGAAACCAGGGTCATTCTTTGATAGCAATGCCCCAGACTTGTCGCAGCCTTCCCCAACAGTCATACGGTGGATTTCAATACGTGACCAACTGCCGAAAAAAAACGAATATTTCTTGAGTATCGACGACGAGAGAGGCTATTCCAGCGTCGACATTGCCCGCCTGCCGGATGAGCCGTTTTCAAGCATAGACGAACTGTTGATGATGGATTGGCCGACGCCCGGCGATTTCGCATCCGTTACGCACTGGGCACCGTTGCCAGATGAGCAAATTGGAATAAAAATGTATTGGGGTCAAACTCTGGATGAAACAAATGATGTCCTGAGACGATGGTTATTCGAACAAAATTCCCAGCAATAGGAGCGGCGGGACAGGCAACAATTGCTGCGTTGGTGGATGTCCCAAGGGATTTGGCCGTCAACCTTCATTCCGCAAATAACTGGCGGGTAGCGCCAGACCACACTGCTACGCCGGGCAAACCGCCGCTTCCAGCGCGGCAAAGGCTTCCAATAAATAGTCCCCCAGCCGATTCAATTGCGGTAAATCGTCTGCCGCAATCAAGCCAAAGTAAAGTTCGCCAGCATAACTGAATAATGTCAGGTTCAATAAATTGCTGGGCAGCAAAGTGCTCAAGGGGTGCAGTTCTTCCATCCTCGCCCCCATGATATACAACTGCTGGCTTGGCCCCTGCACGTTGGAGACCATCATATTGCCCATTGGCGGCATACGGGCGCTGATATTCAGGGTTTCGCCAAGCTGGCCCAACATGCCTGTTACCAGGGTGTAGGTTTCAATCGCTTCCGGCACCACACTATCAACCATGTTGCGCACGTTGCGTAGCGAAAAACCAATATTGCGCAAACGCACATAAGGGTCATTGGTCGGCGTCGATAATTCGACCAACACCACACCAAATTTATTGCCCACCACGACTTGGCCTTTTTGCCGCAAATCAACCGGCATTTGAATCGTGATCGGTTTATCGAGCACAATACCCTGTTCCTTAAGGTAACGGTGCAAGGCATCGTCGATGCAAGTCAAGGCCACATGATTGACCGAAGAGCGGGTCACCTTGCGAATTTTGTCGATGGTCGCCATCGGTATGCAAACGCTGGCAAATTGCCGGCCCGGCGTCACCTGTCCATTCAAGGGCGTGTGCCCATTCGCCACATACGGTATGGCAATCGCGTTTTTGGTTAGATTGATGCTTTCGAGAAATAGCATCGCAGCCAAGCGCCCGATCCCCAAAAAGCGCATCCCAGCCCCTTTCAGGCCACCCACCGCCTTCTTCAAGACATCCATCTTTAATTGCCGGTGCTCGTCATGCGCACGGCTGCTGCGTTTCAGGGTCCACACTGGCCGCAATGGTGCCGCGCCGGGTTCGGAATCGAGGCATTGGGTAATCCAGCGTACCAGCGCAATGCCATCGGCATAGGCATGGTGAATTTTTTGATACAGGGCAAATTTACCATCGGGCAAGCCGTCGATCACATGCACTTCCCATAGTGGGCGCGAGCGATCCAACATCGGAATATGCAAACCGGAGACCATTTCATACAAGTCTTGGCGCCAATTTTCGCCGGTTGTGATCTTGTGGTAGAAAATATGATCGGCCATATTGATCGATTCTGCCTGTTCCCAACTGGGCATGGCACTCGCTGAAAAATGCACTACACGATTGAACGGCGCTTCAACCGTGGTCGCGCTTAAAAAAGCCTCATATACTTTTTTAACAAAAGTGGCGCGTGATTTGGGCGGGCGCTGACAAATGAGCAGGCCAGCAACATGCTTTGGATTGGCTGCGGACTCAGCGACAAAACAAGCGAGATCCATTAACGATAAGGTGGTCATATTTTTCCGTTCAGGTATTCAAAATTACATGCAATCTTGACTGGCATGACATTTCCATTCGACCCGGCCCCAGCCCATCTCAAACCATGGATCGGCGCACATTTTACCATGCCCAATAGTGTTAGGACTTACGCAAAACCGCCCCAGCGGCGTTGCGCTGCCTTGCCGTACAGGCGTACTGCCTGCGGCAGCGCGCCTTGCTGGGACAATTTTGCGTAAGTCCTAAGTGTGTCTTACCACCTCATTTGCTACCTGCATTGCAGCAGCGACAAGCATCAGCCAAACGCGTTCTCTCTTACAAATCGCACAATGCCGCTATAACACAAACCGGGCTGTTTAACTGGTACAGGCTGGCAGGCTAATCCAGAATATGGAACCCTTGTCGGCTTCACTGCTAAAGCCAATTTTTCCACCCATTTGCGAGATCATGGTGCGGCAGATGTGCAGGCCAAGGCCAGTGCCGCCTTGCTGCCGGGTATTGCCATGGTCTGCCTGGGAAAATGCGGAAAAAATGCGCCCCTGAAATTCCAGCGGAATCCCGCTCCCGTGGTCTTCCACTTCCAGCCGGACTTCGCTATTCTGGCGCAGGATGCGTATCTCTACCTGCGGGCTGCCTGCAGAGAATTTGGCCGCATTCGAAAGCAGGTTGGCCATAATCTGCATCATCCGATCAAAATCGGCGGTAACCATTGCGCTGCCGAGCGCTGAACTGAAGCTAAAAACCACCTGATGCTGCTGGCCATAGGCGGCATTCGCTTCTATGGCCTGTTCAACCACCGTCACCAGATCGATAGGCCGCAGATCCATCTTCATCTTTCCTGACAGGAGGCGGTCGATGTCGAGCATGTCGTTTACCAGCCCAACCAGACGCTGGCTGTTCTTGTGGGCAATCTTGATCAGTTTCAGGGCAGCTTCCGGCAAGGTACCGGCCAGGCCATTTTCCAACAGCCCCAGCGAGCCACGGATCGAGGTGACCGGCGTGCGCAGTTCGTGGCTGACCATGGAAATAAACTCTGCCTTAATCCGGTCCAGTCGGCGTTGTTCGGTCAGGTCAAGCGCAAAACCGACCCATTCATCGGTCGAACCTTCCAGTTTGGTCAGCCCCATCAAGACCGGTATCTGGCTGGCATCTTGCCGAATCAGGGTTCGCTCCACCGGTTGGGTGGCGGCGCCGTGGGCCAAATCTGCCAGCGTTTTTTGATCACTGGCATGGGTTTCAATCGGCGTCAGATCGGGCCATTTCAGTTGGCCTGCCAGCAGTTCGTCACGAGAATAACCGGTCAAGCCAAGGAACACTTCATTGGCATCGGTAAGATTGCCTTGCATGTCACCCTGCACAATACCGACCAGGCTGGAATTCATCAGGCGGCGCAGGCGAAACTCGCTCTCGCGCAGTGCTTTCTGCGCTCGTTTGCTCGCTTGCGCTGAACGAAATACCACCAGCGAGTAAAACAAGACCAACATTGCCGCGCCATAACCAGCCCATTTGATGTTGCGGGTATGGCTTTGCCATGCACGCAAAATGGCATCTTCCGAAACACAGACCACCGCCACAAAGGGCAAGGTTCGGCCAGCACGAAAATTGACGATCTGTTGTTCTTTTTTGCTGCCACCGGTCAATCTGAACATGCCAACATCCCGATCATTACGCAAGGACTCCAGCATCGCCAGATTCGGATAACGCTGGCCGGTCTTGAAATGTCCGCCACCATCGGCCGCGAGCACGTTGCCCTGATAATCAAACAAAGCCGAATAACTGCGCTCAACCTCTGGCGTTTCGGGGTAGTCCAGCAGCAGATAGTCAGGATTAACCAGTGCCAGCAGCGTTAGTTGGGTATTCTTGAACGGCAAGCTGATGGCGAACGGAATGGCCTGTGAGGTTCTGGTGCCGCCGTTTGGCTGCCATTCGTTCAGATCACGCGCCAAAAGCACATTGCCCGGCTCCAGCACCGCAGACAGTTCCCGGCTAAAGCCCAGCGCGGCTAAGTCAAACACGCGGCCAAGATTGGCGCGCGTGGAACTGTTGATGATCCGCCCCTCTGCGTCGAGTACTGAAATCGAGCGAAAATAGGTCGCTTGTACCACCGCTGCATCGAGTACGCGCTGAAGTTCGGGGCTGCTGGCGAAGGCCTCCACTGCGGCATTGTGGTGAAGGTTTCGCCCAATGTGGTTCAGGCTCGCCTCAACGGTGCTCAGCGTGCGCGATACGTGGCCTTCGAGAACCTTGGCCAACAGCGCACCGCGCTGCTCGGCCTTGCCTAATTCAATGTCCCGGATATGCGCAACAAAAGCCATATTGACCACAAACAGGCCAAGCGCCAGCAAAATACCCAGCGCCACATAAAGATAACGCTCACGCACCTTGCCGCGCAGGGCGTGCAAACGATTAAAACGGGGGGGTGAATGATTTTGCATGCGCTATTGGGCAATAATCATGGATTCAAGCTTGTACTTGCTGGCAATGGCCTTCAAGCGGCCATTTTTTTTACTAACTTGAATTAATTGATTGAGTTTGTCTTGCAGTGATGTATCGCCCGGTGCGAATGCCGCAGCATAATCGGTTATGTGAAAAGTGCGTGGCGGCGTGATCAGGCGCGCCCAATCAGTCGTATCGAGCATGCGGCGGCTAAACGGGAAATCGGTCATAAAGGCATCGGCCCGGCCACTTTCAACTTCGCTCTGGCGGGTTGCTGGCGGCGTTACCACAACAATTTTTGCCTGTTTGCTGTTGGCCTGCATCACTTCTACCATCACCGTACCGGCTTGTACGGCAATCACCCGACCGGGTTGATCAAGATCGCCCCAGGTTTTTATAACCGCATTGTTTTTTGTGGTGATGGCAAAAATATCACTTCGCATATATGGCTGGCTAAAGCCAAGTATCGCTGATCGCTGTGGCGTAATACCCACACCATGCATGGCCAGATCGCACCGGTCGTTGATCAGATTGTCGGCAAGCTGGGGGAATGAGCTATCGACAAAGCGCAAACCAACCCCGAGCGACTTGGCAAAATCAGCAGCAAACTCAACATCGAGGCCGCTAAGTTGGCGGGTCTTGGGGTTGCGATAGCTGATGCCATAGTAGTCAGACCAGATACAGACACGCAATTCTTTGGCCGCGAGCACTTTGTCGAGGCGGCTTGCGTGTGCATGCGGGGGCTGCACCAGCAACAACAGGGGCAGCAACCACGCGTAAAAGAGGACGACTTTTTTCTTTGCAAGAATCGGATGCATTTGGCGCTCCGGAAACAAATATTGATTGATGTCTTTCATTGTAGCAAAGTAAGCGTTCAGTTCAGTCGCCCCAGCTTCCCATCGCCAACACACTGGCTCAAACTGGGGGGGCAAAAACGGGCGCAATCATGCCGCGCACTCAATCGACCAAGCCGGTTCCATCCGAATGGCTTGCGGATGTCGCGCAATGGCGCGCAGCGCATACTGCGAGCAGCATGGCATTGCCGTCCATGGGGGGGCTCTTGGATTTCGCGTCATCGTGCGAATTCAATGGCCACGGGCACCGTTACCCTGATCCCGGCAAAGGTCGTCGAAAACGGCGGTTCCGCCACTATGGTGACATTGATGTAAAATCGAGGAAGAAGCAACAAGCATCTTGCACCGCAAGGCATTTATGAAGCCCATAGTCTATTAGGACTTACGCAAAATAGTCCCAGCAAGGCGCGCTGCCGCAGGCAGTACGCCTGTACGGCAAGGCAGCGCAACGCCGCTGGGGCGGTTTTGCGTAAGTCCTAT
>JACCDS010442133.1_pt1 | contig 11076 bp, 8 predicted proteins | sample 7446441 | NCBI WGS metagenome assembly JACCDS01 (sample SAMN15323445, study PRJNA562643) | freshwater metagenome | isolation source: river surface water | place: USA:Blue River Watershed | collected 2017-08-17 | reverse complement strand
TGGGGCCGATCGTCCGGTCGTTCCTCGCGCCCTCGGCCTGAGACCGGCCCCGCGCCGTCCGTGCCACACCCCATGCCCCTGGGCCCGAGAGAGCCCCCCCCAGAGACGATGCCATGAAACCCGGAAACAGCCTGATGAAGCACTACCTGCAGTTCAAGGACTTCCGCGCCGAGGAGTACGCCTACCTGTTCGAGCGCGCGCGCCTGATCAAGCGCCGCTTCAAGAACTACGAGAAGTACACGCCGCTGGTCGACCGCACGCTGGCGATGATCTTCGAGAAGGCCAGCACCCGCACCCGCGTGAGTTTTGCAGCCGGCATGTACCAGCTCGGCGGCTCGGTGGTGCACCTGACCACCGGCGACAGCCAGCTCGGCCGCTCCGAGCCCATCGAGGACAGCGCGCGCGTCAGCACCACGCCGCAGGGACGGTCCAGCTCGATGCCCAGCATCAGGCCGGCGCCGCGGATCTCGGCCACGCCCGCCACGCCGGCGAGCTCGCGCTCCAGCGCCGCCTTCAAGTGGGCGCCCACCGAGGCGGCGTGGGCCAGCAGTCCGTCCTCCTCCATGATGCGCAGCGTCTCGATCCCCGCCCGCATCGACAGCGGATTGCCGCCGAAGGTGGTGCCGTGATTGCCCGGCTGGAAAATGTGCGCCGCGCGCGGACCGCAGACCACGGCCCCGATGGGCACGCCCGAGCCCAGGCCCTTGGCCAAGGGCATCACGTCCGGGACGATGCCCGCCCACTGGTGCGCAAACCACTTGCCCGTGCGCCCAATGCCGCACTGCACCTCGTCGAGCATCAGCAACAGGTCGTGCCGGTCACACAGGGCGCGCAGGGCCTGCAGGTAGTCCCAGCGTGCCGGATTCACCCCGCCCTCTCCCTGAATGGTCTCCAGGAAGATGGCCACCACATCGGGGTGCTCGCGCAACGCCGCCTCGACGGCGGCCACATCGTTGAGCGGCACCCGCACGAACCCCTCCACCAACGGCCCAAAGCCGGCCTGCACCTTGGGATTGCCGGTGGCGGACAAGGTGGCGATGGAACGGCCATGAAAGGCCTTCTCGTAGACGATGACCTTCGGCGACGCAATGCCCTTGTCGTGGCCAAACTTGCGCGCCAGCTTCAGAGCGGCTTCGTTGGCCTCCAGGCCCGTGCTGCAGAAGAAGGCATTGGTCAGGCCCGACAGTTCCACGAGCTTGGCAGCCAGTTGCTCCTGGCCCGGCACGTGGTAGTAATTCGAGCAATGGATCAGGGTCGCCACCTGCTCCTGCAGCGCTGCCACGAACCGGGGGTGGGCGTGGCCCAGGGTGTTGACGGCAATTCCCCCCAACCCATCCAGGTATTCGCGCCCCGCCGTGTCCCAAACGCGACAGCCTCGGCCATGGGACAGCGCGATCGGCAGTCGGCCATAGGTCTTCATCACGTGAGGTTCTTCGACGACGGTCGGGGTCACGGCGGCATTCATCAGGCGCATCTCCCTGTGCAAAAACGGGGTGAATGAAAAATGGCGCCCCGGCAAGCGTGGGCGCCAATGCCATTGTACGGACTGGGAAACCGGCACGACTCGACAGCGAAAAGACAGCCGTTGCTGTCAGAATGCCGGGTTGTGCCAAGCAGGCACGATCACCGCGTGAGGTGCGCGACAGTCTGTACCAAGGGTGTTGCAGCACCTCACAACTTCAGTCTCTAGATCACTCTCCAGAGCGGCCAACGCGCGCCCACCAGGCGGCAAGGATCGAACCAGGTGACCCAAAAAACCAAACCGCGTGAAGTGTTCATCCAGGGCATCACCCTGGAAGGCCGCACCTTCCGCCCCAGCGACTGGGCCGAGCGCCTGGCCGGGGCGATGTCGTGTTTCCGGCCCGGGGGTGCCAAGGCCGGTCCCGGCGGCATCGGCTCGGCCATCGGCTATTCACCCTACTGCATTCCCACCGTGATCGGCGGGACCAAATGCGTGGTCGTCAACGAAGCGCTCAAGGGCATCGAGCCCATGGCCTGGGACTTCGTGATGAACTTCGCCCGAGACAACCACCTGCAGGTGATCGAGGCCTGCCTGCTGCCGGATCCCCCGGCGGCCAAGAAGGGCTGACGCTGCCTCGGCGCCCTGCCCCCTCGCTTCCCACCGGCCTCGCGGCTGGAGACCCAAGACCTCGTCAGGTCCGAGCCAACGGCGGCTCCGGCGTCTCCTCGCGGATCGGCCCCCGACCGCTCCAGCGGTCCAGCGCCAGGTAGATCACCGGCGTGATGTAGAGCGTGACGGCCTGCGACACCAGCAGCCCGCCCACCACCGCCAGCCCCAGCGGCTGACGCAGTTCCGCCCCCGCCCCCCAGCCCAACGCGATCGGCAAGGCGCCCATCAGCGCGGCCAGCGTCGTCATCGTGATCGGCCGCAGGCGCAACAGGCACGCCTGGCGGATCGCCTCGGCCGGCGCCATGCCCTGCTCGCGCTGCGCCTGAAGGGCGAAGTCGATCATCATGATGGCGTTCTTCTTCACGATGCCGATCAGCATCAGGATGCCGATGGTGGCGATGAGGGTGAGGTCGTGACCCAGGAGCATGAGGGTGGCCAGGGCCCCCACGGCGGCAGAGGGCAGCCCGGCCAGGATGGTGATCGGGTGGATGTAGCTCTCGTAGAGCACCCCGAGCAGCAGGTAGATCACTGCGATGGCCGCCAGCAACAGCATCCACTGCCCGGACTGTGAGTCCTGGAACACCGCGGCGTCACCGCCCCACGTCCCGATGACGGACGCCGGCACCTGCAGGTCCGCCACATGGCGCTCCAGTCGGCGGGTGGCCTCGCCCAGCGGCACCTCCGGCGCCAGGTTGAAACTCAAGGTGATCGCCTGGAGCTGTCCTTGGTGATTCACCGCCGTGGGACCGGTCGTGCGCACCACCCGGGCCACGGACGACAGCGGCACCAGCGCACCACCTTGGGCCCGCACCCGAATCTGACCGATGGAAGCCTCGTAGGCCCGCTCCTCGGGGTGCGCCTCCAGCAACACCACGTACGTGTTGCCGGGTGCATAGATGCTCGACACTTGGCGCTCCCCCAGCGCGCTGTACAACGCACTGCGGATCTGCGCCATGTCCACGCCCAGCAGGTTGGCGCGGTCGCGGTCGATCTCGAGGCGGGCCTGCAGGCCCCGGGACTGCGCATCGCTGGTGACGTCGCGGAATCGGTCGTCCTCGCGCAGGCGGGCCTGCAAGCGCTCGGCCCACTGACCCAACGAATCCGCACTCACGCTCTGCAGCGTGTATTGGTATCGGCTCTTGCTGGCACGGCCGCCCAGCCGCAGGTTCTGCACCGGGTTGAAGTAGACCTGCACACCCGGCACCTCCCGCACCGACCGGCGCAGGCGCGCGAGCACCTCTTCCATCGAACCCCGCTGTGCCCGGGGCTTGAGCGACACGAACATGCGGCCCGTGTTGAGCGTCGACGCACTGCCGCCTCCGCCGAAGAACGAGCCCACGGCCTCCACCGCCGGATCTCCGCGCACGATGGCGGCCAGCCGGTCCTGCAACTGCCGCATGGCGTCGAAGGAAATGTCTTCGGCGGCTTCGGTGTTGACCATCACCTGACCGATGTCCTCCTGGGGGAAAAAGCCCTTGGGAATGGCCTGGAACATCCACACCGACAGCACGAGGCTGCCCACCGCCAAGGCCCCCACCGCCACCCGATGCGCCAGGGCCGCGTCCAGGGTGCGCGCATACAACGCCAGCAGGCGATCGAACCCCGCCTCGAACAGCCGCCCCAGGGCCCCCTCGCGCACTTGCCCATGAGCCGGCAGGAAACGGCTGGCCAGCATCGGCACCAGCGTCAGCGAAACCAGCGCCGACACCAGGACCGACAACCCCACCACCACCGCAAATTCATGAAACAACAGCCCAATCACCCCCGGCATGAAAAAGATCGGGATGAGCACGGCCACCAGGGAGATCGAGATCGACACGATGGTGAAGGCCATTTCCCGGGCGCCCTTGAGCGCAGCTTCAAACGGGGCCAGGCCCGCCTCGACGTGACGCACGATGTTCTCCAGCATCACGATGGCATCGTCCACCACCAGCCCCACCGCGAGCGTGATGCCCAGCAGCGACACGTTGTCGAGGCTGTAGCCTCCCACGTACAGCAGCGACAGGGCCCCGATCAGCGACACGGGCAACGACAGGGCCGGAATCAGCGTGGCGGCGGCCCGGCGCAGGAACAGAAAGATCACCAGCACGACCAGCACCAGCGTCAGCGCCAAGGTGAGGTTGACGTCGTGCAGGGCCTCTTGGATCGAGACGGATCGGTCGTTGAACGGCACCAGCGTCACCGAGGCGGGCAACTGCGACTGGAACCGCGGCAGTTGCGCTCGCACCCGGCGCACCACCTCGACCGTGTTCGCCTGAGGCTGTCGCTGCACGGCCAGGGTGATCGAAGGCTCCCCATTGAAACTGGCGGCCGAACGCGCCGTCTCGATGCTGTCGATGACATCGGCCACGTCCTTGAGCCGCAGCCCGCCCCCCCCCTGACGGGCCACGATCAGTTCGCCAAACTCGGCCGCGTTGCGCAACTGGGCGTTCGCCTGCACCGTCAGCGTCTGGCGCGGCCCTTCCACGAAGCCCAGCGGGGTGTTCGGGTTGGCGGCGGCGACGGCGGCCCGCAATTCATCGAGCGTGAGGTTGCGCTCGGCCAGTGCCTGGAGACGCGCCTGGATGCGCACGGCGTAACGCTTCTGGCCAAAGATCGAGACCTGCGCCACCCCCGGCAACGTCGACAGGGATGGCGAAATCAGGTTCTCGGCGTAGTCGTTGAGTTCCGAAGGCACCAGCGTCGGCGACGTCATGGCCAGCAGCAGCACGGGCGCATCGGCCGGGTTGAGCTTGCGGAACGACGGCAGCGTCGTCATCTCCGTCGGCAGCGATCGCTGCGCCCGCAGCAGGGCCGACTGCACGTCCAGAGCCGCCCCGTCGATGGAGCGTGACGCCTCGAACTCCAGCGTGACCGAGGTCTGCCCCAGTGTGTTGACCGAACTCACGGCCACCAGGCCGGCAATGGTCGAAAACTGCTTTTCCAGCGGCAAGGCCACCGAGCTTGCCATGGTCTCGGGACTGGCCCCCGGCAGGCTGGCCGACACCTGGATCACCGGCGTGTCGTAGGACGGCAGGGCCGCCACCGGGATGCGCGCCAACGCAAAGGCGCCGGCGAGCACGATGGCGAGGTTCAGCAGCACGGTCATCACCGGCCGCCGGATGAACAGATCGGTCCAGCGCCCGTTCATGGCCGCCCCGAAGCGGCGGCCGGCACCGCGGACGCCGAACCGTCACGGCCACCGGCTCGCTGCGCCGCATCCGTCACCCGGACCCGGGTGCCTGGGCGCACCTGCTGACGCCCTTCGACGATCACCCGCGCCCCTTCGTCCACACCATCCACGGCCGCCCAATCACCATCCGTGTGCCTCAGACGCACGGGCTGGAGACGAGCCCGACCGTCTGGGTCGACCACATAGACCTGCCGCTCGGTGCCCCGCTGCTGCAGCGCCGCCTGGGGGATCACGAGCACCTGGCGCAGCGTGGCCAGCTTCAGCCGCACCTGCACGAACTGCCCGGGCCAGAGGCGCCGATCGGCGTTGTCCAGCCGCCCCTTCACCGCCACGGTGCCGGTGGCGCTGTCGACCGCACTGTCGACAAAATGAATCGCCCCGCTCCACGTCGACGCCTGCGCCAACATCCCGCCCTGGGCCGCAGGCGGCAACTGCACCTCGACCGTGGCCACAGGCGCCTGCGCCCCCACCAGCGACGGCAGCGCCGACGCAGGCACCGCAAAGCCCACGCCGATCGGATCCATCTGCCGAATCACGGCCAAGGCCTCGCCCGTGGTCTGCACCCGCGCCCCGGGACGCACCGTGATGGCGCCCACCCGCCCCGCCATCGGGGCCTTCAGACGGGTGTCGGACATCGCCACTTCGGCGGCCCTCATGGCCGCCTCGTCCGCCTGGACCACGGCTTGCTGGGCCTGCACCTGAGCCTGAACGGACTCCAGCGCACCGGCCGACACGAATTCGGCAGCCAGCAGTTCACGCGCCCGCCGCTCCTGGCGCTCCAGATCGGCCAACTGGGCACGGTCTCGCAGCCATTGGGCCCGCGCACGATCGGATTCGGTGCGGGCGGTCCGGTCGTCCAGCGTGAACAGGAGCTGGCCCCGGGCGACCGACTGCCCCTCCTCGATGTGGAGCCGCACCAGCGTGCCGTTCACCTGGGGGCGCACCTCGACGCTCTGCAACGGCACGATGGTGCCGGACGCCTCAAAAAGCACCGGCAGGTCCCGACGCACCACGGGCGCCACGGACACCAGCGGGGTCGGGGCCGTGGACGCCGCCGGGGCCCCGGCCGGCGCTTGTGCCCCTCGCTGCCAGAACCAGGCCCCACCAGCCAAAAGAGCCAGCAGGGCCACGACGATCAGGTTTCGGGGAGCGGAGGATGTCATCGGAAAAGGCTTCGGCAACCGGGAACGGCATCGGGAACGGCGGTGTCCCGCATCAGCCGGGAATCTAGCATTGCGATCGCTAAGATCGCGGCTGCCCTGAATCGCCCTGCTCGCATGTCCCTGTCCGTCCTCCCCGAAACCCCGAATCGTCCGCGAGCGGACCTCACGCCCCATCCGGCCTGGCTGGCCGTGTCGCTGGTACTGGCCTGGGTCGCGTTCACGCTGGCGGTCAACACGTCGCAGTACGGCGATCACTTCGAGCAATTCGCCTGGGCCCAAAGCCTGGAATGGGGCTACCCCAAACACCCACCCTTCCCAAGCTGGATGCTGGCTGCGCTGAACTCGCTGGTGGGCCGCCAACCGGCGTGGCCTTCGGTGCTCTCGGCGCTGTGCCTGGCGGTCACCGCCACCTGCACCTGGCAGATCGGGAAGGCGCTGATCGGGGCCGAGCGGGCCGCACTGGCCCTGTTGCTGTGGGGGTTGCAGCAAGGTTTTGCCAGCAAGGCCCAGCTGTTCAACCACAACTCGGCCCTGGTGGCCCTGGTCGCGGCCACGGCCTGGGCCACGCTGGCGGCCGCGCGCCGCTCAGGTCGAGGTGACACCGCCCGCTGGCACTGGGTGGGGGTCGGCGTGCTGGCCGGGCTGGCTTCGTTGTCCAAATACCAGGCGGTTGTGCCGCTTGTGGGACTGCTGGTGGCCTTGGCCTGGAGCGGCGCGCTGCGGGTGCCCCAGGTCTGGAAAGGCGCGCTGCTGGCGGCCGGGGTGGCCATTGGGGTGTTCCTCCCACATCTGTCGTGGGTGGCGCAGCACCAATGGAGCACGGTCACCTACGCCAGCCAGTCCGGCACGGCCCTCGACTTCGGGCAGCGCCTGTCCAGCCTCGGGGTGTTCCTCGTGCTGCAACTGCGCATGGTGGGCCCAGCCCTCGTGCTGCTGCTGATCGGGCTGGCCTGGCGCCATCGCACACCGCACCTCGCGGTGGAGGCCGACGGCCGCACCGAACAGCGCGCCTGGTTGATCGGACTGGTGGGGGTTCCAGCCCTGGCGCTGGTCGTCACGGTGATGTTGGGCGGCCTGAAGCTGCAGGACCATTGGGGCATCCAGAGCTTTCAGTTCCTGTGCCTCGCCGTGGCGTCGCTGTACGGCCGCTCGGTGGCCGCACGCTGGCGCACCTGGATCACGGTCGCCCTGGTGCTGCATGGGGCCTGGGCGCTGAGTTACGCCCTGCCGCGTTGGATGGGCAGCGGCCACAGCGACCGCCAGCGTGTTGACCAGTTCTTTCCAGCCCAGACGCTGGCCCATGGGGTCACGCAGGCGTGGCAAGCACACACGACCTGTCCGCTGCGCCTGGTGAGGGGACCTGGTTTTGAATCGGGCATGGTCGCGGTCTACGCCGGGCCAACCCCCCGACTGGTGGAGCTGGATCTCTCCAAAAGTCCCTGGCTCGACGCCGCCACGTTGGCCCGGCAAGGGTCCATGCTGGTCCAGCTGGACACCCCGCCCCCCTGGCCACCCGAAGTGCCCGAGGCCCTGCGCGACGACACCCAGCGAGGAACCATCGAATTCCGAGGACCGGGTCGCACAAACGCCGCCCCGGCCCTCCTGCACTGGGCCTACGTGCCCCCGACCGCCACCTGCAACCCTTCGCCGACCCGGCCCTGACCCCAAGGGCGCACCACCACCCCAGCCTCCGAGAGCAGCCGCCCAAAATCCGGGTGGGTCATCCATTCGAACTCCCGGCGCCGCGCCGCGCCGATGACGTCGTCGACCGGTGTGTGGGCGGCAGGATGGCACATGATCACGTCACGAGGGGTGGCCAACGCCAGCCAGTCCCGCCACAGGCCGTGGAGACGGGCCGGGCCGGCATCAAATCCGTACACCCCCAGCAGGTAATCGCTGCAGCGCCACCCCGCAGACCGGGCAGAACGTGCCCAGGGACGAGCCCCAAACGCTTCAATGATCTGCGCCTTGCGACGCTCGGGCAGCGCAGGAGAGCGGGGGGCCTGCCCACAACGCAGCCACGGGGCCTGCAGCGAGCCCACCGGAATGCCCAGGCGGTCCATGGCCTGCGCCAGTTCATCCAGCAGGAGATCACGCACGACCGGCAACTGCTGCACGTGCTGATGACCATCGACGTGCGCCGGCGCCCGCCCCAACGCGTCCACCAGCCCCCCCAGTTGACGACGGATGCTTTCACGCATCGCCTGCCGAGGCAACAGGCGCAACGGCGCCCGCACCAGCAATTGCATCAACGGCCAGACCGGACCGGCAGCCCCCAAGCATTCGGTGAAATTCAGGTGCAACCCGACGTCCAGCACCTCCGGCGACACGGACCGCAGCCTGCGGGCGCTGCTGGGCCACGTGGGACCATCGGCCATCACGCTCAGGGCACCGATGCGCCCGAGGTCCACCAGCCGGTGACACGCCTCGTCCACACCCGGATGGAGCCCGTAGTCGTCCACGCAGATGCAGATCGCACGCGGCGTTCGGGCTGCGGCAAAGACCGCCCTGGCAGTGCCGCAGGTCTCGCTTAGGATCTCGGACATGCCTTCACTCCCCTCCCAGGCCGCCGGTTCGGCCCGCCATCAACTGCCCTGGTTCGTCGCCGTGGGATGCACGGCTGCCGCCACCCACTGGGCGGTGGTCCGTGCCCTCGTCGAAACGGGAAATGGATCGCCGCTGGGCGCCAACGTCGCCGGCTGGCTGATGGCCTTCGGGGTGTCGTTCTGGGGACATCATCGTTTCACGTTTTCGGCCCAGGGCGCTCGGCTGTCCTCGGCCCTGCCCCGCTTCTTCGGGGTGTCGCTCGTGGGTTTCCTGATCAACGAAGCCACCTACGCCGTGCTGTTGCACTGGGGCGGCTGGCGCTACGACCTCACGCTGGCCGCGGTGCTGGTGCTGGTGGCCGTGGGCACTTTCATCGTGAGCCGCAGCTGGGCATTCCGCCATCAAACTCGTTGAGCGGGCAACCCGGGGGGCCGGCGGGAGCAGCCTCGAGCCCTCGCCCCAGTTCCTCGCGCACAACGTAGAGCGGCCGGCCCTTCACTTCCTCGTACACGCGCGCCACGTATTCGCCCACCACGCCCAGGCTGATGAGTTGCACACCCGCCAGGAAGAGCATGGCCACGACCAGGGTGGTCCAGCCAGTGACTTCATTGCCCCAGATCAGGTACTGCAGCACCACCGCAGCCGCGTAGGCAAACGACAGCATCGCCAGCACCACCCCCATCACGCTGGAGGCCCTCAGCGGCCAGTTGGTGAACGCCGTGATGCCCGCCAGGGACAACTGCGCCAGTCGGCCCACGTTGAAGCTGCTTTGTCCCGCCGCCCGAGGGGCGGGGGTGTAGGGGATCTCGGCGGTGGCAAAACCCACCCACGCGTACATGCCCTTCATGAATCGGTTGCGCTCGGGCAATCGGCGCAAGGCGTCGATCACACGCCGGTCCATGAGACGGAAGTCCCCTGCATCGGCGGGGACCCGCACGCGCCGATGGGCCGCGTTCAGCACCTTGTAGAACAGCCGGGTGGCCACCCGCTTGAAACGGGGCTCGTCGTCGCGGTTGAGCCGCCGGGTGTAGACCACGTCGGCACCGGCGCGCCAATGCGTCAGCATGTCCGGCAAGAAGGCTGGATCGTGCTGCAGATCGGCATCCATCAGCACCACGACCTGCCCCTTGGCCCGATCGATGCCGGCACTCAGCGCCGCTTCCTTGCCAAAATTGCGAGAAAGCAGCAGCGCGCACACCCCGGGACGGGTTGCACTCAGGTGAAGCAGATGCAGGGGGGTGTCGTCGCGGCTGCCATCATCGACAAACACGATTTCCCATCCGGCGGCGTGCGCCTGCAGCACCGGCTCCAGGCGGTCCACCAACGCCTCGACGTTGCCGGACTCGTTGAAACAGGGCACGACACAACTCACCGAAGGGCGGTTGCGCGATCGGACCGAGGGCAGCGAGCTCGAGATGCGGACGTTCATGCGGCCAAAGTCCCCACAAAAACGAGTAAGGGCAGCAACCTCACGATTGCTGCCCTTGCTGTATTGGTGCGGCTGGCAGGATTCGAACCCACGACCCCTTGGTTCGTAGCCAAGTACTCTATCCAACTGAGCTACAGCCGCTGATATGCGCTGCGATTTTCAACGATCAAGTCTGGTGCGGCTGGCAGGATTCGAACCCACGACCCCTTGGTTCGTAGCCAAGTACTCTATCCAACTGAGCTACAGCCGCACTGAATTTGACTTGTCGCTTTCGCAACAACTGGCTGTGTTTCAAGCCAGACTTAGACTTTATTCGATAACGGATCGCTTCGTCAAGTGTTTCTGGCAATTTCTTCGCGAGCCCGGATCAGCAAGGTCTGATCGTCGTCGCGCTCGGCCAGATCGGCCAGCGTTCGCCAAGCCCGTCGACGCAGATCCCGGTCGGCCGACGGCGCGGTGGCGGCCACCTCCACGAGCCGGCGGGCCCGTCCCCAAAGTTGGCGCTCCTTCATGGCGCACCCGACGGTGTAGGACAGCAACGCATCATTGGGCACTGCGGCGAGGTTGTGCTCCAACACCGGCAGCCAATCCGCCTGCAGGCCCGGCATGGCCTCCAGCAACGCCCACTGGATCT
>JACCDS011368640.1_pt1 | contig 11079 bp, 9 predicted proteins | sample 7446441 | NCBI WGS metagenome assembly JACCDS01 (sample SAMN15323445, study PRJNA562643) | freshwater metagenome | isolation source: river surface water | place: USA:Blue River Watershed | collected 2017-08-17 | reverse complement strand
GCCAAGTTGGATTATATCGCACAATTGCTTTGGGAAGCTGGAATTTCAAACTGGGTGGTTTCTCCAGGTTCTAGAAATGCACCCATTGTAGCTGCATTAATAAAACACGGTCAATTTCACCTTTATTCTTCCCCCGACGAACGAAGTGGCGCATTTATCGCTTTGGGGATTTCACAAATCAATCAATATCCAGCAGGATTTATTTGCACCAGTGGTTCCGCTTTGGTCAATGCGTTTCCTGCTGTGGTGGAAGCATATTACCAACGAATTCCCTTGGTTATATTGTCGGCAGATCGTCCCGAAGAATTAATTGATCAATGGGATGGACAAACCCTTCGTCAACCTGGAATTTTTGGAAACTATGTGCGTTGCAGTTGGCATGGTAATGCCCGAAACGAATCTAAAGAATCGTTAACCAAAGGTATTTATCATTGCATTCAACAATCACTTACCCAAATTCCTGCAGCAGTTCATTTGAATATTGCGCTGTCTGAACCCATATATGAAGGCATTGAAGCACCTTTTCAATACGCTGAAAACATACCGCCCTTTGTTTATCTTACCCCTCAACCGGAAAAGATAGAAATTCAAAGGGTTCAAAAATCCATATTTACTAATGCCCAGAATTTCGAGGAGTTAATAGAATTCCGAAAAAGTAAAATTGCTGTTCTGGTGGGACAAAACCCACCATCGCCGTTAATTAAATCTGTTCTGTCGGAATTGCAGAATATTGTCCCCGTATTTACGGATATTTGCAGTTCTCAAACCCAAGTGGGTTTATCTCATTGGGATTGGGGAATGTTAAAACGGGAAATTCCTGCCTCGTTAGAACCCAATATATTGGTTAGTTTAGGCACGGCAACGATTTCCAAACCATTCAAACAATTCATCAAAAAATCCCAACCCAAGCACATTCATATCGGGTTATTTGAAGAAGTTGGAGATCCGTTTGAAACCAAACCCGAGCGCTGGAAAGTCAATGAAGCGGACTTTCTGCAGGCCATTTTGGAGATAATAAAAACGAATTACGATCATAACAACTCCATTCACAATTATTTAAATAACTGGAAGGAATTCATTTCCAATCAACCATTAACATCAGATTCTTTACCCATTCCGTTCGGTAAAGAATTGCAATTAATGCAAAATATTTTCCAAAAAGCCGATGAAAATTGCATAATTCACCTCGGAAATTCCATGTCCGTTCGCTATGGAAGTTGGTCGGGACAAACCCAAGCACAGGTCTATTCCAATCGTGGAGTCAGTGGCATTGATGGTTGTTTAAGCACTGCAGTGGGAGCCGCAATAGCATCCCCCGAAAAACAAAACATTGTTATTTTAGGCGATGTAAGTGCTATTTATGATTCGCATGCGTTGTGGACGAAATTACCACTCAATCTTACTATTTTGGTTTACAACAACGGCGGTGGTAGAATTTTTGATTGGATTGATGGACCCAATAAACTGCCTGAATTACGCCAATTTATTCATACTCCAAAAGAGTTTAATATGGAACATCTATGCAATTTATATTCTGTTCAGCACTCTAAATTCGCGGTGGATCAGATTGACTCAATCATTTCCTATGTTTTCACAACAGAAACACTCGATAATCAAAGTGTACGTTTTATTGAGTTGATTTCTTGAAATTTACCAATGACAATTTGATTATCAAACTGGAATAAAGGAAATGTCAATGCCTTGGGCTCAGTAATTAATTTATTGAATTGAACGTACCTCGAACAAAAAGTTCTTTTTAAAAACGACCGCGATCCAAATCGCGTTGAATATCACGATCTTTTATATCATCGCGTTTGTCGTAAGTTTTCTTACCTTGTCCCAAACCGATTTCAAGTTTCATCCAACCTCGTTCGCTTTCAAACAGGCGAATTGGGAACACAGCATACCCTTTTGACTTTATTTTACTTTCGATACGATGAAGTTCGCGTTTGGTTAACAACAACTTTCGCTCGCGAAGAGGCTCATGGGCATTGTAACTGGCCTGTTTCCATTCAGAAATATGCATATTTTTCAGGTACAACTCACCGTCGTTAAAGTAGCAATATCCGTCACCCATATTTACAGAATTGGCACGTATGGATTTCACTTCCGGACCATTTAATTGTATTCCAGCAATAAATTTCTCCTCAATATGGAAGTTAAAACCGGCCTTGCGGTTTACGATTTCAATTTTTTTAGGAGATTTATCTTTTGCCATGTTTCAATCCGTTACGTTATAATCTATTGTTTACTTTAATCAAATACGATAAAAAATATCATAATAGAATCGGTTATTTTTTCAAACTTGAAATCAAGCTCTCAACTCTTTCTTTCTTCAAAATTGCCTGTCCTTGTTCACCCTCTGCAATAATTCGATCCCCAACTCTAACTTGAAAATCGCAATTGATCTTATTTCCAGAAAGGAATTTTATTGTGGCTGTAATCTTGACTATTTCGCCCAATAAAGCGGGAGAAACATGCTTTATATTCAAAAATGTGCCTATTCCTTCCTCGTCAGCTTCTTTCATTTGCAACACGAACTGTCGGCAAGTCCATTCCGCATCTCTGCCCAGTGCAAATGTTGAATAAAAGGGATGCACCATTTCGCCTTGAAACGCAGCCAAATCGGATTCCTCAACTAAAAATTCAAGTGAAACGGTATCACCAATTTGGTATATGGATTTCATTTTTCAGGGTTTTGGGGGATGTTTTTTCGGGGGATGTGATTGCTGTTCGCCCAATAATACTGGGGTAAGAAGAATGATTTTGAAATTAAATCAAAACAGGCTTAACCTTTATGATATTTCCGAGATCAGTTCTTTTGCATCAATTTCCATATGACTAGCATCGTATGTGCATTCACCATCTCTAACAATAACAATTTGTGGTGATTCATGATGTACTTCCAATTTTTCGGCAATGTAATTGGATACATCGCGGTGGGCAATCAAATCCAAATAATAAAAATCTGCTGTTTCAAGCACTTCAGGTTCAACGGATTTCAAGCGATTTAATGCCATACTTGAAATAGAACAACGAGTTGAGTGCTTGAAAAACACCACAGGTTTAATGGAAGAATGTGCTACAGCATCATCAACTTCCGAGATTAGAGTCAAATTTTTCCAGCCGTTCAGCATAGAAATTAACGAACTTGAAATGTTTTTTGACCCATTGAAGGACAACGGTCTTTTTTACGAGATCCGCAAGAGGTAAACATCAACAATGCAATTCCAACGATAGCCATTAACTTTGTAGTCTTCATGATTTCCGAAATAATTTACAAATTAAACGCTTTTGACAGCAATTTCGTTGCCTTATCGGAAATAAATAATGCGGAAAATGCAAAAAAAACTCCCACAATCGGTGAATTACAAAAAAAATACGGCGAATTCTTACCAATAGCGTTGGAGCAAATCAAATTAAACGGCAAAGTCAAAAAGAAATTACCGGCTTGGGTAAATGCAAAATGCCTGTTCGAACAACGTGCATTCGAGCAATGTACTTCGCAACGCGTTGCGGAATGGAAAGCTAATTTTTTCAATACTTCTCGTCTATTAAGCTTAACCGGTGGATTTGGCGTAGATGATTGGGCATGGGTTAAAACTGGCGCTCAGGTGATTTCCACCGATCCGAATAAAGAACTCAATCATTTGGTTCGCTGTAATATGCAGCGATTGATGGCTTCGGATAACCCTACTTACACCCGATGGGATCTAACCGCCGAGGACTTTTTGAGCAACCCTGAATTTCATTCGCGAATTCCATCCCTCGAAACCAAAAAATACATGGCTTATATGGATCCCGACCGACGAAAAGGGGATGAACGTTTGGGAGGCAATGCGAAAGCGTTTACGCCCAATTTTGTTGAAATCATCAAAGCTCAATTCACTGAATTTAAGACTTGGTTAATAAAATTAAGTCCCATGACTGATGTTCATTTTTTGCAAAAGGAACTGCCATATCCCATCCGATTTTACTCCATTTTCTACCAAGGAGAGGTGAAGGAATTACTATTAGAATTGGGCGAAGGGATTGAAAAAACGGAATTTAAATCGGTGTATTTAACGGCAGAACATTATGAAATTTGGGATGCGCATTTGATGAAATCTTGGTTTAAAATGCCGCTTTCGGATTCAACCTTGAATCTAAACAATCATACATACTTTTTTGAACCTCACGGGGGATTAAACTGTCTGGGATTAAATCGGGAAATAGATCGATATCTAATGTCCGTTAATTCAGGTAAAACCTTTTATCTTTCGTCATTTCCATTGCCTAATTCATTGGGTAGATCCTTAAAAATCAACACGGAAGTTCAAGGGAGTTTAAAGCAAATAAAACAGCATTTATTGGAGATAAACATCCAAAAAGCCTCATTAACGGCACGAGAATGTAAGGGCCTTAATGCTACTGAAATACAGAAAAAACTGGGGTTAAAAGAAGGCGGAAATCATACCCTTTTCATTACGCAAAAAGAGGGATCATTTCGTTGCTGGATTTGCGAAAATACCGAAATTTAATAGTGCATGAAGTGGCCATGAAAAATGATTTCAAGCACTACAAAAAGCAAGCACTAACAGAAAAGTAGTTCTATTCTATAAATTAACTTTTAGAATTCACTCGAGAAACGTAATCTTCTAACGCGGCAACCATACTGGGCATTCCTGGAGCTGGAGCTGGAATATCCAAAATCAAATTGTGTTCGCGAATGGCTTGCGCGGTACTTTCTCCAAAACCCGCGATACGCGTATTATTTTGAACAAAATCAGGGAAGTTATCGAAGAGTGATTTGATATCGGCTGGACTGAAGAACACCAAAATATCATAAAACACTTCTTTCAAATCGCTCAAATCCGAACTTACGGTTCTGTATATGATGCATTCGGAAAAATCATAGCCATTTTCATTAAAGAAATCTGGAATGGAAGGTTTACGAATATCGCTGCAAGGAAAAAGAAACTTCTCTTTTTTGTGGTTTTTAAAAAGTGTCAAGAAATCTTTTTCATTACCTTTCGAAGTAAACATCTTGCGTTTTCTTGGAACGATATACTTTTGAACGTAGTTGGATACGTTTTCGTTGATTGAAAAGTACTTTGTTTCAGGCGACATTTCCACCTTCATTTCTGCTGCTAACGAGAAGAAATAATCTACAGCATTTCTCGAATTGAAGATAATGGCTGTGTATTCAGCAAAGTTGATTTTTTGCTTACGAATTTCTTTTGGCGTTAACGGTTCGATATGAATAAACGCCCTGAAATCCATGGTTAATTTGTGCTTCTTTACAAATTCCTCGTAAACGTTTCTTCCTGCCTCTGGCTGGGGTTGAGTAATGAGGATGCTCTTTACTTTTTTCTCTCTTTCTGGGGTCGTCATATTTTAAATTGAACTGCTGAGAAACTTAAAAACAAGTAGGTAAGGAATTATTTCCAAGGCGCAAAGGTACAAAATTGTAGTTAATGAAATTGCATTGTCGCGTAAAATTCCCCATAGCTGAAACAATAAACGCACTGATATCCAAACAATTAACACCGACCATAACCATACAGAAATTGATTGATTTTGCATTTCCGTAGCGTTATAATAAACGTAAAGAAACACTGGAAGGCTCAAAAAGGTAAAAACAAGATTCACATTTATCTGTCTTTGCACCTGTCTATTTAAGATTCCTGCTAGCTCCATACTGCCTGTAAAAATCCATTGCAATAAGTACAAAACTGAGAAAAATCCTCCAACCGCAACGAGCAACAATAAGTAGATGTAAAAATTATTTAATCGGTTGTACTCAGACGTGATTAAACTCAGCATTACCCCTTGAGAGAATACCAAAATTCCAATGGCATAAGCATGGATTGAACCAGCCGCAGATGAAATTGCTTGTTCACGCAATAAATCTTCGAAATGATAGGACTTTAAAAAACTACTTAAACGAAGTTCCAATTGCTTACCAAATGCAGCTCGGAAGTATATGATATACAATGCAATGAATACACTAATTCCAAAAAACCAAAATTTACCCCGGGCTTTTCTCAGATATGTGTCGTGTAGAAATGGATTAAACGGATCGTTGGAAACGCGCACTGTTTTATCGGGTATTTGCAAGTAAAAAGGCGAGAGAAACCGTTCCTTCTGTTTGGGATTTCTCAATGAATCAATAAAATACATGGCCGGATAATCATCCCAACTACTTAACTGCATCAAGCTATCAACAAAAGCACTATCCGATGAACTCAGCGTGTAATTGGTATTGGTATCAGCAACGGAATAACTGGAAGAAGGGGTGATTTGCGCGGTGGCTTTTTGAACTAATAATTGTTCAATAATCGCAGACACATTGCGTTTGTTTTGGAGATTTTTTTTAGGGGATGTACTTTCCATTCCCGCCATAAATGCGGTGCAAAAAGGCAACAAAACGAAGCCTAACAAAAGGGTGATCCGCTTGAATTCACGCCCATGTCTCACTTTGAAATAAGGAAATTTAGGGCGGGAATTTTGCATAATCTGCAAAAATACATGATTGAATGCAAACTTTCGCTGAACTTTGCATGGTGCTTGGGTTATATTTTCATGTTCCATTCTGCAGAAAAGCGTGTTCGTACTGCAATTTTCATTTTAGCACTTCACTAAAAGGGAAATCAGACATGGTTAAAGCCATGATTACAGAACTAAATTTACACCATACACAGCCCAATATTTACAATCAACTTCCGTTAGAAACCATTTATTTCGGAGGTGGTACGCCTTCACTTTTAGATGATTCTGAACTCGAATCGTTGTTGCAGCAAGTCCAAAAAATTTGGAATATCAACGTTCATGATCTAGCTGAAGTAACCCTTGAATGCAATCCAGAGGATCTATCCCCCGAAAAAGTAAAACAATGGAAAAGCTTGGGGATCAATCGACTATCGATAGGCCTCCAATCATTGAGTGATGAGGAATTGAAAGTGATGAACCGACAGCACACGGCTGAGCAATCAAAACATTGCGTTCAAGTTGCATTGGATGCTGGGTTTGAACATATTAGCATTGATTTGATCTACGGAACGCCTTGGAAATCAGATGTTGAATGGGAGAAAGAGCTGGATTGGGCATTGAATTCTGGGGTGAATCATTTGAGTTGTTATGCATTGACCGTGGAAGAGAAAACCTTGCTTGCAAGTCAAATTAAACGAAATCAACAACCCGAGCCTCCAGAAGAAAAAATGGTTCGCCATTTCGAAATTTTACAATCCAAAATAGCGCAATGGGGTTGGGATGATTATGAAATTAGTAATTTTTGTAAGCCGGGACACAGAGCCATCCACAACGGAAATTATTGGAAAAGAAAAGCGTATTTAGGCATCGGTCCATCTGCTCATTCATATGATGGCGAACGGACTCGAACTTGGAATATTGCAAACAACGCAGAATACATGCGAAAAATTGAAAATCAATCTATTTGGTATGAATCTGAAACGTTAAAACAAAAAGATATTTTCAATGAAAAAATTATGACCGGTTTGCGTACCAAAGAAGGAATTTTAAATGAAACTTTTTCATCATTAAATCCCAAAAACATGCGTTTTATTGAAAATAAAATTAAAGAATTTTATAACTCTGGATATGTTAATTTTTCAAACGGTAGAATTTCTCTAACTCATTCAGGAAGATTAATTTCCGATCATATTATTAGTGAATTAATGATTATTGAATAATTAATTATTTTCTCATACAACGTAAATCATTATTATTGTGTCTTTAATTTCATTAAAGATGAAAAATCGTGTCTACTCCCCCGTTAGCAAGACTATGAAACATGTTTCACAGACTTTCGCCTTTTTGATTTTGACATTGGTGTCGCTTTTTACCAATAACGTCAATGCTCAAAATTCAAAAGTTGGATTTTCAGTTAAGACAGAATGTCTATACGTTTCTGCAACTGCGTATTCCTACGACACTTCTTGTCAAACTTTGTCTTGGAGACATGGAGGAACAACCACAGTTCTGGGTTATGGCCCAACTTTTAAATACAAATATTCTCAATCAGGTGGATATACCTTGTGCTTGAAAGTGGTAGATAATTGCAAGAAGTGGGACACGTTGATATGTTACCAATTTAAAGTTACTGCTTGTCCTTGCGATACACAGAAAATTGCATTCAAGGCTGTTTACGACACCACAACTTGCGGAAAAGTAAAATTCAGCACACCTGGAGCAACGAATACAAGTACATCCAAGACCTATTCTTACAATTGGGATTTTTCTGATGGCACGACTTCTACCAACGGAGACCCTGCTCACACGTTTTCAGCAAATGGCACCTATAAAACTTGTGTAACAATCAAATGGGTTTTAAGTGGTACCAATACACAATGCGTTAGAACTCTTTGTGAATCTGTAAAAATTGGCTGTTATACCACAAAAGACACATCCACGAAAGATAGTACTATTTACAAAGACAGCACAGGCGGCGGAAAAGACACAACCAATTACAAAGACTCTACTGGAACTAAAGATTCTACCAATTATTCGAAATGCAATTGGTCTAAATTTTATTTCTACATGACTCCTTTAAATAACAGCTGCAATCGTTATTTGATTAAAGTAGTTAATTCAGATAGTTGTGTGTCAACGGCGATTAAAGTTTCTCAAAATGATAGCACATTAATTATCCAAAAAGGCACCTCATTGGAGTATACTTTCCCCAAAGATGGAACTTATTACGTATGTATAAAAGGATATAACAGCTGCCAAAATTGTGATACGGTGATTTGTAAATCCATTACAATTAAATGTTCAAATACCAGCAAATGCAATTGGAAAACAAGAGGATTAAAATTTGGTGGATTTAAAAACACCACAACATGTGGTAAAGTTGTTTTCGAAGCTACAAATCTTCAAGATACGTGCGTACAATATAAAATGGTGATGAATGGAGTCGTAATCTCAGAGAAACGAGTTTATACACATTACTTCACCAAAAATGGAACTTACAAAGTAGGTTTAAAAGCATACGATAAATGCAAAGGCTGCGACACTACCTTATGGACTGAAGTTGGTATTGATTGTTTCCCCAAAGATTCCACCAACGGAGGAAATGGTAGTACCAATGGAAAAGATACTACGCAGGTGAAAACGTGCAATTGGTCTAATTTTGATTTTACGTTAACGCAATCAAAAACCAATTGTCGTCGCTATGTAATTAAAGCGTCCAATTTGGATAGTTGTACCACTTACAGCCTTAAAGTGATGAGTGGTGGCACAGTAATTTATTTACAAACTGGAGCTATCCATGAGTACTCTTTCCCTACAAATGGCACATACACGGTTTGCATGTGGGCATATAACAATTGCTACAAATGCGACACCACCATTTGCAAGTCCATTACAATCAAATGCGAAAGCGCAGGCAATGAAGATGCATCAAAACGTGCGTGGAACATATCTCCAAATCCTACTTCGGATTATTTCGTGATCAATTCACAAGAATCCAACAAGAATGAGTTGATTAATGTAGTTGCAACGGATTTAACTGGAAGAGTGGTAATGAATATTAAATCAACTGCCAATGAAGCCATCAATGTTTCAAATTGGGCGGATGGAATGTATTGGATTACCATTAAATCGGCAGCAGGAGCTCAATCCATGAAGTTGCAAATAATACGTTAAAATGCAATAGAAATCCGTCGAAATCAGAGTTTAACAATTATTTACATCGGCTGATAAAAATCATAGATTTGAATTTCTTAACTTCGTATTTTTGTAAAAACGTTTAATATGAATCGTCAAACCAATAACAATATCTTAGTCCCAACCGACTTCTCAGAAGTAGCAGATTGTGCATTGAAACATGCCATTGCCGTAGCAAAAGCATATAAAAACGAAATTACTTTGATGTATATTGTTGAAGATGGCTTTCTCGGGGGAATTTTCAGCAAGTCTCAATCTGAAATTATGAAAGATGCTATCGTCACTAAATTAAACGTAAAGGCACAAGAAATCGAAAGAGAAACAGGGATCAAAGTTACAACCAGAGCTGAATCTGGAAAGGTATATAAAACCATTTCTGAGATTGCGAACGCTGAAAAGTTTGATTCTATAATTATGGGTTCGCATGGTGCAAGCGGTTTGGAACAAATTGTTGGTTCCAACGCTTCTAGAACCATTCAGTATGCAGAAGTTCCTGTGGTAGTAGTAAAAAGCACTAGTCTAGGCGCGGAAGGATATAAGAAAATTGTAATGCCATTCGACTTGACTATAGAATCAAAGCAAAAATTAGAATGGGGAATAAACATTGCACAAAAGTTTAATTCTGAAATTCACATTGTGTATTCTAAATCGGATGACGAGTATTTGGATGCAAAAATGAAAGCGAACATTGCTCAAGTTAAACACACTTTGGAAGACCATAAAGTGAAATACGTTATGTACGAATTCAAAGATTCAGTTCTTGATAACTTCGCTAATGAAATTCACAACTACGCGAACATCATTAAAGCTGACCTGATTGTTGCTATGACTCATACAGAGAAAGGAATTTCTGAAATGATTATTGGTACGTTAACACAGCAATTGGTAAACCGCGCAAATAATGTGGCTGTGATGTGTATTCATCCCAAAGAAACTGCGTTTAACTACGATTATTAATTCATCACGCTCCAAGTCTCTATTTTATACATTTGTGTCGTCATAAAATAGATTTGCATAAAGGAAAAGCCCGGTTTTCACCGGGCTTTTTCTTTTTAAACACCAAAAGTGTCCTTAAAATCAAATCCTATTTTACTTAAAAATCCAAGATTATACCAATTGTTGGTAGCACCGTTCCACCTTCATTCACTATGTAATCGGGAAGATATTTATTAGAATTATTAGGGTCAACAATCAATGTTCCATTGGCATTTTGAGCCGCAATTAATGTTTCTGGACCATAATATTTAGCATTGAAGAAATTCTGAATATCGATATACAGGTTCAAAGACCATTTCGGACGATACCAAACTTTATCAACGCGAATATCAAACTGGTTAAAGTTCCCTACTCTACCTGTATTCAGTAAGTTATAATTTGGTAATGCTACGCCACGAATATCCCAGTAAGCGCGAT
>JACCDS011745277.1_pt1 | contig 11082 bp, 5 predicted proteins | sample 7446441 | NCBI WGS metagenome assembly JACCDS01 (sample SAMN15323445, study PRJNA562643) | freshwater metagenome | isolation source: river surface water | place: USA:Blue River Watershed | collected 2017-08-17 | reverse complement strand
GGAGGCGCCCGCCAGTACCTCGAAACCCTGGCCCGCGCGGCCGTGGCCACCGGCATCGACGGACTCTTTTTGGAAGCCCACCCCTGCCCGTCTGAGGCCTTGTGTGATGCCGCCAGCCAGCTCTCCCTTGAGGAACTCGAGCCGATGCTCGAGCGCTTGCTGAAGATTGACGCGGTGGTGAAGGGCTTGTAGCCGGATTTTACTTTTTGTTCCGCGCGCGGTACCGGCGGTAGCCCAAACCTGCGCCAAAGCGGATTCAAGTCCTACGCACCTTTTCACCTCGCGCACAAGGCCAATCCCTGACGGTTTGCCGCAGCCTAAAGGGCCAATCCAAGCACGCCTGTATGCGTGAATTCATAGTATTGATATTTTTATTAGATTATTTTTTGTATTTTATAGCTATTTTTGGATATTTAGTACATCTTTTTAATCATTTTTGGCATGCATTTGGGGTAGTTTAGAGGCGTGCTCCAGCTCGGAATTACCCTATTCCTTCTTTTGAGTGTCGCGGCGATCGTTCGCACCCTGCGCATCATGCGCTTGGGTAACGCCCTGCAACTCTCGGCTCTGCTATTTAAGGTAACCCTCAACTTCACGGGTGCCGCGCTCATGCTCGTTACGGGAGCCGAACTGCCCACCGCCTACCGAGCCCTTGCCCTCACTTTGGTGTTCTTTCAGTTTCTGAATCCCGTAGCGCTCACGATTTACTTTACCCCACCCAAGGCCTCGCAGCTGCCGTTGGCGCTCAGCATCATTTTTGCTGGACTCATGATGCCCCTGCTGCTGTGGTACGGCCTCATCGAGCTTAAATGGGTCCCGAGCCACCCGATTCCGGTGTCGCTCTTTGAATTCGACGCCACTCGGCCGGGCGAATTCGGCACTTGGTCGATCCTGTACAAAGTCTTTACGCCGGCCATCCTCGCCACGCTCATCTACCAGCAAATTACCCACTACTGGGTTCGGGGACGCGGATTCCTTCGCGCAAAACTCTGGGAAGTGTTTTACCTCTCGAGCGGCCTGGCGCGCGCCATCATTCTTGCGTTGCTTCTCGCCTACGTTCCGGGCAACTTTGAAACCCTCTACAGCCTTCTCAGCATCGTTATCGCCATCAGCCTCTTGCTTGACACCGGAATCATTCTCGTCTTTGCCTCGAGCCGCCCCGTGCAGTTCTACCGCGACCACGGTCTTCACTTGGCCGGAACCTGGTCTCCCGAACTCGAACGCATCGTCACCGAAGCCAGCCGCCCCGAGCACCTGATCAATTCAAAATTTCAGCTTGCCGCACTTGCCCAGGCCTCGCGCATCCCGGCATACCGGGTCACTCAAATCGTCAGCCAGGGACTCGGAATCCACATTAAAGAGTTGATCAACCACTTTCGCCTGCGCCGGTACGATGCCCTGGTTCTCGAGCGCCCCGATGAGCGCAAAAAGGCCCTGCTCGCCGAGTGCGGATTCAACAGCTACGCGACGTACTACGCGGCACGACGCAAGTAGCTGGCTGCTGGCTATTTGCTACTGGCTAATGGCTATTAGCTACTGGTGACCTTCCTTGCGCGAACTTTTTCAGCAAAGCGGATTCGCCGGCCGCGCCAGCGCGCACTGTGCCAAACGATGCTGGACTCAAACCCTAAGTTATTTCTCGTTGGCACAGTGACCCGGCAGAGCGACAATTGTTTGAGCTGTCCACGCCATTAAAATAATAATGCGTCATTAAACGCACAATAATTGGTATATTTGCACATTATAATACACATTATATGAAAACCACGCCGGCCATCTTGCCAAAGAACCTCAAGATTTTGCAGGACTTGGGTGCTCATATTCAACTTGCGCGCCTCCGCAGAAAGTTTAGTGCCGAGCAAATTGCCGAGCGGGCGGGTATTAGCCGAAAAACGGTCTACCACATTGAACAGGGAATGCCCACGGTAGCCATCGGAAGCTACATGCAAGTCCTCTTTGTGCTTGGCTTGGAACACGATCTTTCTATGGTCGCCGCTGCGGACCCCTTAGGTCGAAAATTGCAGGATGCCGGAATTCGGGTTGCCAAGCGAGCGCCGAAACGACCAAAAATGAACTGAAGACCCCGGACAGGACCATAGGCTGACATGTGAGAAATGGTCCTAAATAAGTTCGCCTGGGCCAAGCACCGCACCTCCTTAACCAAGCGATTTGATCAAAAATCCAAACAGATGAAGCGGGCATTTCGGGTGACCACGTAATTCTTTTCAATTACCGCCGTAAAAAATACGAGATCCGGTTATAACCGAAAAGGTGAGTGGTTCGGACCGCCCACCGCCTGGCCCACTACCGCCACCTTAACGCCACCCAGCCCCAAGCAACCAAACTCGAATTGCTCCACCAAAGCGGGTTCGGGAGCTACGCGAGCTACCACTATGCGGAACGGCGAACCTAATTGTTTGTAGCGTCCAGCTGAAATTTCTGGGTAGCGGAGGGTTTAAGCAAAGATTTTCTAAAGCCAGATGAGCGCGAATTTGGTGTCGGTCACCCTGGGTAGGTTTAACCTATTTGCTTTCTTTAGCCAGCAACTAGCGCCTAGTCGCTGGTTTATTCGGTTCTAACCGGATTTCACACAACCCGCTCGTTGCTTAAGCGCGAAGCAACGCTGCATCAGATTTGGACATCCTCGACCTCGTTTAAAATGTACGGACCCAGGATTGGGCTCAAGGACTGGCGTGTTACCAATTCAATTCGACGTCCAAGAATTTGTTCGAGAAGCGCCTATGGCTACCTGTAACCAGCAACCAGTAATTAGCTCCCTAACTAGCCCGCCAACATCGGAAGTAAAATCGCGCCAATATCGGAAGTGAAATTGCGCCAACATCAGAATTAGTTACTATCTTTGAACCGTTAACCGTCTAAATTTGAACAGCATGAACTACGTTCAACGAGTTTGCGATACCGAGCTAAAAAACGCGCTCGAATCCACTGGTGCTGTCCTCATTGAAGGGCCCAAGTGGTGCGGTAAAACAAAGACGGCCACCCAAGCGGCCGCAAGTAGTATTTACTTGCAAGACCCTGACCGAGCACGGGCCTATATGGCAATGGCCGACGTACAACCTTCGCTGCTACTAGAGGGTGCAACGCCCCACTTAATTGACGAATGGCAAATGGCCCCTGTGCTGTGGGATGCCGTACGGCATGCGGTCGACCAGCGAGGCATTCCTGGGCAGTTTATTCTCACGGGATCTGCGGTACCGCCCATTGCTAAGGCCTCGCATACAGGCACTGGGCGCATCGCCCGAATTCGGATGCGGCCTATGAGCTTGTATGAATCTGGGGAATCGACAGGAAGTGTCTCACTAAACGCCCTTTTTGAGCAAAGTCAATCGAATACTTCCCAACCTTCAGACCTTGGCATCAAGGACATTGCACGCGTGCTGTGCCGAGGTGGCTGGCCCGCCACGCTAAACCTCAGCGAAAAAGCTGCACTGCGTACCTCGCGAGACTATGTTGATGCGGTTGCCCAGTACGACATTTCAGCGGTTGACGACGTCGCGCGAAATCCAGAACGCGTTCGGCTACTCCTTAGGTCCCTCGCGCGAAACACCGCAACGTTTGCCACCATTACGACCGTGACGCAGGACATCGAATCCCACGATGCCAAGACCACCGAAAAAACCATAAGTTCCTATCTGACCGCGCTCCAGCAAATTTTTGTGGTCGAAGATCTGCCGGCATGGGCCCCGTCGCTACGGTCCAAGACGGCCATTCGGACCAGCGACAAGCGACACTTCGTAGACCCGTCCATCGCTACCGCAGCACTCCGAACCGACCCCAACGGCCTACTGTCCGATTTTTTGACGTTTGGGTTTCTTTTTGAATCCTTGTGTGCCCGTGATCTGCGCGTCTACACCCAAGCTAATGACGGCGACGTGCTGCATTATCGCGATAAAAACGGTCTAGAAGCCGACCTAATCATTCGCTTGAGGGACGGTCGTTGGGCAGCTGTAGAAGTCAAGCTTGGTCAAAGCGAAATCGATAAGGCCGCCAGTAACTTACTCGCGCTCAATGCTCAAATTGATCGGCAAAAAATGAATTCCGCCTCTTTTCTAATGGTCCTCACGGGCGGAACCCATGCCTACCAGCGCACCGATGGGGTGTGGGTGGTCCCGTTGGGGTGCCTAAGGCCGTGATGGGTTGCCTGAACGTCGTGCCCATTAGTGGAACGGTGCCCTGATTGAACTTGAAGATTGTAGTTAAAAATTGGCCCATACTCTGCACCGCGACCTAGGCCGCACCTTCAAGTAAGTCCTTACCGCCCACCGCCAAGACCACTTTGAGCGCCTCACTGCCCTGTACCCGCAGGCCACCAAGCGTGAACTCCTAAAGCAAAGCGGATTCGCCGGCCGCGCCAGCGCACACTGTGCCAAACGCCGGTCTCGCTAAAAGCAGCCCGTGTCGATTTGGTCCGGGCCGCCGTCGAGGGTCAGGGCCGGGGTCGGACTGGGGTCGACGCTGATGCACAACTGATCCACGGCCCAGCCAAAGTCTGGGATGAATGCGGTGCTTGCAAACAGCAGCCTGAACCGAAGCTTGGACTGCGTGGGTGCAAAGCGCAGGGTTGACTGGCTGTAGCCGGTCCAGGTTCCGGACCAACCGCTGCGGCCGTCAAGGGCCAGCACGACGGGCGTGGTGCACCAGTCCTGGGCTCCGGGCGACTGAATGTTACCGAGCTGGTGCCAGTTTTGGTCGTCGTAGCTGTACTGCAGCATGCCGCCGTCGAGGCCTTGCTCGGCCTGCATGTTGTGGTAGAAGCTCAGGACGTAGTTCAGCGAGGTGTCGACGACAAAGGCCGGACTGTAGAGCGCATCGCGCGCGCCGTTGGGGTACTGGGCGGGCCCGGTGACGTAGGCTTTGGTTCCGTTGTACGCGGTTTGCAGCGCGCCGTGGTTGGGCGTGGTGCGCGTCCACAGGTCCGCAGATGGTGTTGTAAACGATTCGGTGGGCCAATCGGTGGATTCAAAATCGGCACAGAATGGCGTTGACGGGTTGACCGGTTCGGGGGCCATGCAGACCACTTTGAAGCACAGCGAATCCGAATTGAGCACTTGGTCGAGTCGCCCGTTGACGCGGTGCACTGAAACACAGGGGTTTAGAGTTCCTGCTGCGGTCACTGTACGGTAGTCGGGCAGGGTCACCCACATGGACTGGCCTTTGGTGATTCCGCCCGCGGGCAGGGTCACGGTTTGGGGCAGTGCGGTTCCGCCGAATCCGTGCACCACGAGAGCAAGGCTCAAGACGGGGCGTTCGGCGTCGTTTTGCACCAAAACCTGGACGCGCGTGCTGTCTCCGGGCTCCAAGAGCGCCGTCTCGGGGCGGGCGCCCAAGAGCGCGACCGAGTTTTGGGGCGGAGCCGAAACTTCGATGTCGTCGATGGCCCATGTATTGATTCCATAGATGCCGCTCTCGCTAAAGCGCACGCGCAGGTACAGGGGCTGGCTGCGGTCTTCCCAGAACGTGAGCGGGAACGACGAAATAATGTAGGATCCGCCCGTGGACCCCGACCAGCCGGGGCCTGAGAGCGTGGTCACCGAGCTTGAGCCGTAGTTGTAGGGGTACCAGTTTGAGCCGAGCGGCATAAAATCATAGAGCGGCAACCAGGTGGTTCCCTCGAGGTACTCAATGCGGCCGCCGTTGCCGGGGGCAAAGTCGAAGCGGTGCTTGAACCGCAGCATCGTTCCGTAGGTGGTGTCCAGCCCGACCAGTGCCGGAAAGCGCAGCACCTCGGCACTTGGCCCGTAGCCGTCTTGTGAACGGCCCAAATGCCAGGCGTTTTGACCTGAGGCGGCCGAGATTCCGCGCTGGGATTGGCCAAATTCCCACATTTGCAGGCCAGTGGGCGGAACAAAAAATCCGAACTGGTCAAAATCGCATCCGTCCAGCGACAGCGGGCCAAACGGCACCCTTCGCGAAATCTGGACATTGACCCCCTTGGACACGGTGTCGTTCAAGGCAAACGCGTCTGCGGCAAGGGTGGTGAATGCCAGGATCTCCATATCGCCCGGCGTATAAATCAGGTTGGTAGAGGGGATTACTACGGTGGCTTGGCCTCCGGCAGGCACATTGATCGCCGTCCCGGTGTAGAATGCGGTTTGGGTCGGGGTGCATCGGTCGCGCAGAATGACCGTCACCGGAACATTGGGCTGCGCCACCTTTCCGAAGTTTCGAACCACAACGCTGATTGGCGCGGGCGCTGAGGACTGCACCGCGACTCCGGGGGCTGTGATCGCGACTGCACCGACGTCAGCCACAGGCCGGTCATAGATGAGCACATCGTCAATGGCCATGTTGATCTGGTCTGAAGTTCCCGAGGTCGACGCCTTGATGCGCAGGCGCACGCGCTGTCCGGCAAAGCTGTTGAGCGAAACCTGGTGCAGCTGCCAGTCGTCGGTTTCACTGCTTTGCACCGGACCCGTTCGCACACTGCTGGCAATGAGCGTCCATTGGTTGGTGGCGTCTGAGAAAAACTCTACCGACAGCGAACCGCATCCTGCACCAAACATGTGAAAGTTGAACGAAAGCATGGGCGTGACCGCCGTGCTCAAGTCAATGCATTGAGTTGATTCCCAGTATGCTGTGGCCGCATCAGTAATGGTCGACATGGAGCGTTCGACGTACAGGTAGTTGCCGCGGCCCCTGCGCGACCAGCGCGGGCCGGTTCCTTGCTTTGGTGTCAAATCCTTGCCGACATAAAACGACGCGGCGATGCTGCCGTTGGGCAACAGTGCGGGCGGATTCGGCACCCATAAGCTCGACCCCATGGTTCCGGGATTCTGGGCGGTGCCTTGGCCCGCAACCCAACTCGGCCCGTCAAAGTTTTCATAGAACGGGAGCGTCAGCGCCGGCAAATTCACCAACGTTACCGCCTCGCTGGTGTCGTTGGCCGCAGCCAAATCCCCAGGCAGCTCGGCCCAGGCGCGCAGCTCGTAGGTGCCCACGACCGACACGTTGGCCAAGTCGTTAAAATTCAGGTTGGCGATTCCGCCGTTCAGCCAGGTGACGGGCAGCGTGTCGCGCTGTACGGTGGTGAGTCCGGTCGCCAAATTAGTGACCGAGAACGCCATGGGCAGCGACGACGGAACCTGCCACCCCCTGTTGGCCACGCGCACCGATACGGTCTCGAATCCCGACGACGAGCACTGAATACTTTTGGGCTCAAGCACCGCAAGCACGTTGACGTCGTGGGCCGGCTGGTCAAAAAAGCTCAGGTCGTCAATGGCCATGTCACCGTGGGGAAAGCTCGTGGAATTTGCCTTTTGTGCCACAAACCGCACCCTGATGTACTTGTTGAGGTAGGGCTGCAGGTTGAGAATGGCAGAATTCCACACTTCGGACGCGGTCGCGTGGGTCGCTCCGGGCAGCAGTGCGGCGCCGAATACGCCGCTACTGGGCCCAAAGCCCGTCCCGGTATCGATGTCAACCCGCAGGTACCCCATGTGGGGCCCGAATTTGTGGTAGTAGAATTCCAGGGCCGCGTGGTTCAGGTTATCCAACTTGATGCAGGGTGTTGTAAAGGTGCTCAGGTCGTTCAGAATGCCCTGTGACGCCTCAGAATACAGGTAGTTGCCCGTACCCGTCGTGTGGTCGGCCAGGGGACCTGAACCGATTGTCGGAGCCGGCCCTTGCCGCACAGACCACGCGAAGCCTGGCGTGCTTGGGTTGGGTGTCACCTCATAATTGCGTCCGGCGGGCGGATTCCCCAGCGGAAACTGACCACGGTGGGCCACCCCAGAAAGGCCGGGGCCTGATCCAGGCGTCCAAAGGGGGCCGTCAAAATTCTCGGTGTAGGGAAGCGTCATTACCGTAAACGGCTGCGACAGGGGATCGGTCGAGCCGCACATCGCCGGGGGCGCAAAGGCGCGTGTGAACGAATAAAAGGTTCCGGGTGCCGCCGGATCGCGAACCGTGTTGCTGGCGCAGTCCTTCACCTCGACCCAGTAGTCGACCGAGTCGCCCACGTTGGGGGTTGCGAGGGTTGCGATGAACTCTGACGAGTCGGGGCAGCTGCCCGTGGGCGGCACCGCCAGGGTGGTCCAGGTCCCACCATTGAGTCGGTAGTGCACATACGACGTGTCGACGCCCGAATTGGTGGCCGGCAGGGGGTCGGTGCCGCGAAACTGTACTGTCGAGGTCGGCGTGTAGCGCGTTCCTTCGGGCTTTTTGCCGGCCGCATGGGTCCAGCGAATGGTGGGCGGCATGAGTTCGACGCTCGAACCCGTCACCGTCAGGTTGTCGACCCACCAGCCGGCGGGGTAGGCCAATGTGTAGGTGCGGTACTGCAGCGCGAAGCGCACCAGGACGTGGCTGTAGCCGTTGCCATTGCCGCTCGGACCGTAGCCCACCAGCGACGAAATGTCAAAGGTTTCGTGGGCCCACCATGAACTGTTGGGGGCCGCACCAGCCCCACCCAGGGTCGGACCACCCCAGTAGGGCGTTTGGCCCGCAGAATTGTAGGTCACCTCGTTGACGTAGCCCATCTGCCCAAACATGGTCGATGCGCCCTGGTACTGGGCGGCGCCCAGGTTGTGCCAGGTCTGGCCGCTGTCGCGCGACACGCTGATGTAGCCGCGCTGGGCGAAGTGCACTTTGGCGATGTGGTCAAACGACAGCCAGACATAGGGCATTCCAACGGTCGAAAAAGCAATCGTTTTGAACGAAACCGTGTCGCCCGGCACCACCTTGGCGTGGTAGCTCTTTGGCGCGCTCACTGAGAGGGCGGCCGTATCGTTCCAGTACGGAACCGGACCCGTGAGCGTGTGGTAGTTCACCACGCTGTGGGGCGGACTGTCAAAGTCCTCGTAGTACAGCGTCGTTTGGGCTGAAGCCCCTAGCGCAGCAGCCGCAACCGCCCAAACGCCCAAAAACAGCTTTCTCATAACTTCACTAAGGGCGTTTGTACTTGGGCTGACGGCGACGTGGCGACCACCCAGTAGGTTCCGCGGGCAAGGCCGCCCACAAAGAGTACGGTGCTGCCTCCCTGCACGGGCTCGGCGCGCAGCACCCGCTGCCCGAGCACGTTGATGACTTCAACATGGGCACCGGGCGGAATCCCCGACACCGCCACCTCGTCGGTGGCCGGATTGGGCCGCAGCTCGAGCTTGGGTAGGCGCCCCTCGGGCAGGTCGACGGTGCTCGCCATGACTAAAGTGTCAACGTCAGCGCACAGCCCGTATCGCGTCTCGAGCACCAGCGTAGCTGCCGTCCCCGTTACAAACGCTTGAACCGTATCGCCCACCGACGGGGTACTCAGGTAGCCCCCGGTCAGCGTCCAGTGCGACGTGTGGGCCGGAACCCCCACCAGCGACGTATCTGTCCACGAGCTGTAGAACGTGTGCGGACCCGTCACCGACACCGACGGCGGGCAGTTGGGCACCCCAGGGCAGCGAATCACTGCGGGACTCGGGCAGTTCACCACCTGAACCAGGCCAATGGTGTCGATCGTCGACGTCACGTCGCACGAAAAGGTCGAAATGCTCGCGTCCAGAATCCCCGAACGCAGCACGTAGGCGCCCCCCGCCAGCACCCCGTGGAACACCAACTCGACCGTGTTGCCCGTCCCCCCGGTGCAGATCAAGTCGGCGCGCTTAATGGGCACCTGGGCGCCTTGGCTGTTGATCAGCTGAAAATCGCTGGCGCTCACCGTGCCGCAGGCCAGCATTTGGGCCGTCACAAAGCTCAGCGACGTGTCGCCGCAGGGCATCAGCTTGGCGGGTACACTTTGCGGAACCGAGGTCCACCCGGGCTGGGTCGCCTGCAGGGTAATCGGCGACGATCCCGCCGCCGGAGCGCACTGGGTCGACACCGCCACAATGAGGGTGCGCAGCGAGGACCCCATTCGCACCCATCGGTTTTTGCTCGGAATCCATCGGTAGTCCACCGCGCGGATCGCGAGAATGTTGGACTGCGCGCCCACGGGCGTCACGGTCACGATCCCCGTGCGGGGGTCAATGCCCAACTGCGTCCCGGGCGCCGTGGCCAAGGGCTGTACAAAGTTGGTGGATGCCGTGTATACTGACAGGGAGTAGGCGCCGTTGAGCACCTCTTGGCGCCCCGGCACCACCTCGTAGCGCACGCTGTCGCCGTCGGGATCAAAGCCGCCAAGGGGCATGGTCGCTTGCAGTCCCGAGCAGACAAAGGCCGCCGTGTTGCCCTCTAATTGGGCCGAACTCGAATAGGTATTGGGCACCGAGGTGTTCAGCTCAGCCTCGAGCATCAATCCCTGAGCCAGGGGATTCGACAGCCCCGATATGTTTTGGATAAAGCAGCAGCTTGACCACTGAATGCGCACGTCGGCGCAACCCTGGGGAATGATCACCAATGATTCAAACACGCTCACTAGAGGCTGAAACGGCGTAGACGTATTGGGCACGCACTTGAACAGGTTTGCCGAGGTGTCCACATATTCAGGTTGCGCCAAGAACAGGTTCACGTTCATGGTCGTAAAACTGCAGCCCACCGACGAAATCTTTACCGACTGAAAGGTGCCGTAGTTCAGGCTCCCCTGCTCGCGCACCAGAACTAGTCGAACTCGGTACTGGTTGGCCACGCCCGTCGTTGCCCCGGTGTATTCGTAGGATATCCACCCACCGACCGTATGGCTCGCATAGGCCGCGCCACTGCCCATTAGGGCCAGCGCCAGCGCCAGGGCTCTCAGCCCAATTTTCCCGATTTCTCGCATCTTAACACGTAGTAAATTCCTCAAAAATAGGAATTTTGCGAATGCCACCGCGCACGGCAGTATCAGCACGAGCAGAACAGTGCAGGCTGTAGGGATATTCGCCAACGCTCTCGTACCGCAACAAAAAAGCGGGCCGAAGCCCGCTCTTTACTCCCTGCGCACGCTGGGGAGTTAGTAGAGGTCGACGTACGTGCCGTGGACGCCCACTTTAACTTGGAATTTGGTGGAAGCCTCGATCAAGCTGCTGGACACGGCTGACGCCGTGACGTTGGGGCTGCCGCCGCAGTTGCCCACGGGCGTGCCGGTCGTGTGTAGGGTGGGCGGAACCGCGCCGTACCCCGTCAAATTGAACCCGGTGCACTGCTTGTTGACCCGGGCCACTG
>JACCDS010279389.1_pt1 | contig 11087 bp, 9 predicted proteins | sample 7446441 | NCBI WGS metagenome assembly JACCDS01 (sample SAMN15323445, study PRJNA562643) | freshwater metagenome | isolation source: river surface water | place: USA:Blue River Watershed | collected 2017-08-17 | reverse complement strand
ATGACCCGTGGCTGGGAATGCCTGGCGCTGTTCGCCGAACGGTTGCAGGATATCCCGTCCAACAATATCCGCATCGTCGGTACCGCGACATTACGCCTCGCTCATAACGTCAAAGTTTTCCTGACCGAAGCTGAGAAAATCCTCGGCCACCGCATCGAAGTCATTTCCGGCGAAGAAGAAGCACGGCTGATTTATCTCGGTGTGGCGCACACATCCAGTTCTGACAGCAACCGGCTGGTCATTGATATCGGCGGCGCATCAACCGAGATGGTGATCGGCCACGGCTTTTCTCCGCTGCATCTGGCCAGCCTGCATATGGGTTGTGTCACTTATCTCGATCGATATTTCAGCGACGGTTTACTCAGCGAAGACAACTTTAATGCGGCAATTGCCGCCGCAGAAGCTGAAACAGTCGGCGTAGCCGCTTTATTTCTCGGCACTGGCTGGCAGTTGTCAGTTGGCGCTTCCGGCACTGTGCAGGCGATGCAGGAAATTCTGGTCGGTCAGGGCATGGATGAAGTCATCACCCTAGCGCGGCTGGAGACCATCATGCAGCAGAGCATTGCCTGTGGTCAGATCGATAAGCTCGATATCGTCGGCCTGGCGCAGGAGCGCAAACAAGTGTTTGCGTCCGGGTTGTCGATCCTGATTGGCCTGTTCCGGCAGTTACATATTCCGGGCATGACGCTGTCCGGCGGCGCGCTGCGCGAAGGCATTCTGTACGGCATGTTGCCACAGTTACAGCATACCGACGTCCGTAATCGCACTATTGCCAGTCTGATGGTGCGCTATTACATCGACCAGCAACACGCCAACCGTGTCGCAGAAATGGCGCTGCAACTGGCGCATCAACTGCAGGATCAATGGAACCTCGCTAAATTCGAAGGCCTGAGTATGCTGCGGGCAGGCGCTTTGCTGCACGAGCTGGGTTTACTCATCGAATACAAAAATCACCATCATCATGGTGCATATATTATTAGCCATACCGAATTGCCTGGTTTTACCCGTGCGCAGCAACAACTGCTGATGGCACTGGTATTTAATCACCGCGCCGATATTCAGCGTGACATTATTGCCAAGCAGACGATGACGTCGGTGTTGTTGGCGGTAAGGCTGACCCGACTTCTGCGACTGGCGGTTATTTTGTCGATGCGGCGTAAGCATGAGGCGCTGCCCGAAGTGCAGATCAGTGCACAGGCCGAGGTGTTATTGGTCGCATTGCCAAAAGGCTGGCTGGAGCAACATCCGCTGATGCGGGCCGAGCTGGAACAAGAAGTCGCTTACCAGCAAGCCGCTGGCTGGCAACTGCAGGTACGTTAATCAGTCGCCTCCCGGTCATGTTGTTTTGATCAATTCACCAAGTCTTGCTGTATTCAGGCGGTGCAGGCACAACTTTGCAATCGCTGACAAAGTTGTGCCTGACAAGTCACGAAGATGTTTTTGCCGCCATTAGTACCCACCATGGCAAGCCATCAGGTTTTGTTACTTTCTCGAATTTGAAACTGACCTGACAATTGGCTCCGACTGGTCCTATTTCATATGTATTCGCGTCAACCCAGCGGCCCGGCGGGCAGGTACCACTGACTTTTCTACTGATGCGATAACCGGCTTCAGGCGCAAAAACAAAGGTTGCATTGCTGCCGGCAAGCACCTGACCAGGCCCGGAGATCAGTTTGCCTCCTTGTTGGTTCTCCACTTGCACATCAAGACTGTAGATGGCGCGGAAATAGGCCTGTAACTGCTGTGGCCTGACGACTGCGGCCAGCGTACATTCGCTGGCGCTGCCACAGGCTTCCTGTGACCAGTGACTGAACTGATACCCTTGTGTCGGCGTCGCCGTACACACTGCGGTTTGCCCGTGCGGGACTATTGCCGGGCTACAAACTGCGGAACCGCCATTTATCGGCTGGCTTTGTGCGCTGACCGCATACTCCGCTAGTTCAATGCCCGACGACTCTATCCAGACACCAGGCAGTGAAGTAGTTCCTGAGTACAAACTAAGATAAAAAATACCATCTTGTTGTGGCGTAAACTGCAGCGTCTGCGTATCTCGGAATTCGGTATAGGTGAGCGCTTTATAGCCATCGCCCGAGTCATAAATCGCCGCATTAAAACCGGTAAATGCTGGTGTGCCGCCATTTTGTGTAGTTAAGCGCAGCTGGACATTCACATCCTTTTTGCCATGAAAGCGGAAATACAGATTAGGGTTTTTCATCTGATGATAACCCGGTTGTAGTTGCATCGCGATGTATCTGCCGGCATAAAACTTTCTTGAATCGTCGTAAATACCTGGCGTGTCGTGGCTTTGATACAAGGCAAAAATGGTATCGGCCGTATAGTTCAGTTGAGGACTCGTCAGCGTAATCAAATAGTTGCCGGTTTCAGCAATATTAATTTCGTTATTAAAATCGCTAAGCCGAATGCATTCCGACTCGCGGCGCAGGCATATGCTGGCAGCTACTTCATATTGCCCACCTGATGCTATTCGATCAGTGCGAAGAAAAAAACGTTCGCCGGCTTTGGCGGCAAAGCTCAGGTATCGGGGGGTATTGGCTTTGAGTAAATATTCCCGGTTAAATTGCGGCAATGGCAAGGCGGTATCTGCGCTCAGCCCTTGCTGTTGCAGTGCCAGTTGCAAGCTGGCATCCCATTGCGGATAGCCATTTTGCTGCAGATCTACCAAATCTGACTGCCCATTTTGATTGGAATCCGCGATAAATGGATCAGAGCCAATCAGGTACTCTGCAGTATTACTTAAGCCATCCTGGTCAGAATCACGCTCTGGCGGGACTCCGGTACTGACAATACGCAAATTCGCGTTGGGTGGCGTGGTGCCATCTGACCAACCGGTAAAGTTCAGATAATAAGTTCCGCTGGTTGGCGGCAAAAAACTGATTTGTGCGTCAGTTTTGTATTCTGTTACGTCAACCGAAGCGATCTGTACCGGACGAAATTGCTCCCAAAAGTCTGATGTCGTTTGATCTACCGGAGCATGCACATTCATACGTAGCGACTGGTAACCATTCTCAATGTTTTCAAGTTGCAGGTTCAATGTTATCCGTTGATTCGCGATGGCCTCAAATCTGAAGTAAGTTGTCGTGGTGCTGTTCAGATTCTGACCTGTTTGAAACAGATCAGCTGTGAGCGGTCTGGCGCTATAGTAGCTACTGCTGAATTCGGCAGCGGCGGCCGGGTTGGTACTGCCAAAGCTCATAAAGACGCCAAACATCAAGTGCTCTGGAAACAGAGTATTGACCTGAACATAATGATAATACCAGCCATCTTTTTGCGGCCTTACTTGCTTGATTTTCTCTCTGCCAGCGAATTCTTCTGCAAGGCTTTTTTGCAGAATGGTAAATGGTTGATTCGCTTTGACCGGGATTTTCAGCACAAAGTTGCCGGTCACATTGGCAATGGTAAATTTCTGATTGATAAGCGGCACTTCTACCGCCCGCGCTTCGCTGGTAGCCTCCTGCACCTGACTATAATCCCATTCCAACGGATACACACCAAAGCGACCTTGGCGGATATCATCTGCGTCATTGGTGCCATTATTGTTTGTATCGGCGTCTGCCCAATCAAGGCCGCGATATAATTCCGCCGTATTTGACAAGCCATCTTGATCGTCGTCGGCATCAGCTCTTAGCTGTAAAGGCTCAACCTTATATCGGCCGCTACCGCCAACTGTGAGGAAATACACATTAGTGCTGGCAGCTACAAAGTCAAATGTCTGGGGGATACCGGTTTTTGCCTGAGGTTGGTCAAAGACTTGAAAAGGCACGACGCGACTGTCTTTCCCGGCCCTGACTGAAAATGCCATGCCTTCTGTACGTTCTTCGGTTTCCGGGAAATGTTTCAGTGCAGTGACTTTAAACTGCACCCGTTCACCACTTCTAGCCTCAAAACGCTGCACTGTGACTTTCCGGCTATCAAATTCACCAGCCTGCAAGTAAAAAGATGTGGCATTAGTTTTAGCAAACAGACGCTGCTGGTCAGTAACATCCGGGTTGGCAAAACTATTGTAGATTGCCCATTCATAACTGCGGCCGTGATGGGCATCGTTGTAGTGGGTGGGATAGTTCCAGAAATGCAACCCAGGCTCTGTGGCTGCAATAACTTCATTGGATGTGCTGCAACAGTCTTTATCCAGTCTGGTTTCAACTTGCTCATAGATGTAGCCCCGTTTGAGCTCAGCGCTGAAAAATCGGTTTGCATCCAGTGTCCAAAACTTAAACGGCTTATCGAAGTACGGGATAGCTTTGGCCGTCTCAGCCGAGGACGCATTCACCAAATCGCTGTGCTGCAGGGTCACGCTGACGCTGGCACTGTTGCCAGCCAAAATATCCTCATAATCGCTTTGGTTATTTTGATTAGTATCGGCGTTCTGTGGGTCTGTCCCCTGATAATACTCGGCAGTATTACTCAGACCGTCCTGATCATCATCGGTATCCGGCCGGATCCCATCGACGGTGAGCTTAAACTCAGCTTGCGCAGGCTTTGGATATCGATAGTCGTGCTCAATTTCGACGAAATACAAAGCTGTAACATTGGCGACAAACTGAATATCGTGGCCGCTGGTGTTTGGCATAGGTTCATAGTCATAAAAGCCTTCTTTTCGTTGCTCAAACGCAAAAACCGTCATCTTCAGGTGCTGCGCATCACGAATATTCTGTAGCAGCAGCTTAATGTTATCGCCTTGTCTGGCTTCAAAGCGAAATATGCGTGGCATGTTTGTCAGCTGGTATTGACCGCTTTGCAGATAACTGGACGTTTGACGATTAAAATGCTCGGTCCTCAGTTGTTCATTGACCGTCGGTTCGGCAAAAGACTGATAGATCACAAGCTCAGTGTCTGATTGGCTTGGCTCGAACTCCAGCAAATAGCGGCCCGTTATCGCGGACGCGAGCTGAAAGTACAGGCCTTCATTAATGTATTGTTGGGTAGGGCTTTTGCCTTCTATAGGGTCAGGCCTGTAGATAGACATTTTTCTTGCTTGTGTACCGGCGGTGCGTCGCGCAAAGATGGTGACCGACTGACCAAACTTTAAATCAACCGCGAAATATACTGTGGCGGTCTCTTGTGCCGGAATATTAATTTTTTGATCCAGCACCACCAGTGTTGGTGCATTTCTGTTGGTACTGGCATTAGCAATATTCGGCACGCCCAGCAAGAAAACACAACATACGAACAGGTGAAACAAAGTTCTGAGCAGCAACAAAGTAGATACCATGCTAAATATGGATATTAATTGAAAATATATTGATATTGTGTTGCTTGATCGTCAATCAATATTTCAGGTTTTGCACACGGCCATTAAGCTTTATATAAAATCAGGCTGGTATTGCTTGCAGGCGTTTCCCGGCTTTGTGCTACGGCGGGATGGTTCAAGAATTTGCGGGGGTTTCGTAAAGAACCGCCCCGGCGGTGTGAAGCGCGGGGCGGGATAGTGCTTTTAAAGCCAGAAGTCTGCTGCTCACAGTGAATTTAGCAACGCTGTGTAAGTTGTGCATGACGGCACAACATTCAGACCGATTGCTCTTTCAGCCAAATCGCCACTTTTTTCGCGAAATAAGTCAGGATGCCGTCGGCACCGGCGCGTTTGAAGGCCAGCAGCGATTCCATCACCACCGGCTTTTCTGCCAGCCAGCCATTTTGAATCGCTGCGACATGCATCGCATATTCACCGCTGACCTGATAAGCAAAAGTTGGTACGCCAAATTCGTCTTTGACCCGGCGAACTATGTCCAGATAAGGCATGCCTGGCTTGACCATCACCATGTCGGCGCCTTCTTCCAAATCCATCGCCACTTCACGTAACGCTTCATTGCTGTTGGCAGGGTCCATTTGGTAGGTCTTTTTGTTGCCACCTTTTAAATTGCCGGCCGAGCCGACGGCGTCACGGAATGGGCCATAGTAGCTCGATGCATATTTGGCCGAATACGCCATGATGCGGGTGTTGACATAACCTTCAGCTTCCAGCGCTTCGCGAATGGCGCCAATGCGGCCATCCATCATATCCGACGGTGCAACAATATCGGCACCGGCCGCCGCGTGTGACAGCGCCTGTTTGACCAATGCATCGGTGGTGATATCGTTCAACACATAACCTTTGTCGTCGATAATGCCGTCCTGACCGTGTGTGGTGAACGGATCGAGTGCGATGTCGGTGATGATGCCGAGCTCCGGCACCTGCTGTTTCAGCAAGCGCACTGCGCGTTGTGCTAAACCTTCCGGGTTCCAGGCTTCTTCTGCGGCCAGCGATTTTTTATCTGCAGCGGTGACCGGGAAAATGGCGATAGCCGGAATGCCTAAATCAGCCAGCTCACGCGCTTCAAGCAACAGCAGGTCCAGCGTCAGGCGTTCAATGCCAGGCATCGAAGCGATGGTCTCGCGTTTATTGTCACCATCGATAATAAACATCGGGTAAATCAGATCGTTGACAGTGAGTTGGTGTTCGGCCATCAGCCGGCGGCTGAAATCGTCGGCACGCATCCGGCGCAGACGGCCGGCAGGGAAATAACTAGAGTTCGGATTCATCCGCAGTTCCTTCGGTTGGTTCGGTCACAGGCTGTCCGGCGGCTGTTTCTGCTGCTGGCGCCGGCGTCAGTTGAACCTGATTACGCCCGGCGTGTTTGGCGCGATATAGCGCTTCGTCGGCGGCCTGAATATAATTGCTGCCGACCATAGCAGATTCGGCGATAGCGGCATAACAACCTGCGCTGATCCGGACACTCAGCGCGCCAATCTCCGTATCAAACGGCGTATCAGCAATGCTTTGCCGGATCTGCTCGGCCAGCGCCACCACGCCGTCGGCATCGGTATTTGGCAGGATCAGCGCGAATTCTTCGCCGCCATAACGACAGACATGGTCGCTTGACCGTTTTAGCAACGACTGAATACGCTGTGCGACCCCACGGATCACCGCATCACCGGCCAGGTGACCATGTTGGTCGTTAATTTGTTTGAAGTGGTCAATATCCAGCATCACCAATGCAAGCGGGCGTTGTTCCCGCCGGCTACGCTTCATTTCTGCCTGGATTTTTTTGTCAAAATACGCGCGGTTGCGCACGCCGCTGAGCGCATCCAGCGTGTTCTGTTCTTCCAGCGCGCGGTTTTTCTCACCCAGTTCGGTTAGCGCCACCTGTAACTCCAGGGTGCGGGACTGAATACTGTCTTCTAATCGTTCAGCTGTTTCGCGCTGCCAAATCAATTGCTTGCGATAGACCACTAAAGCGCAAAGCGCTGCACCGATGCTGACACTCAGACCGGTGACAAAGATGAATAACCACGGAAATTGTAACAGTGGGCTGAAGAAAAAAAGTACAGGCTGGAAATCAGGCATCGGCGTTTATCCCGAATAGCTGTAGGGCGTTCTGCCGGCTGGCTGTTGCAACAGCACTGAGTTCCAGCTGCAGCAACGCGGCGACTTTTGCGCCGATAGCGGGCAAAAACGCTGGTTCATTGCGCCGGTTTTTCGGTTTGTCGGTCAAATTGCGCGGTAACAAATAAGGTGCATCCGTTTCCAGGACCAAGCGGTCCAGCGGCACATAGTTCAACGCCTGTTGCAACGACTGCCCCCGGCGTTCATCACACAACCAGCCGGTAATGCCGATGTATAAACCGAGGTCCAGATAGGCGCGCAACTGTGTTTCATCACCGGTAAAGCAATGGGCAATGCCATGGTTGATTTGGTGCGACTGTAGCAGCGCGATCTGGTCGGCAAAAGCGTCACGTTCATGTAAGTAAACCGCTTTTCGCTGTTGTTTGGCAAGAGAAAGTTGGGCAGAAAACACGCGAAGCTGCTGCGCTTTTTCAGAGAACATCCGGTTAAAATCCAACCCGCATTCACCGACTGCAACCACGGCAGGCTGTTGTAGTTGCAGTTCCAGCTGTGTCAGCCAATCGGCGCTGACCTGATCAGCCTGATGTGGATGCACTCCGGCAGTGGTGTAGCAACTGGTTTGTTGCTGGCAAAACTGCACATTATCGAGGGTTTCGTTGAGATCACTGCTGATCAGCAGTAGCTCATTTACACCGGCATGCTGTGCCTGCGTGATTACTTGCTGTCGATCGGCATCAAACTGTGCACTAAACAGATTGACGCCTGCATCAAACCAGCGAGCAGGGTCAGTCGACACGACGCACCCGGATCTTGCGGTTGCTGCGGCCATTATTCAGCAGGAAAGAACCCAACATGGCGCGCTCAATACTGCAAACGTCACCGGCTTTGATATCCAAACGACTATCGTCGCTCTGTAACCAGATTTGACCATTTTGCATGGTGATTTCGGCACGGCCTTTTTTTGTGAGCCGCACTGATTTCACTTCGAGACGTAAGTCAGCAACCTGTTGTTCCGGCGCGCGGTTTTCCAGGCCAAAACTTTCGACAGGATCTGCTGCCGGGGTTACTGTTGCAGGCACAGCAGGCACAGCAGGCACAGCAGGCACAGCAGCTAACGTATTCAGGCCACGAGCCAGTTGGTCATAACATTGCAGACGGGCCTGATCCTGGGACATCGCCAGACATTGTTGCAACTGTGCATTGAGATCAGTGCTCTGCGCCTGGACAGTGCCGACCATCAAACCGGTGATTAACCACATGTGGCGCATTTCTACTCCCGTCTTGTTGTTGCGTGGCAGATCCGCAATCTTTATTTTTTATCGTCAGGTTCGAACGGTCAATCAGCATGCCGATTGGGCTGAGACAGCGTTATTGCAGCCGTTTTACTTTGATTGCTTTACGGCCTTGCTGACATTTCAGCGTAAAGGAGCCAAACATACCGCTGCTGATCACACAGTTATCACCGGCGCTGACTTTCAGGAAAGCCTGATCCAATTGCAACCAGCGCTGACCATTACTCATCGTCAGCAGTAATTTTTGGCGTGAGTCCTGTGCCACAGCTTTGACCTGCACGGTCAAATCAGCAATGGCAGACTCAATAGTCTCGCCACTGGTGCCAAACAAAGCTTCATCGCGGTTTTGTACCGATACTGATGCTGCAACCGGCGCGGCTTCTGACGTTGTCACTGCTGGCGACACTGGCATTGTTGGTGCGACTGCTGCGGCGCTGGTTGGCACGGCTGCGGCGTCGACTAACTGGTCGTAACATAATAACCGTGCTGCTGCGTCAGTAATGACGCGACACTGCTGCAGTGATCCAGCCGTTGCATTCGCGGCAATACTCAAACTGCAAACAGCGACAAATGCGGTAAAACAACGCATGCACAGACTCCTGTTATTCAGTTTTTTCTTCCGGCTGTTCGTCTTCAGGATCGGCAGGTCTTTCATAAAACCGGCCCAGCCAGATGCCAACTTCGTACAAAATACACATGGGGATAGCCAATAACGCCTGCGACAACACGTCTGGCGGCGTCAGAAACATCGCGATGACAAAAGCAATCACAACAAAGTACGGCCGTTTTTCAATCAGTGTGGCTCTATCCATCACGCCAGACCAAATCAACAGCAGCATCGCGACCGGTATTTCAAAGCTGAGACCAAACGCAAAGAACATCTGCAGAACAAAATCGAGATACGTACTGATATCCGGCGCATTGACCACACCTTCCGGCGTGACGCTGGTGAAAAAGCTAAAGACCAAGGGAAAGACAAAGAAGTACGCAAAAGAAATGCCGGCATAAAACAACAATGTCGACGAAACAATCAATGGCGCTATCAAATGTTTTTCTTTGTTGTATAAAGCCGGCGCGACAAAACTCCAGATTTGATACAACACGTAAGGGATCGCCAGCACAAAAGCGACGATAAATGTCAGCTTAAAAGGCACGAAAAAAGTGGATGCCACGCCTGTGGCGATCATCGTGGTGCCTTTGGGCAAGGACGCCAGCAGTGGCATTGCCAGCATGTGATAAATGTCGTTGGCGAAATAGGCCAGACTTAAAAACAGCAATACTACCGCAGCAATAGATTTCAGCAGGCGGTTACGCAGTTCAATCAGGTGCCCCATCAGGCTGTTGGGGTCATGACGATGTTTTTTGCTCATTCACTTGTGCTGTGTGGTTATTGCTGGCAGGTGCAGCAGCCGGGGCTGTTGCTGCGGATGGCGGTACTGATGTTATTGGTGCTGCTGCAGCGAGGGCAGGCGCTGGCGTCGCTGCAGTTTGTACGGGTGCCGCAGTACTAAAACCGGCTGGGAGCTCAGGGGCTGACGTTGTGTTGCCTTGACCATAAGGATTGTTCACGTCGGCAGCGGCCTGACGCAATTCCGCCAGTGCATTAATTTCGTCGGCGGATAAACCTAACAAGCCTTTCTCTTCAGCCTGGCGCAGTTTTTCATGCAGTTCATGCACCCGCAGCTCGTCTGACAATTCTGACTTCATCTGATGGCCAAATTGCCGGATGGAGCGGATAGTGCCAGTGACTGAGCGGATTGCGCCCGGCAGCTTTTCTGGCCCTAACACCAGTAAAGCTACCACGCCAACAACAACCAGTTCCCAGAAGCTCATCAGTGCTTATCTTGAACCTGATTGACCGGTGCTGCTGGCTGCGCAGGCGTAGTCGTTTGTTGTGCCGCTGGCTGTGTCGTGGCAGTTGGCTGTGCAGTCACAGCCGGATCACGTTTTACTTCAGCTGGAAATGTCGCGTCCTGTTCAGTGTTTTCTTCAGAATCTTTAATTGAACTCCGGAATCCACGAATGGCAGAACCCAAATCGTTGCCGATGTTACGCAACCGTTTAGTGCCAAACAGCAACACAATAATCACCAGAATAATCAGTAATTGCCAAATACTTACGCCGCCAAGACCCATAATATGTACTTCCTCAGAGTAAAAACCGTTCCAGTATACGCTTGTTGTCTAACCGAACTCCATGCCCGGTTTCGCGAACGATGCCGATTCTATAAAAAAATTATGACAAAATCGCTTTGATAGCGCCGATACAACCAACTACAAAGGCGGCAAGCGCTAACCCTGAGTGACCGAGTGCCAGCAGGATGGTCGCGCTGACGACAAAAGCCGCCGCCAGAATCACTAGTTTCAGGCTTTTACCTTGTTCCAGCTGCTTGAGCTGCAGTTGTTGCAATTGGCTCAGTAGCTGTTGCTGGGAGCGCGGATGTTGTTGCAGGT
>JACCDS010173585.1_pt1 | contig 11088 bp, 12 predicted proteins | sample 7446441 | NCBI WGS metagenome assembly JACCDS01 (sample SAMN15323445, study PRJNA562643) | freshwater metagenome | isolation source: river surface water | place: USA:Blue River Watershed | collected 2017-08-17 | reverse complement strand
CGTGTTCCTGGGCTTCATCTCGGCGGTGGCTTTCGGAACCATCCTTGCGGTGGTGGCGGGTCTGACGCTGTCGGGTGCCTCGGCTGTGTCGCACGACATCTACTCGACGCTGATCAAGAAGGGTCAAGCCGACAGTGCTGCCGAGCTGCGTGTCTCGCGCATCACCACCCTGTGCCTGGGCGTGATCGCCGTGATCCTGGGCATCGCCTTCGAGAAGCAGAACATCGCGTTCATGGTGTCGCTGGCCTTCGCCATCGCCGCTTCGGCCAACTTCCCGGTGCTGTTCCTGGCCGTGCTGTGGAAGAACTGCACGACGCGTGGCGCCACCATCGGCGGCTTCCTGGGCCTGATCGCTGCGGTCGGCCTGACCGTGCTGTCGGACTCGGTGTGGGTCGCGGTGCTGGGCAACCCCAAGGGTTCCGCTCCGTTCCCGTACGCCTCGCCGGCCCTGTTCTCGATGGCCGTCGGCTTCATCGGCGTGTGGCTGTTCTCGATCACCGACAACAGCAAGAACGCTCAAGAAGAGCGTGCCGCTTTCGAAGCACAGCAAGTGCGCTCGGAAACCGGCCTGGGTGCCGCAGCCGCCTCGAACCACTGATTCGGCTCCTCCCAAAACAAAGCCCGGGCATGCCCGGGCTTTTTTTGTGCCTTCAGATCCGGTCCGATGGCGTCACAGGCGCCGGATGGAGGTCCAGGATTCGTCGCGCTCCATCAAGGCCCGCAACTTCACGAACGCCATGGCAGCCATCACCGCGTCGTTGAGGGCGTTGTGAGCCGCCCGCTCCGGCAGTTGCAGGTCCTTCATCAGCGTGGCGAACCGCAGATCGATGTCCGTGCCCTGCTGATAGGGCGGCAGCAGGTCGTGCTTGTAGTCGTAATACAGCGCGGACACCTCGACGCGCTCATGCGGCAGGGCAAACCCCTGAACGCGCTGACACAGGCGATTGATCATCGCCACGTCGAACTCCAGGAAATACCCGACGAGGGTCCGGTTGCCGATGAACTCCAGCAGCCGACGCAAGGCCTCTTCCGGCTCCAGGCCCTGTGCCACGTCGCGCTCACGCAGGCCGTGCACCCGCACGCTGGCCGCCGTGAACTGACCCTCCCGGCTGGGGCGCACCAGCAACTCCAGCCTTTGGCTGGTCAGGATGCGGTTGCCCTGGATGCGAACGGCGCCGATCGCGATGATCTCGTCCGTCTGCACGTTCAGGCCTGTGGTCTCGCAGTCCAGCGACACCCATTCATCTTCGAGCGGCGAATCGAACAAGAAGGCCAGGGACGGATCCTTCAGGCGCTTGCGCTGCCAAGCCCGACGCTGCGACCGCCACCAGCGGCCCACCATGGCGGTGGGATCGGTCCGCACAGACCAGGGAGACCTCTGAACCGGAGCACTCATGCCAATCCCTCCGGTTTCACAGTGTGGACAGGTGGAAGCGGTGACGCACCGCCACCTTGAAGCGCTTGACCACGTTGAGCGTGTCCTTGAGCAGGTCGCGATCGAGGCTGCTCAGGCGATCCGGGTGGATGCCGCCGCCGGGTGGACGCCCCGCCTCGATGGCCTCCAGACCCATCTTGAGCTTCAGGCCCATGAAGAAGTGCAGGCTGTCGATCATGTCGGTGCCCAGGTCCTGGGAGAGATCCCCCGCGCTCACGAGGGCCTGGATGCGGTCCTCGGTGCCCGTCACGCGCAGGTGACGCACCAGGGCAAGGCTGCGCACCCCATGCACCAAGGGGAAAATGCCGACCTTCTTCAGGTCCAGCGCCTCCCGCGCCGATTCGCCCAGCGACAGGATCTTGTTGAGCCACCCGGGCGCATCACCGAAAGAATCGATGGCCGAAGCGAAACGGGCCAGGTTGGCGTCGTTGTCGGTGCTCAGGTGATCCAGCACCGAGCGCACCTGCTCCAGCAGCGTGACATCGCCGGCCACCGCGTGCGCATCCAGGAAGATGGCCAGCGACATCAGCGCATCCCCCTCGGGCATGGCCAGCCACCGGTGCACGGTCTGCGCAAAGTCCTGGGCATGCTGCCGCCAGGCCGGATTGCTGATCATGATGTGGCCCGGACACCTGGGATAGCCGAACTCGATCAAGGCGTCACTGAACCGCTGGCAGATGGCCTCCAGGTCGGCCGGAGGGGTGTAGCCGTCGCGAAGGACGAGTCCGTTGTCCTGGTCGGTCTTGAGCAGCTGTTCGCCCCGGCCCTCGCTGCCCATCACGAACAGGCAGCTGTTGTCCACCAGATCGGGTGGCGCCACCAATTGCCAGGTGCGCTCGAACAGCTTCGCATTGAGTTCCTGCACCAGCTGCGCGATCTGCTGGACCTTGGTGCCTCCGCGGTACAACAGGCCGATCAGGCGGGTGATCTGGCCGCCCGAGGCCTTCAGGTCGTCCAGGCTCTGGGCCTGCATGATCTGCAGCGAGATCAGGTAAGAGTGGTTGGACAGGAAGCTCAGCAGGTCCAGCTGCTCCAGGAACCCGACGATGCGCATCTCCTCGTGCTCGCTGGCGGCCGGCTCTGCCACGATCACCCGGTGCACGCGGTGGCGCACCATCTGCGACAACGCGTCGAAGAGGTGATCCTGCGGATGCACGGTGATGAGTTTGAAGTTCGACAGCTCCCGCACCGGCAACTCCGCCAAGGGGCGACCGTCCAGGATGGCGCGCTGCAGGCCGCTCATGGTGAAGATGCCGAGGCGCGCCGGTGTGGAGCGCGCATCTCGCACGATCACGTTGGCGGTTCGCTGGGCCTTGAATTCCTTGACCACGGAGACGATGTCCATCCCCCCGTCCACGAAGTGCGCCGCGCGCACGAAGGCCTGCTCGACCTTGGCCATGGTCAGCGACTGCAGTTCGTGCTGCTCGTGCCGTTCCGACAGTGCACTCAGCTTGTTCGACAGGTCGGAGAACAGCAGCGCGCCAAAAGTCGCGTTGCGCGAGATCAGCTCCTGCACCGCGCTGCGCTGGAGCCGGTAGGCCAGCACCTCTTCGGTGGCCACGAAGCGGGTGCTGGTCTTGCCGGCCACGAGCCCCCGGCCATCGAAGCTGTCGTCCGGGGCGTAGGTGGCCAGCACCTCCTCGCCCTTCCACTCCTGGACCAGACCCTTGATGATGACCAGCAGGTGCGTGGGCTCCTGTCCGGCATCCAGGATGACCTGGCCTTCCTTGAAGTATTCGATGTCGATGCTGTCGCGCACGAGCTGGCGCTCGTCGGCATTCAGGCAATCGTAGGGAGACGCAGAAAAGTTGAACGTGCTGGGCATGCCCGCATTCTGCGAGCCCTACCCCTGCGCCAACCTGTCGCAGGACAAGTTCGAGCCCCGGGTCACGGCCTCACTGTGCGGCGCAAGCCACATGCTCGGCCATCCAGGCCGCGTCGCGCTCTCGCACCGCCCGGACCGCGGCCCGGTCCGTCACGCGGTGCACATAGGCCCGCACAAGCGCGGAGGGTTCCAGCAGGCGGAACCGGATCATCCAGTCCAGCGCCAGGCCCCACAGGATGTCGGCCGCGCTGAAGCGCTCGCCCAACAACCACGGCCCCCGCGCCAGGGCCTCTTCCAGCGTGGACATCAGGGTCTCGATGTCACCCCAGGGACACATGCCGTACGGCGGCGGCTCGTGCTTGAGCGATCGATCGATCAGGGCCGGCTCGAAACAAGACCCGTACATGACCATCCAGCGCAGGTAAGGTCCGCGCAGCGGTTCGCCAACGGCCGGCGCCAGTCCCCGCTCGGGAAACAGATCGGCGAGGTACATGTAGACCGCCGCCTGCTCGGTGACCAACTGCCCCAGGTGCAACACGGCCGGCACCTTGCCCATCGGATTGATGCCGCGGTACTCGGCGCTGCGCTGCTCACCCGTCTTGAAGTTCAGCACACGCAGCCGATGGGGCACGCCCAACTCCTCCATCAACACCACGGCGCCGGTCGAGCGCGTCTGGGGAGAATGAAAAAGGGTGATCGATCCGTCAGGGGTCATCGACACAGCTCCGCGGCGAAACTGAAAGATTCAGGAACGACGGAGTGTAGTGCGGGGGCGACGGCGCAACTGCGGCCAAACGCCCCGGCCCGCGACGCCGGGGCGAATCCCCCGCCAGTTCGTGACGGAATCGCGCTCAGTCGATCACTTCCACGACCGTGCCTGGGGCCGGTCGACGCCCCTGAGCACGGAACCGGGCCTCGTCGCGCACGTGCGAAGGCAGTTTGCGCAAGATCCAGCGCATCGCGAAGCCAAGCAGGAATACATCGTCCAGCCAGCCCAGCAAGGGAATGGCATCGGGAATGAAGTCGATCGGCGAGACGGCGTACAGCGCCAGCAACACCACCGCCGGCTTCAGCCACCGCGGCGATCCTGGATGCAGCAGCGCATGCCAGAGCACCAGGGCGTCCGCACGCAGCACCGAGAACAACCGGGCCATCCGCTTGAGGTTGAAAAAAGCAGCCATGTGGGACCATCCTCCAGACATCGCCTGACCATCAGACGCAGGCCTCAGACCCCCCGCGTGCGTTTCGAGTTCCCCCACGTTCTGAAAAAAGCACGGTGGCGTGGCGGACAATCCAGCGATGTTTTCCCGCCTGATCTCCGAAGCCCCGCCCGCGCCCGAACGTCCGGCTCGCGAACGCTTCCTGCACGTGCTGGCCACGGCGCTGCACACCCGCACGCTGTCCAGGCTCACGCTGTCGCGCCCCACCGCGGCAGACACAGACCTGGACCGTGTGCTCGCACGCCCCGTGGAGTTGCGTGGCCAGCTGCACCTGCAGCTGGTGTATCGCCACACGACCAAGGACATCACCAAGAACCACCTGCCTGAAGACGCCCTGAAGGTGATCGATGGCCTGCTGGGCGACACCTTCCGCAACGCCCACCTGCAGACCCCAACCCACGAGGTCCAGCTCAGCATCAAGTTCAAGGGTGGAAGAGACAAAAGTCTGATGCGGACCGGACGGCTGCCGGCCTGTGCAGCCGATCCGGACAGCGCCCCCCTCGCAGCGGGCACGGCGGACGCATCTCCCTCCCCGGCAACACCCGACTACGCACACAACCGCGCCAAACAACGCTGGCTGGACGCGGGACGCCCCTGGTGGCAGGACCTGGGCGTCACCCAGTCCGGCACCCAGGTCGTGCCGTCGATGGCCCGCAAGTGGAAGCAGATCAACCGCTTCGTCGAGATCTTCGCAGCGGCCATCGACGGCACCTCGCTGGAGCGAGCCCGAGAAGTCCGGGCCATCGACTTCGGCTGCGGCAAGGGCTACCTGACTTTCGGCCTGTGGGAGTGGCTGCACCAACGGGGCCAGCAGGCGCGGGTGCTGGGCGTGGAACTGCGAGAGCCCCTGGTGCAGCTGTGCAACGACAGCGCCCTCCGGCACGGCCTGGAGGGCCTGCGCTTCGACGCCGGCGATGTGAGGACCTACGAGCCCGAACCGGTGGACGTCATGATCGCCCTGCACGCCTGCGACACGGCCACGGACCACGCCATCCACCTCGGCCTGCGGGCCGGCGCCCGCGTCATCCTGTGCTCCCCATGCTGCCACAAGGAACTGCGCCCCCAGATGCGCTCGCCCGCGCCGCTCAGGCCACTGCTGCAGCACGGCATCCACCTCGGACAAGAAGCGGAGATGGTCACCGACGGCCTGCGCGCCCTGCTGCTCGACGCCCAGGGTTACGACACCCAGGTCTTCGAATTCATCTCGCTCGAACACACCAACAAGAACAAGATGATCCTGGCCGTGAAACGGGAACAGCCCGACTCGGCGGAGCACCAGCAGCAGGTGTGGGCGCAGATCCAGGGCCTGAAGGATTTCTACGGCATCCGCCGACACAGCCTCGAGGACTTGCTGGTGGCCGGGGGTCAAGCCGCAGCCAGTGCCGCCTCGATGTCGGCGGCCAGCGCCGAAGGGGCTTCGGTGGGAGCGTAACGCCGCAGCACCCGCCCGTGGCGGTCGATCAGGAATTTGGTGAAGTTCCATTTCACCGCCCGGGTCCCCAGGATGCCCGGAGCCTCACGGCACAGCCACTCGAACAGAGGATGCGCACACTCGCCGTTGACCTCCACCTTGGCCATCATGGGAAACGTGACATCGAATCGCGACTCGCAAAAACTCGCGATCTCGTCGGACTCCCCCGGCTCCTGGCCTCCAAACTGGTTGCACGGAAAACCGATCACGGTCAGGCCTTGGTCACGGTACTGGCGCCACAGCTGCTCCAGCCCGGCGTACTGAGGCGTGAACCCGCACTGGCTGGCCGTGTTGACGACCAACAGCACCCGGCCTCGACACCCCTCCCACGACCAGGGTTGGCCGTCCAGTGTGGTCACCGTGAAATCGTAGGCCGTGGTCTGGGTCATGGTCGTATCGCCTCCAAGGACATCGTCACACCGCCGGGCCGCACGGTCAGGGCTCCGGGACGAACCCCCGCCATCGCGGCCCGGTCCAGCTGCTCACGGGCGATCCGCCGCACCACCTGCCCCTCGAGCTGCTGCTCCGCCCACCAGGCCACGGCTTTCGTGAGGCGGGCCGACTGGGCCTCCGACAGGCCCTGCAGATTGAGCTTTTCCAGCTGGACATCCTGCAGGCGGATCGTGCCGTCTCCCGATTCATACCGCAGAGCCGAGGTCAGGCCCAGCACCCCTTCAAACGTCCGACGGGTGAACAAGGTCTCCTCCCCGCGCAGATCCAGTTGCAGGCCCACCCGGTTGCGGTCCGCCAGCATGGCCAGCCGGGGACGATCCAGCTGCAAGTCGATGACCTCGAGCAGCTTGCGGCGATACGGCATGTTCTGATTGAGCGCGGCCAGGATCTGCGCCTCGCTCACGTCGATCTCCCGGGGCACCCACGCCGCACAGCCCGAGAAAGCCCCCGCGCCCAGCGCACAGCCCCCCACCAGCGCCCCCCACAACCACCGGCGACGCGTCTGCAGCCCAGGGGTCTTCATCTCGTTCATGCCTGTTCCTCTCCATGTGGCGCACAGAACGCGCCGAGCACCTTGACCCTCCGGCCTCGGACGCTCTACATTACTGACCAGTGGGTCACTAAACATCATCTTGCCTTCCCATTCTTCCCCAACAGCTGCGCGGACCGACACCCCCTCGCACCAGCGCCGCAAGGCCGCACGTCCAGACGAGCTGATCGACGCCGCCTTGGCACTGTTCGTCGAAAAGGGCTTCGCCGCCACCCGCGCCGAGGAGATCGCCAAACGCGCGGGTGTTTCCAAGGGCACGCTCTACCTGTACTACCCCAGCAAGGAGGAGTTGCTCAAGGCCGTGATCGAACAGCGCCTGTCGACCGAAATCGCGGCGGGCGCCCAGGCCGTGGCCAGCCATGAGGGATCCTGCGCCGACCTGCTCACCGAAGTGTTGGCCGCCTGGTGGGAACGTGTGGTCGAAAGCGACGCGTCGGGGGTCTTCAAGCTCATCATCACCGAGGTCCGCAACTTCCCCGACATCGCGGCGTTTTATGTGCAACAGGTGGTCGAGCCGGGGTCGCGCATCATCGGACAGATCCTTGAGATGGGCATCGAGCGTGGAGAGTTCCGCCGCGTGGACATCGAGTCCACAGTGCATTCGCTGGTGCTGCCGATGGTGATGCTGTGCATTCACCGGCACTCGATGGGGGCGTGCTGCCCATCGACCGCCCTGGACAACCCGGCCGCCTTCATCCGCCAGCACATGTCACTGGTGATGCACGGACTTCACGCCCCGGACGTGGCATCCGTGCCGCGCCTGGCGTGAAAGCCCGACACCGCCGCAGCCCCCGTCTAAAATCGAGAGATTTGCCAAGCCCGGTCTCCGAGGAGAAACCACAATGAACGTCGAACAGGCCCGCTTCAACATGATCGAGCAACAGATCCGTCCGTGGGACGTGCTCGATCTGTCCGTGCTGGAACTGCTGAGCATCGTCAAGCGCGAGGACTTCGTGCCGGTGGCTCACCGTGCACTGGCCTTCAGCGACATCGAGATCCCGCTGCCCACGGCCGACGGCTCGAGCCAGTTCATGCTGGCCCCCCGCCTGGAAGCCCGACTGCTGCAGACGCTGGCCCCGGCCCGCCACGAGAAGGTGCTGGAAATCGGGGCCGGTTCCGGCTTCATGGCCACGCTGCTGGCCCACCGCGCCCAGCAGGTTGTGAGCATCGAGATCCGCCCGGAACTGGTGTCGCTGGCCCGCGAAAACCTGCGCCGTGCCGGCATCATGAACGCCGAGGTGCGCCAAGGCAACGGCGCCCTGCCTGAAATGCAGCAAGGCCCCTGGGACGGCATCGTGCTGTCCGGCTCGGTCGCCGAAGTGCCGCAGGCGTTGCTGCAGCAACTCAAGGTGGGCGGCCGCCTCGTGGCCGTGGTCGGCAACGAACCTGTCATGCGCGCCACCCGCTGGACGCGGCTGAATGAACGCGATTTCCGCTCCGAGGTGGTGTTCGACGTGAACGCCCCTCGCCTGGAAGGTTTCAGCGAACCCAGCCGCTTCCATTTCTGATCGGAGCCACCCCATGCACCGCATCCGCGTCCAGGATCTGCCCGCACTGATCTCGACGCTGGCGGCGCAAGGGCAGACCCCGGTCCTGCTCGATGTGCGCGAGCCGTGGGAAATCGCCACGGCCGCGCTGGACCTGCCCGGGGTCGCCCGGTGCGACATCCCGATGGGCCAGATCCCCACCCACTTGGCCGAACTCGACCCCAGTCAGGCGCAACTGGTGCTCTGCCATCACGGCATGCGCAGCCTGCAGGTGGCGTACTTTCTTTCCGAACATGGATACCCCCATACGTATAACATTGAGGGTGGTATCGACGCTTGGTCTCTTCTGGTGGACACCGGCGTCCCCCGCTACTGACCCGTCCCAGAACCGATTCCCGAAGGCCAGAACCCGGAAAGAACACGCCATGACACGCCGCCTGCCGCCTCCTCTTCGCCTCGCCATCGCATCGTCGCTGACGCTGCTGGCCTGGATGCCGACGTCCGCCCGCAGCGAAACCCTGCAGGAGGTCTTCGACGCCGCCCGCCAATACGACGCCGCCTATCTCGCCGCCCGGGCACAAGCCGAATCCGTACCGTATCAGGCGCAGCAGGCCCGAGCGGCACGGCGCCCCTCGGTCGGGCTGCAAGCCGGACTGTCGCGGGCCAACTCCGACACGCCGCTGTACGGCGATCGCCACACGAACACCACATCCCTGGGCCTGCAAGCCCAGCAATCGCTGTTCAACCGCGCCTCCGGCAAGGCGATCGAGCAGGCCGACAAGGCCGCCGAGATCGCCACCTCCGACCTGCAGGCCGCCGAGCAGGACCTGATCGTGCGGGTGTCGCAGGCCTACTTCGACGTGCTTGCCGCACGGGACACGGTGGCTTCCGCTCAGGCCAACCAGAAGGCCATCGGGGTGCAACTGGCGTCGGCCAAGCGCAACTTCGAAGTGGGCACCGCCACCATCACCGACACGCGTGAAGCCCAGGCCCGATCCGATCTGGCCAGCGCACAACTCATCGCCGCAGACAACGATCTGCGCATCAAGCGCCAGTACCTGGATCAACTGGTGGGACGCCCGGGCGTCGACCCCCGACCCCTGGCTCAACCGGTGGCCCTCCCCCCCCTGCCGAGCGACGGTGCGGAAGCCTGGGTGGCCCGCAGCAGCGAATCCCCCTCGGTGCGCAAGGCCCTGCTGGGCAAGGACATTGCGGCCTTGGAAGTGCAGCGCGCCCGCGCCGGGCACCTGCCTACCGCGGCCCTGACCGGCACGCTGGGCCAGGCCCGCAACACCGGGTCCGGCGCATCCAGCAGCGGAGGTGAAGGCCATTCGACGTCGTCTTCGGTGGGCGTGAACCTGAACTGGCCGCTGTTCACCGGCTTTGCCGTGCAGAACCAGGTCAAGCAATCGCTCAAGCTCGAAGAGAAGGCCGAGAACGACGCCCTCAACGCGCAACGCTCGGTGGCCCAGGCGGTGCGCCAAGCCTATTTCGGCGTGGAATCGGGTCAGGCCCGCGTGAAGGCGCTGGAAGCGGCCGAAGCCTCCAGCAAACTGGCGGTGGAAGCCACACAGCTGGGATACAAGGTGGGCGTGCGCGTGAACCTGGACGTGCTCAACGCCCAGAACCAGCTCTACTCGACCCAGACCGAACTGGCCAAGGCCCGCTACGACCTGCTGATGACGCATCTGCGCCTGCAGCAAGCCACCGGCACCCTCACGGCCGCCGCGCTGCCGCCCATCGACGCCGCGCTCAAGCGCTGAGACACGACCCAGCCGCGGAGCCCTCCCTGACGGGGCTGGCACAGGCCCTCGCCGGAGGCCCCTGTGCCGCACTCAGGCCATGCGCCCCTTCACCAGGCGCAAGGTGCGGTCGCACCGCGCGGCCAGTTCGGGATCGTGCGTGACCAGCACGAACGAGGTGCCCTGCTCACGCGCCAGGCGCAGCATTTCCTCGAAGACCCCGTTGGCGGTGTCGCGGTCGAGGTTGCCGGTGGGCTCGTCGGCCAGCACGCAGGCCGGGCGCGACACCAGCGCCCGGGCGATCGCCACCCGCTGACGCTCCCCACCCGAGAGCTCGCCCGGCCGGTGCGCCGAGCGCTGGGCCAGCCCCATCACGGCCAGTTGCGCCTGGGCGGCCACCCGCGCTTCGCCCATCGACATGCGCCGCATCAGCAGCGGCATGGCCACGTTGTCGAGCGCCGTGAACTCCGGCAGCAGGTGGTGGAACTGGTAGACAAAACCCAAGTGCTGGTTGCGCCACTGGCCCTGCTTGGCCGGCCCCATGGAGGCCATCGAACGGCCCATCAGCGTGGCCTGACCCGAAGTGGGCTGATCGAGCCCGCCCAGCAGGTGCAGCAGCGTGCTCTTGCCCGAGCCGGAGGCGCCCACGATGGCCACCGTCTCGCCACGCCGGATCTCCAGATCCACACCCTGCAGCACGGTCACGTCCAGACCGTCCCGCCCGCCCTCGTGATAGCGACGCACCAAGCCGCTGGCCTGCAGCACCGAGCGGTTCAAATCATTCATAGCGCAGCGCCTCGGCGGGGTTGACGCGGCTGGCGCGCCAGCTCGGATACAGGGTCGCCACAAAGGCCAAGGCCAGCGAGATCAGCCCGATCGGCACGATGTCGGCCGCCTGCGGATCG
>JACCDS012317359.1_pt1 | contig 11091 bp, 10 predicted proteins | sample 7446441 | NCBI WGS metagenome assembly JACCDS01 (sample SAMN15323445, study PRJNA562643) | freshwater metagenome | isolation source: river surface water | place: USA:Blue River Watershed | collected 2017-08-17 | reverse complement strand
GGCCTGGGCAACCAGATCGGCGGCATCGCCGGCCAGCTCGGCCGCATGCTGCCGTTCCAGGCCGATCCGATGCAGCAGGGCTACGGGCAGCAACCGCAACAGCAACAGCAGCAGCTGGCCCAATTAGCCCAGTTGGCGCAACTTGCGCCACAAGGCCTGTTCGGTAACCTGATCGGTCAACTCGGGCAACCGCTCGGCGGCGCCATTGGCGGCCTGTTCGGACAGCCTGGCCTGGGCAACCAGATCGGCGGCATCGCCGGCCAGCTCGGCCGCATGCTGCCGTTCCAGGCCGATCCGATGCAGCAGGGCTATGGCCAGCAACCGCAACAACAGCAACAACAACAGCAGCTGGCACAGCTGGCCCAATTAGCCCAATTGGCGCAACTTGCGCCGCAAGGCCTGTTCGGCAACCTGATCGGTCAGCTCGGCCAGCCGCTCGGCGGCGCCATTGGCGGCCTGTTCGGCCAGCCCGGCCTGGGCAACCAGATCGGTGGCATCGCCGGCCAGTTCGGCCGCATGCTGCCGTTCCAGATCGACCCCATGCAGCAATCCTGGGCCCAGCAGCAGCAACCGCAGCCTTACGGCGGCCAGGGGCAGCAAAACTACCCGGCGGGCCAAACCCTGCACTGATCTTCATGGGCGCTCCCGCACCAGCCCGCGGGACGCCTGCCAACGCAAGCACACACGCAAGCACCTATCGATGGCGACTATCCACGGCGGTCCGGGTCGCGGCCGTTATCTCATCAGCTGCAAGGACGGCGCCAGGCTGGCTCGCTTCGTGTCCGACTCGCTCGCCAATCCCGCGCTGCATTTGCTCGACACCATAGGCCCTCAAGGGGCGCCGCACACGGCCGTGTATGAGATGGCACATGCGACCGCTGCACAGCTTGAACAGCACTTCGCCGCCAGTGGCGACATGAAAATCGAACCCGACCGGCCGCTGTCCCTGTTCGATCCATCACTCTGATCACACCATTCACCTCGAAAGGACCACCATGGCCACCAAGCCTGAAACGGGCGCCGACTTACCCGCCGCGCCAGCGACGGAAAGCAAGCCGCAAACGCATGACCTCAAGCCGCGCAAGGGCCAGTTCATCGTTGCGCCGCGCAGAAATCCTGCCATGCAGATGATGGGTATTGCCCCGCTCAGCATGTCGCTGGTGGAGCAGGCACTGAAAGAGTCGCCCGACATCGAGATCATCGATCGCGTCGGCCCGAAACAAGTGGTCGGCGCACTCGGTACCGGCCTGCAGGAAGGCGGCGTGCTGGTCGCGCGAATGAATGAAGACAAGGCGCAGGCGCTCGCGCTACAGGCGCAGGGACAGCTGATCGTCGAGCGCGACCAGCCACTCCATCTGTTCGACGCCGACTATCCGCAACCTGCGATGGTCAGCTACAACCTGCCCATTGGCGGCGCGGCGTTCAGCGCAGAGTTCCAGCTGGTCGGCAAGGGACAGCCGGTCGAAGGCGCGGAGGTCTACCTGTTCGGCAGCCTGCTGCCTGCACGCGGCGTCAGCGACGCCAACGGGCGCGTGCGCCTCACCCTGCAAGGCGACAGTGCGGCCAGCGTGCGCCGGCTGTACGTCAAACCGCGCGCGGATTTCTGGAGCTTCTGGCAGGAGCGGCCGGACGTCAGCGATGGCGAACTCAACACGGTGGCGCTGCGCTCGCTGTCCGACTGGCCCAGCCTGAAGAGCTTTCCGCAGCAGCAGCAACTGACCTGGGGACAACGCGCGATGCGCCTCGACCAGCTGCCAAACACCTACCGCGGCCAGGGCGTGAAAATCGCTGTCGTCGATTCCGGCTGTGCCAACAGCCATCAGGACCTGACCCAGGTCACGCACGGCCAGGACATCATCAACAAAGCCACCGGCGGCACCAGCTGGAACATCGACACCATCGCGCACGGCTCACACTGCACCGGCGTCATCGCCGGCCTTGATTCCGCGACCGGGATCCGGGGCTTTGCGCCCGATGCCGAGATCCACGCCTGCAAACTATTCCCCGGCGGGCAGATCAGCCAGCTGATCGAAGCGCTCGAATACTGCATCGAGCACCAGATCGACATCGTCAACTTAAGCCTCGGCGGCGCCGAACCGTCCGAAGCGCTGGAACAGCAGATCGTGCGCGCGCGCCGGGCCGGCGTCGCCTGCATCGTCGCGGCCGGCAACTCCGCCGGGCCGGTGCAATACCCGGGGTCCTCACCCAACGTGCTGACCGTCGCCGCGATCGGCCGGGTCAATGAATTCCCGTCCGACAGCTACCACACGCAGACGCTGACGGCGCAGGTCGACGCGAACGGCTTCTTCGCGGCGCGCTTCAGTTGCTACGGCCCCGAAATCGCCGTCTGCGCACCGGGCGTGGCGATCACCTCATCGGTGCCGGAAAATAATTATGCGGCCTGGGACGGCACCTCGATGGCCGCGCCGCATATCACCGGGCTGGCCGCACTGGTGCTGGCACACCATCCCGATTTCCGCGGCACCGGCCAGATGCGTACCGCCGAACGTGTCGAGCACCTGTTCCAGATCATCAAGCGTTCCTGCCAGCCATTGATGCTCGGCGATCCGCGCCGTACCGGCTACGGATTGCCCGATGCCGTCCGCGCGGTCGGCCTCGGCCAGGCCCAAAGCATGGCGGCCGGTACACCCGCGCTCGCCTCGCTGATGAGCCCGATGGGCAGCAACGTGCTCGGCTCGCTGCTGGGCGCCACCGCCATGCACGCGATGGCCAATGCGTATCGCGAACCGCCGACCATCAGTCCGCAGAACACCGCGCTTGGCATGGCGCTGGGGCTGGGCTCGATCGACCCGTATGGCGCCTACCGCGGCAACGTCGCACCCGCTTTCCTGCAGCCTTACTGGTAAAGCTGGCCGCCTCCTCCTTCGGGCGACGACATCTTCGTCGCTCTTTTTTTGCCCCGGCATGCGTGGCCGACTCCGATGAGGCGCAACGAAACAGGCGGTACGGCGATGTTGAAGCGGAACTTGTTGCCCATCGAGCAGTCATGTCGCTTACGCAAGGCAGTCATTCGTATCCGCCTTGCGCGTCACACCCATCCACCGCCTTTGTCGAGGAGTATCATGGAACATCATCACACCCATCACGCGCAAGCCCATGCGCTGTCTTCGCAGGAGAGCTACAACCCGAATCGCCTGCTCGATACGCTGCGCGAGCGAATGAAACTGAAGAACGATGCCGCGCTGTCGCGTGCGCTCGAGGTCGCGCCGCCGGTGATCAGCAAGATTCGCCACCGCACACTGCCCGTCGGGGCATCGCTGTTGATCCGTATGCACGAAGTGACCGAGATGAGCATCCGCGAACTGCGCGACCTGATGGGCGACCGGCGCATGAAGTACCGGCTGTCCGACGCGCAGGGCAAGCCCAAGCCGCCGCTGGAAACGCAGGCACAGGTCAAGTCTGGCGAGACGGGCGCACGACAACCGCATTGAGCGCGGCCGGGCCGGTCCGGCCGGCCCCGTCGGGTCAGTGACAGATCAGAACACCACCAGGTCGCGCATGCTCTCGCCGGCGTCGAGCTTGTCGAAGCCGCGATTGATGTCGTCGAGCTTAAGGCGCTCGCCGAGCAGTTTGTCGATCGGCAGCTTGCCGGCAAGATACAGGCCGATATAGCGCGGCACGTCACGCGCCGGCACACAGGAGCCGATATAGCTGCCCTTGACCGTACGCTCTTCCGCCACCAGGCTGACCTGCTGCAACGGCCAGTTGTGCTGCGGATGCGGCAGGCTGGCGGTCACCGTGGTACCGCCACGCTTCGTGATCCGGTAAGAGAGTTCCATCGCCGGCACCACGCCGGCCATCTCGAAAGCGAAATCCACGCCGCCGCGGGTAGCCTCCTTGACCTTCGCGATCGCGTCCGGATCGCGCGCGTTCAGCACATGGGTGGCACCGAGCTTTTTCGCCATCTCAAGCTTGCCGTCATTCAGGTCGATCGCGATGACCTCCGTCGCGCCGGACGCCACTGCGCCCAGCAGCGCGCACATGCCAACGCCGCCCAGCCCCACCACGGCAGCGCTCTGCCCCGGCTGGACCCTCGCCGTGTTCACCACCGCGCCTACGCCGGTCAGCACGGCACAGCCAAACAGCGCCGCCTCGACCGGGTCGATATCCTGCTCGATCTTCACGCACGAACGGCGCGATACCACGGCATGTTCGGCAAACGCCGACACACCGACATGATGGTTCACATACTGTGCGCCGAGGTGCAGGCGGCGCTGACCCGACAGCAGCGTGCCCTTGCCGTTGGCTTCCGCGCCCGGTTCGCACAGCGCCGGTCGCCCTTCCATGCACGGCAGGCAGTGGCCGCAGCTCGGCACGAACACCAGCACCACACGGTCGCCCGGCTTCAGGTCCGACACCCCGTCGCCGACCTGCATCACCGTACCGGAGGCCTCATGGCCGAGCGCCATCGGCACCGGCCGCGGGCGCACGCCGGTGATCACCGACAGGTCCGAATGACAGAGCCCGGCGGCCGTCATCTTCACCAGCACTTCGCCGGGGCCGGGCGCGTCGAGATCGATCTCCTCGATCCGCAGCGGCTTGCTGTCGGCAAACGGCGCCGGTTGATTCAGTTCATGCAGTACGGCGGCACGGGTTTTCATTGCTGCGCTCCGGAAAAAATCAGGGAATCAGATCGTACGGCCGCCATCGACCGGCATTTCGAGGCCAGTCAGGAATTCCGCGGCATCGGTACCGAGGAAGACAGCCGCAGCCGCCATATCCCGCGGTTCGCAGAAGCGGCCGAGCGGAATCGTCGACACGAACTTCGCACGGTTCTCCGGCGTGTCCGGCACCCCCATGAAGTCGCCCAGCAGGCCGGTCGCCCCCATCACCGGGCACAACGCATTGACGCGAATATTGTCCGGCGCCAGCTCAACCGCCATCGCGCGCGACAGCAGGTTCACTGCGCCCTTCGACGCGTTGTACCAGGACAGGCCGGGGCGCGGGCGGATGCCGGCGGTCGAGCCGACGTTGATGATCACACCGCCCTTGCCGCGCTGGCGCATCAGCGGCACCACGGCGTGCGTCATGAAGTAGATCGACTTCACGTTGACGTTAAAGACGCGGTCGAAGGTCTTTTCGTCGACGTTCAGCATCGGCTGGTTCTTGTGCGTGGTACCGGCATTGTTGATAACGATGTCCGGCACGCCGAAGGTGTCAACGCAGGCCTTCATCATCGCCTCGACCGATTGCTGGTTCGCGACATCGGTCGCCACCGCCTTCGCATTCGCGCCCAGCCGCGCGGCCACGCGCTCGCCCGCTTCAGCGTTCAGGTCGGCGATGATCACCTGCGCGCCTTCGCGCACATAGGCTTCTGCCATGCCCTCGCCGAAACCGCTGCCCGCGCCGGTGATGATCGCTACTTTGCCTTGAAGTTGTCCCATGATGTCTCCTTGAATTGATGCGGGTGTGCTTGTCAGGCAGGGGCTTCGGCGCACGCCGGACCCCCTGCCGGTTCCTATCCTGTCAGCCGTGATGCTGCACCACGGTCTTGGTCGTGCTGAATTCCTCCAGCGCCAGAAAGCCCTTCTCGCGGCCGTGACCGCTGCGCTTCATGCCGCCGAATGGCAGCTCGACGCCGCCGCCGGCACCGTAGCAATTGATGAACACCTGACCGGTATGCAGCCGCTGCGCCATGCGCTGCTGACGGCCGCCGTTCTCGGTCCAGACGCCGGACACCAGCCCGAACTCGGTATCGTTGGCCAGCCGCACCGCATCGGCTTCATCCGTGAACGGCATGGCCGCCAGCACCGGGCCGAACACTTCCTTGCACGCCAGCCGGTGGTCGCGCGGCACCGCACCGAACAGCGCCGGCGCGACGAAATAGCCGTCCTTCGAGATACCGTCCGCCAGCGTGCCGCGCGCCAGCAGCGGCACGCCGGTCGCGATCGCGTCAGCGATAAAGCCATTCACGCGCTCAAACTGCTTCTTGTTCACGATCGGCCCGCAATCCAGGTCCATCTCCGGTGTACCGACCTTCACCTTTGCAAAGGCCTCAGCCACGCGCTGCATGAACGCGTCATAGATATCCTGCTGCACCAGCAGGCGGCTGCCCGCCGAACAGGTCTGGCCGGCGTTTTGCGTAATCGCCTTCACGATAATCGGGACCGCCTTGTCGACATCGGCGTCATTGAACACGATCTGCGGCGACTTGCCGCCGAGTTCGAGCACGCAGGGCACCGCATTCTTCGCGGTCGCCTGCTGCACCATCACGCCAACTTCGGGCGAGCCGGTGAAGGTCGCAAAATTGATGCCCGGATGCGCGGTCAGCGCAGCACCGGCCTCATGGCCATACCCCGTGACCACATTCAGCGCGCCGGCCGGCAGACCCGCTTCCATCGCCAGTTGCGCCAGGCGGATACCCGACAGGCAGGCGTCCTCCGAGGGCTTCAGAACACAGGCGTTGCCCATCGCCAGCGCCGGCGCCAGGGTACGACCGAACATCTGCGCCGGGTAGTTCCACGGAATGATATGAGCTGTCACCCCATGCGGCACACGCACCACCTGCACGTTGTAACCGTTGAGATAGGGAATCTGCTGGCCGTGGATCTTGTCGGCGGCGCTGCCATAAAACTCGAAATAGCGCGCCACCGCAACGATGTCATTGCGCGCAACCGTCATCGGCTTGCCGGTATCACGCGCCTCGATCTGCGCGATCTCGTCGGCATGACGGATGATCAGCTCGGCAAATTTCATCAGGATGCGGCCGCGTTCGGTCGCAGTCATCCGCCCCCAGGCACCATCCAGCGCCTTCTGCGCGGAGGTAACCGCAGCGTCAATGTCGGCGGCCGTGCCGCGGTCAATGGTGGTGAACGGCTGCGCGTCGCAGGGGTTGATCACAGCGATGGTTTGGCCATCGGACGCGGCGCGCCACTCGCCATCGATCAGCAATGTCGGCATGAAGATCTCCTTGAGGTTCTTTTGTGTTAGCGGCCCGGCGGCAGCGTTCAGTGTGCCGGCGCGTCGACCAGCAGCTCGCCGCGCTCTAGCGTCAGCGTCGCATCCGGCAGGTCGCGCAGCAGGCTGCGATTGGATTCCGTCACGACGATGCACAGCTCCGGTGCCACCTGGTGCAGCTTGCGCAGCGATTCCGCGTACTGCCCCGCCAGCACCGGCGCCAACCCCTGGAAAGGCTCGTCCAGCAAGACCAGCTGCGTGCCCACCATCAGGGCGCGGCCGAGCGCGGCCATCTTGCCCTGCCCGCCCGACAGCGCAGCGCCGGAACGCGGCAACATCTCCCTGAGCTGCGGCACCACGTCGAGCACGCGCGACAGGCGCCGTTCGATCTCCTGGCTGCCCAGGCCAAGCACCTCGCAGGGCAGGCGCAGATTTTCCTCCACCGTCAGGGTCGGGAACATCACGCGATCTTCAGGCGCATAGCCGATGCCCAGGCCGCTGCGGCGATGGCCGGGCAACTTCGTCAGGTCCATTCCCTCGAGCGCGATCGAGCCGGAGGCCACCGGCAGCAGGCCCATGATTGCGCGCAGCAGCGTTGTCTTGCCCGCGCCATTGCGGCCGACCACGGCGAGCAGCTCGCCAGCCCGGAATTCGGTTGTAATCCCGCGCAGCACGGTAATACCGGCAATGCTGGCGCTGACATTGTCTATCTTCAGCATCTCATTCCCCGATCACGTTGGCGCGAATTACCGGATCCGCCAGCACATCGGCCGGCTTGCCGTCGGCCGCCACCTTGCCGGCGATCCACGCGGCCACGCGGGTCGCATAGGTCGACACGATGTCCACGTCATGCTCGACAAAAATCGCGGTCACTTTTTGTTCATCCAGCGCGCGCATGATGGTCGCCATCAGCCCGTGCTTCTCATCGGTTGATACGCCGGACGTCGGCTCGTCGAGAATCAGCAGGCGCGGCTTCAATACCAGCGCCATTGCAATGTCGAGCAGCTTGCGCTGTCCCTCCGGCAGCGCGCCGGAAATTTCACCAGCGCGCGGCAGCAGACCGACCATGTCGAGCACATGGTCGACCTCGGCGGCCGGCACCGCCTCGGCCAGTGGCTTCCACAGCCCGAGCGAGCCATGCTTGCCGGCCGATGCGATGCGCACGCAGTCGCGCACCGTATGCTCGATGAACAGCTGCGGCAGCTGGAAAGAGCGGACCATGCCGCGCAGCGCAATCGCGCGCGGCGCCAGCTTCGTGACCTCGCGGCCATCGAAGAACACCTGGCCGGCCGTCGGCCGGATCAGGCCGGTGCAGATATTGATGAAAGTGGTTTTACCCGCGCCGTTCTGGCCGATCACGGCCAGCCGTTCGCCTTCGTGCAGTTCAAAATCGATATGGTCGGCGACCACCACCGCGCCGAAGGCCAGCTGCAAGTCGCGGGTCTGTAGCAGCGCGCTCATGTGGGCCTCCGCTTCGATTCAAGCAACGCCGACACACCGCGCGGCGCAAGGAACACCATCGCAATCAGCACGAAACCCAGCACCATCTGCCACGCACCGGTGAGGTAAGCCGCAGCGAACAGCTTGACGAACTCGAAGATCGCCGCGCCGATGAAAGCGCCCACCGGGTGCGCGACACCACCGAGAATGGCAACGAACACGATCTCACCCGAGCGCACCCAATAGCCCATCTCCGGCGTGACCAGTCCCTGCGCAATCGCAAAGATCGCGCCCGACAGTCCGCACAGCGTGGCCGAAATCACGTAGCCGATCCACAGCGTGCGATAAGCCGAGATCCCGACATATTCGAGACGGGTCTCATTGGTCTTCAGCGCCGCCAGCGCCTGGCCGGCCGGCGAGCCGAGGTAGCGCTTCACGCCCCAGCCGAGCAGCAGCGCGAGGATCACGCCGCAGAACAACAGCGTGGTCTCAAACGCGTCGCGCGCCATCGCGACGCCAAAGAAAGCCGAGCGCTCCAGGCGCAGGCCGTCGGAGCCACCGCTGATGTTGAAGAACTTCACTAGCGCCGAGTACAGCACCATCGACAGCGCCAGGTTCAGCATGCCGAAGAAAATGCCACGGTACCGCACCACAAAGGAACCGATCACGGCGCCGGACACCGCGCCGACGACCGCGCCCAGCGCCAGCAGCAGCGCGCTGTCAAGCTGCGTCCACTGCCTGAGCGCAAAAGCAGCCGCATAGCCACCGGCACAGACATACAGCGCATGGCCAAACGAAATCTGGCCCGACACGATCAGGATGGAAATGCCGAGCGCGGCAATGCCGAACGCAGTCCCCAGGATCAATGGCGTCTTCAGCCACGGCGCCACGAAGGGCACCAGCAGCGTGACTGCTGCCAGCAGCAGCGCGACAAATTTGGCTTTGCGTTCCATCACACCCTCCGCGCCTGTGCAACCGAGAACAGTCCCTGTGGCCGGAACATCAGCACCAGGACCATGATCAGGAACGGCACCAGCACCTCCAGCTCGGGCAGCAGGTACACCGCGAACGAGCGTGCCAGTCCGATCAGGATCGCTGCCACCAGCGCGCCCTCGATCTGGCCCAGGCCCGCCGTGGCGACCACCGCGAACGACAGCACGATCATTTCACCGCCGATGCCCGGCACCCACGACACGGTCGGCGAGGCCAGCGCGCCGGCCAGCGCACCCAGCACCGAGCCGACCACGAAGGTCAGCAGTGAGATGCGCTTGACATTGATGCCCAGTGCGGTCGATATCTCGCGGTTGTGCGACACCGCGACGATCTGGCGGCCGACCGAGCTGAATTTCAGGAAGCTGCGCAGCGCAAAGAACACCACCAGCGCCACGCCCGGCAGCACCATCAACTGGTAGCGCGTGTACGTGATGCCAAGGACTTCCGTGGTGCCGAGGTAGTTGACGATCTCGGACACGAAGTAAGGCTGGGTGCCCCAGAGCAGTCGCTGCAGGTCTGCGAAAATCATGAACGCCGAGAACGTAATCAGCACCTGCAGGATCGGATCCTGCGAATAGATGCGGCGCATCAGCGTGGTTTCCATCAGCGTGCCGAACACGGTGCCGACAATGATCGCCGCCAGCGGCAGGATCAGCAGCGACCACGCGGGAGAAAGTCCCTGCGCAGCCGCCAGCAGGCCGAGGCTGGCCGCCATATAACCGCCGAGCGCATAGAAACTGCCGTGCGCCATGTTGATGATGTTCATCACGCCAAACACCAGGGTCATGCCGAGCGCGACGAGAAAAAGCAAAGCGGCGTAGGACAAGCCGTCCATGACCGCGAGTAGGTAGAGATCCTGCGGCATCGGGATTCTTGGGTACGTTGGAGAGAGGCGTCAGGCGGGGACGACTGGCCTGACGGCCGCGTCCCTCACCTGACCGGGAATCAGAACTGCTTGATGCTCGGGTCGTTGATGATCGCCGGCTTCAGGGTTTTCACCCACTCGGGCGACTTCAGGCCCACCGGCGTGGTCACCAGCTCGGCCGGATAGACAGCGATCTTTTCCAGCGTCGGGAAGTTGTAGCCGGCGACCTTCTTCGTCACGCCCAGCAACTGGTCTTCCAGGCCCTGGCCGTCCTCGCGCATCTTGACCGTGTTGGTCAGTCCGCGGAACTCGGCCGAATGCATGGCCAACGCCACCTGCTCCACGCTCGGCCAGGCACCCTTGTTCGCCTTGGTTGCCTTGTCGTAGCCAGCCACCAGGCCATCCAGCGCCTGCACCATGTGGAACACCGGATAGATCGGATAGCTGCCGGTCTTGTCGCGGAATTTCTTGGTGAAGTTATTCAGCTTGGCATTGTCGCGGTGCTGCGGATGCAGGAAGTAGTGGTCACCGCGCGCGCCGACGATCACGCCGTCAGGCAGCGCACTGCCGAGGCGCTCCAGCGAGCTTTCGGCCAGCGGCAAGACGAACAGCGACTGGCGGAACAGCCCGCGCTGCGATGCCTGGCGCACAAAGGTATCGAGATCGCCGCCCCAGGCGGTCGACAGCACCACTTCCGGACGCAGCGCCTGCAGGCGGCTGATCTCGGTCGAGTAGTCGGTCGCGCCGAACTTCGGGAACATCTCGGCGACGATCTTCACATCCGGCTTCATCGCCAGCAGCGTGTTGCGGAACAGCTCCCACGAATCACGGCCCCAGGCATAGTCCTGGTTAACAACCGCGATCGACTTGATGTC
>JACCDS012119333.1_pt1 | contig 11091 bp, 11 predicted proteins | sample 7446441 | NCBI WGS metagenome assembly JACCDS01 (sample SAMN15323445, study PRJNA562643) | freshwater metagenome | isolation source: river surface water | place: USA:Blue River Watershed | collected 2017-08-17 | reverse complement strand
TGACCAGAAAATGTTGCTAAAATGTGTAAACCAGGCGTGTAAGGCATGTGATAAGGCTTATATACCAAAAATATAAAATTATTATAAATTCAAATTACAGTCTAGTAATATATCAGAACAAAATTATATCAATAAAAAAAGCCCCTCTAAATATTAGAGAGGCTTTTCTGTGATCCCGCTGGGATTATATCTTGAAGATGTATGCCTCTGAATGTTAATGAGTTACATCAATCTAAAAGCAATTGGTTACCGAAAAGGTTACCGATTTACTTTGTACTTACTTGTACTTGTTTGATGTAGTTTAAAAGAACTAAATATTAATTTTCAAATATATAAAATTATAACTTTTGATTATTATTTAATGGAACCTATTATTAATTATTAAGTGATTATTCGAATTGGCTATGTTTCTTACTAAGGGTTGTAGTTTTAGTAATTATATCTTCAATCACTTTTGTAAATTCCATATAACCTCCCCAACCTTTTGAATTTGTCATAACGGCAATTGTAATATTTTTTGATGGGATAACCACTACTATTGCTGATCCTCCAGCTTGCCTTCCTGTATTTCCAAACCGTATTGTACCCGGATCAGAAAACAACATCATTCCGTATCCATATCTATTTTTCGAAGGAATTGCGTACTGCCATATTGGTATGTCCTTTTCACGTTGCAAATTTTTAAAATATGGTGTCGACATTAGTTCAATTGTAGCTGAAGGAAAGAATTTTTTGCTTGCAAAAGCCTGCGCAAAACGAACCAGATCGGCGGCTGTGGAAAGATGACCACCCGCCGGAAGATTCTCACTAACATCACGCATATCTGCCCTGCGTATAGGATCTTTCCCCTCCAGGTGATATCCTGAAGCCCGATTCTTTATAATGGTCCAGGTATCGTCTTCTATTGTATAATGCATATTTGCCGGTTCAAATACTAATTTCCTCATTAATTGCGGATAAGACATTCCTGAAGCGCCCTCAAGAACACAACCCAACACACGGTAACCCTGTGAAGAATACGACCAATCTGTTCCAGGTTGAAATAGCAATGAATCATTCATAAAATTATCCAAAGGTTCTTTTGCATTCGTATACCGGGTAAATGTTCCAAGTAATTCAGTTTTATATCGATTTTTAGCGTCACTACTATCTTTTGCAGTTTTTGCTTTTGCAAGTTCTTCTTTTAAATCAAGATATGACCTTATCCCTGATGTTTGTGTAAGCAATTGCCGTGTTGTGATTGGCCATTGTTTAACAGGGAAATACGAACAATATTTTTGAATAGGTGCATCAAGTTCAAGTTTCCCCTGGTTAACTAAAATCATGGCTGCTGTGGCCGTCCACCATTTAGATACGGAAGCCGTCCTATATCTGGTTTCAGGTGTAGCCGATACATTATTTTCTATATCAGCCTTACCATAAGCCTTGTTAAATATTATTTTATCACCATATCCCACCGCAATTTGCAATGACGGTGTGCGGCTATTTTTTAGTTCGCTGTTGGCAGCTTTTGTAATGGCCGCCTGCCAGTTGATTTTATTTTTACCGGGCTTTTGCGCTAAAACGTTTAAACTAATACAAGTAAGAAAACAGAATAAAGTGACAAAGTTTTTCATTTGAGATTATTGATTTAATAAGGAGATATTAAGACTTATTCACATCAGTGTTATAGACGCTTAAATAATAAAAATGGTTAGGCCTCATGAATTTATCCGATTCTTTGGTAAAAGCGCTGTTTGTAAGTTTCTGATATCGGAATAAGTTCCTGGCCAATTTTTATTCTGTCGCGTTCCACCGATTCGATTTTACCTAGCGAAACCAGATACGATTTATGAACGCGACAAAACAATGTGTCTGGCAACTTTGCCTCAACTTCCTTAAATGTTTCTAATGTCATTATTTTTCTTTCCAAACAGTGTATATAACGATAGTCGCCCATACCTTCCACAAAAAGTATTTCACTGAGTTCGATTTTCTGTAGTCGATATTCGGTTTTAATAAAAACAAATGCAGGAATGTTTATTTGCTTTTTTGCTGCAAGCTTGTCCTGAACATTCATAATAGCTTGCAAAAACCGTTCAAACAAAAAAGGTTTCAGCAGGTAATCTGTGACCTGAAGTTCGTAGCCCTGTAATGCATATTGTTCGAAAGCTGTGCATAAAATAACTTCAGGACGCCTAGGTAAAGCTTCTAAAAGTTCAATGCCGGTTAGCTCGTCCATCTGAATATCAAGCAGAATGAGATCAACGGTCTCCCTTTGTAGAAAGTCGACAGCCTCCAGCGCACTTTCGAACGATTGTACCAACTGTAAAAATGGAACTTTTTTAACATATTGCTCCAGTTTTCGCCTGGCCAAAGGTTCGTCTTCAATTACAACACAGGTGATTTTCATAACTCAATCCTATTAGTGGAATCTAAGGTTTACTTTCAACTGCCAGCCCATTATTTTCGGGGTCCTTATCGGCCATTTTCCTGAATGGATCAATCGCCGCATAAAATGTCCTTCGCTTTATATCGATGTTGATATTATTCACGCCACTTTTTATCAGGTACTTCCTAAGATACAACGGATTTTGATTTTCCGGAGACTTAGCCGGATCTAAAAAAAGTCCGACGTCGACCCACACGTTCATTGGTTGCTGCTTTTCGTTGCCAATTTTATTGGTCTCAATTTGTTTTGCCAACACTGTGAGGGATAACCGGTAGCCATTGCCCATTCTGGTAATTGATACCTTCCTTAAAGATAAATCATAGGTGACAACTTTATCAAAAAGTTCGGTAATTAAAGCATCATATTCTTTTCCCGCTACCATGCGTAATTCATATTCCAGGTCTTTGGCAGTTGGGAAAGGTGCAGGCTTAAAGGCAAATCTTTGCAGATAATTTCGTAAAGCCTGATTAACTTGTTTTTCTCCTATAAGCTCTTGCAGCCTGTATAATGCTAAAGCTCCCTTGTTGTAACTTACATAGCCCTGCTTGTCTGTATATACCAACGGCTGTTCAGGTTTATCATCCCGGTTACGGGCCAGTAGATAATTATTTTGCAAATCAACTATTACTTGGTTTACCAGGTCGGGCCCATCATGCTCTTCGTCGAATTTTTTGATTACCATCAATGTTGAATATTGGGCGAGAGTTTCATTAAGTACCTCTCTTCCTTGCATCTTGGCACCATATGCCTGTTCGCCCCACCATTTATGAGCAAGTTCATGAATAGTGGTATAGTCTATCCCACGTAAATTGCTCCAATCCGCAATCCAGCCTACACCTTCTGAATATGCCAAACATCCACCAGGAAGCGCTTGAGCAGCATTACGGTAACGTGGGTATTCTATGACCCGGTAATACGAATATGGATAAGGCCCAAACTCATTGGTAAGATAATCAAAAGCCCTATTTGCCGTCGACATCATAGCCTTGACATTAAAGTGATGCTTGGGCTCGTAGTAAAACTCCAGCCCCACGTTCTGTTTCTGATTAGACCATATTTGCCTGGCAACTTGATAACGGCCGGAAAAAAAGTAGAGTTTTGGCCACGAAGACCGTTCAGATAAGTATTCAAAATACCGCCTTCCACTTTTTAGCCAGTGCCGCTTTAATTTTCCGGGCCCTATTGCTATTTGGTCAGCAGCTGTGCTTACCACTACATGGTAGTTAGTACGGCTATCGATGCCAAATACAACCTGGTCTAAATAACGCTGGTTGCCTAGGATTGGTAATCCGGTTGCTTCCGGTAAGCCGAATTCTCTGCGAAGTGTGTTATCGGTAAGTTTTCGTGTATCATCAAAGCCTGGTATTGGCATAACGGAATAGCCGTTGATATAAGTTCCATTCTTCAAAAGTTCATTGTCTGTACTGGCAAAACCTTTATTTTCTCTGCTCAAAAACCAATGCAACGCTAAAGCGGAACCAGGTGATAACTGATGGACAGGCTTAAATAAATAGAATCCCATTACAGTATCAGATTTTATAAGCACTGCAGAATCAATTTTTAGTTTATGAACCTTAAGGCGTGGATCCATAGAAATTACAAATTCGCTGATAGGAATCTTTTTATTATTAAAGAGCTTAGCCGTACCGCGAGATTGAAGGCGCTCCTGTTCAGGAAAAATATCAAATGCCAGGTCAATATCGCTTAAGGTAGGAACCAACCTATCTTCATACCGGCCATAAAGGAGCTCATAATCTGCCTGCGCCCTTTGAAGCTGATGATCTGTCTGATAATGTTGAAGTATATTGGTGTTGTAAAATATCCACGCTCCGGTTATTGAAAAGCCAACACATAATACCGAAAGAAGCAAAATTGTGGTTGGGTTGACCCTTTTTTTAGCTGCTAACATTCGTTTTCTAAAACGCAGATCAGTTCCACGCGGATAAAGAATATAACCCGCCACAATTAGGATTGTGCAGAAAAACCCCCAGTAGATGATTAAGCTGTAAACCTCTGTACCCGAACGACCGAAACCATTCATGTCTGAATACACAACCGGCGGTAACGCATAGGTATATAGGATATGTTCAAAACCCATTGCCGGCAGGTTAAAAAGTAAGATATTAATAGCTAACACTAATAACATACCAAGCCATTTATTTGATACTATTAGCTGCACTAATACCGCCAAAATGCAAATCATCCAATAGTAAAATCCATTATGAAGAAAAACTGCACGAAGATAAAGCCCAATGTCAACCTGACTATACATTTCCATACTTTGCCTTGCTACCGCAGTCAGCATAGATACTAAAAGCAGCAAAGTTACGGACACACACAGCGCCAGTGTTTTAGATATGGGCAGCACCCAATCTCCTACAGGCGAAGCGCCGACCAGCTCGCTAATTCCGGCTGTTTGTTCCCGTTGCACCAGCACCGCTGAAAAATAAATAGCGATCAGTAATACTAAGTGCAGTAGCCCATATCTAAAAAAATCTAACCTGGCGCTCGTTAGCGGGTATAGCTGACTGTGCATAATTGGACTAACGTGGCTTTGATAATCAGCAAACGTAGTGCATGCAGCTATCAAAAGAATTAATAAAAACAATGGATTGAATAATACCGCAGCAATATCCCTACGCAGTTGTGTGTATAGTGGCTCCAACAGGTTTTGCTGCACATTTGACCCGGAACTGAGTTGCGGTAAATTTAATTTAGGCAAGGGCTTAACCCAGGCAAATACGCCTTTTAATCGTACGCCAAATACCTTTTTGTCAGTAATTTTGAAACGGAATTGCTTAAAGCTTAAAGTGAGGGCACTAAATGACAAGCTGAGCCACAGTAGCCGGTTTTCGGCTAATAATTTAGTTGGGGTTAACGTATTTAGCTCAGCTATTGAAAGGTTTCTACTGGCATAGTCAATTACCAACATGGCGGAGTGATCAGCCAGAGCTACCAAGTTTGACCCCGTATTTGTATTTAGTTTAAAATTAGCCAGAAAAACATCGAGCGCCACAAGCCCGCCGGCCACAGCCACTGTAGCTGTTAGCGAACGGGTTAAGGTTGCAGCACTAAACAAAAGCATACAAAGAACTATCAAATTTGGTAACACTATGTACCAAAAGGAAAACCAAAAAGGCTGCATGACAAACGGAGACAGGCGTTCTGTATCAATCCATGGCATCATTGTACCAATTAATGAACCTAATATAGCTGATAACGCTAGTAATACCACAAGAATGGCAACTGAAGCGAAGCGCCCACCTAAATACTGCCATTTACTGATTGGCTTAACAAAAATGAGTGCTGCTGTGGTGTGGTCATGTTCGCGCAGAACTGCGTTGGCCACAAATACAACCAAGGACAATAGGTTAACTATTGTGAGTGTGCTGTTTACTACGGCTACTGCGTATGTGCTATTAATATAAGCTTGTGGATGCGTCCAAAGGGTTATCCCTACGGAACCTATAGTAAGCAAATGCAGTACAAAACTCAGGAATAATCCCAGCCATACAAACAACGATGCAAACTGCTGACGCAACTCAAACCGTATAATTTCGATAAAGACACGCATACTATTCAATGGCTGATGACTGATTGTTTTCTAATAAAGTGATGAAATAAACATCCTCAAGGGTTGGCTGAGCGGGGATAGACCCAACCGGTTGTTTATCGGCTATGATCTTCACTTCCAATCTGCCGGATTTAAGCCGATTTGAAATTATCCTATGTTGTGCACTAAGTTCTTTTAACTGCGTTGCTTCTATAAGCATTGTCCATAACATTCCTTGCAAGTCTGCAGTCAAAACCTCAGTTTGTCCGGTTTTAAGTATTTTTCCTTGCCCCATTATTGCCACTTGAGGGCACAGATCTCCTATGTCCTCGACAATATGAGTGGAGAGAACTACAACAATATCATTTCCCAACTCAGCAAGTAGGTTTTGAAATCTGCGGCGTTCTGCAGGATCAAGCCCAGCTGTGGGTTCGTCCACAACAATGAGCTTGGGGTTACCTATAAGCGCTTGAGCTATGCCATAACGCTGCTTCATGCCGCCAGAAAACGTTTCTATATTTCTGTTGCGCACTTCCCAAAGATTTGTTTGCACCAACAAACGTTCCACTTCCTGTTCGCGGTAACTCCCTGTTATGCCCTTAAGTGTAGCAAAATGTCTCAGCATTGCTATAGCAGATGTACGTGGATATGCGCCAAAGTATTGTGGCAAATATCCCAGAACCTTCCGAAAGGAGTTTTGATCTTTTAATACGTTAATTCCGTCAAAAGTAATCGTTCCTTCATCTGGATCCTGTAATGTAGCCAAGGTGCGCATAAGCGTTGATTTACCCGCACCATTAGGTCCAAGCAAGCCAAACAAACCTTTTGGGATGGTGAGCGAAATATTTTGTAAAGCGGGTACCTGGCCAGAGTATGTCTTCGTAACTCCTGATAAATGCAACATAGGTGATAAGGTTTTAAGTGTTTAATTCAATCCGTAGATATACGTCATAATGGGTTTCCGTCGATTCGATCGTCAAATCATACCTGTCCTTGTAAAGCAACTCGAGTCTTTTACGCACCAGGCGCAAGCCAAGACCGCCTTTATTTTCCGAAGGTGGTTCCGGACAGCTTACTAAATTGCGGCAGGAAAAAACCAGCCCCTGGTTCGTAATGTTAATTTTGAGAGATATAGCTTTAGAAATTTTTTTATTGGCAGCGTATTTAAAAGCGTTCTCCAAGAAAGGAAGAAACAATAACGGAGCTATCAACAATCCTGACGTTGTTCCTTTTACTGAAAATTCAGCAAAATGGCCGTTAGTGGTCCTTATCTTTTGAAGTTCTAAATATTGCTTTACAAATTCAAGCTCCTGCTCTACCGGTACCAGATCCTGTGACGACTTATAAAGCATATATCGCAACATCTCAGACAGGTAATTTAAATAGCTTGAGGCTAACTTGGTATCCTCCTGTATCAACATGTCTATATTGTTTAACGTATTGAACAGAAAATGAGGTTGCAACTGTGCTTTAAGCAGTTCCAGTTGGGTTTTCAAGGTTTCTTTCTCCAGGCTTTCTCTTACCCTTATATCTGTGTACCAAGTAACGAAACCACGCAACAGTGTACCCACCAAACCGTTTAGCCCAGCCATAAATGAAAATCCTAAAAATAACCAAACCTGGCGCCAGGCTACTGTTTCCTGCATTACTTTATATTGGGACAAAGGGTAGGTGATTGATAAATAGTTGAGTGCCCATGTGGACAAAACAGAAACCAAAAGACCAATAATTAAACTGGCTAATACGCCATTATTTAAGAATCTGCTAACTTCCCGTCTGGCAAGAAATTGTGGAACCAGTCTGAGGTAGAAGACATAAAAGCCTGAAAATGCAGGCATTATTGTACCAGCCAGCGTTATATAAAGGCCATCTGAAACCGTGGATGGGAACGGTTCCGAACCTAACGGTAGTACATAAAAAAATGTTATCAGCAGCAGGTATGACAACCAATAGCCGCAATGAAATAAAATGATAACGATTGATTTCATTTTTATAAAGGATTGTTCCCAATAAAACAAACCTACCGAAACCAAAATAATTTCATCAACAAGAATCTGTCAATTGGGGTAAATGATCGGTAAAAACCCTTATTAAACCATTATTATAGATTTTTAAATTTAATCTTTTTTGAACTTTTAATATTAGCCATGATATGATTAGGGTTGAAATTGACAATTCACAAAAAAAAACACCTAAGTTAGGTACGAGTGGTGTAAAACTTTTAATCTTCCTTTTCAATTTTGTCGGATTAAATATTGATTATGGAAAAAGCTATTTCACATTTCGATAAGCATGGAAAGGTATTCCGCGACCAACTCATAACGGTTGGTGACTTGTTAGAATTTAAAGACCTTTTACTGTCTGATATAAAATCTATTCTCAAAGATCAAGTTAGCGGAAAAACCAAAAAGTGGCTTAAAGCCATGGAAGTTCGGAAGATGCTCAATATATCGCATGGTAAGCTACAGACTTTGCGCGACAATGGAAAAATTCCTTTTACCAAATTAGGCAAGGTAACTTACTACGATGCCGACAAAATAGAAGGGTTGATGGAAACAGCATCTATCGTTAAGTTCTAATTTATGGTGAAACGCAGGGCTAAACGGCGAGTTAATCATCAACAGGAATTAAACACGGTTCATGATGACATTTTGGCTGATTCTACAAATCAAGGAATGGGTAACCAATTGCCACCGATTATCGGCCATGTAGTAATTTATTTCTATCAGCAAAGTATGTCTTTGCCGGATGCCCAAAACTTTTTTCAGCATTACGAAAAAATGGAATGGAAGACCGTAACTGGAAGGCCGCAGAAAAATTGGAAGGTTTTAGCAAAGGACTGGATTTACAACACAATTCAGCAAACAAAATTATTAGAACGTCAGGAAGCAAAACGAATAGCCTTCCCTGATACATAATTATAGATTTCTGTATTTACAGCAACATGTTATTACAGAATTATGCAGGTATAGAAAGCTGTAATTGTTGAAATACAGGCTTACAGCAATTTGTATTTACAGACATCTGCAAATGAAGAAATATGTATTTAAAGATTTACAGCATTGTGCATTTACAGCATTATGTATTTATAACAAATTAGAATTACATAACATGGGAAAAATCATCACGGTAGCCCACCAAAAAGGGGGCGTAGGAAAAAGCACATTGGCAATGAATTTAGCAGTGTGTTTTCAAGATCAATTAAATGTTGCTTTGGTTGATACAGATTTGCAGGGCAGCCTTTTCCAAATCAAAGAGGAGTTGCCAGGTCTGGGAGTGTTAAGCAATGACCAATTGGAGGAAATTAAACTTATGGATTACGACCTGGTTATAGTTGACACCCCACCTTACCTGTCGAACAAGCTGCCGGAATTGTTCAGCCTTTCGGATTTTATATTGATACCCACTAAAGCAGGCTTTTTTGATGTAATGGCTATCCGCTCGACTATCGCTTTAGTGAAGGAGGCTCAGGTAAGAAATCCTGACCTACAGGCTGGTATAGTTATGAATATGATCAAACCCCGCTCAGGGATAACCAAAGAAGTGAGCGGTCTTTTGGAAACCATGGAAACTCCTGTTTTGGCAACCATGATACATGACCGGGTGAGCATTGCAAGATCGTCAATAACCGCAGGAGTGCTGCATGGAAGCGACAACAAAGCCATAGATGAAATAACATCGTTAGCGGAAGAGATCGTCAATCGCATCAGTGCATAATTACATATATACATATTTATGTAATTGTCAAATCTCTTGTGGAATTAGGTAATTAAATAAAGGTTTACGATGACAGATTATAAAGACAAGCTGGGCGGATTAGCGGACAAACTTAAAAAGGATACTCCCAAAACGCCCGTACAGGAAGTCCATCCTGTCAGGCAAAACGGCACACTGAAAGAGGCGGAAGCACAATTGAATGTGTGGATTCCAAAGCCGCTTTTGAAGCGAATGAAGTCTTACGGAGTGGAATATGATACTTCTTTAAAGGATATTAGTATTGATGCTATAAAGATGTTCTTAGATGCCAAATCAAAGAAGTCTACATGATAAAGATCTTAACGGAATGCAGGCAGATTGAAGAAGTTTTAAAGGGAGATTGCCTCTTAATAGCAATCAGCAAGATAAACGTTTGTCGGACAAACGAATCTTGCCCCTTCCTTCCAAAGTCAGTCGGGGACATGGCAAAAATCCTTCAAAGTCGGATTTTTTAAAGATTACAGTAATGGAAAATGAGGAAGAAAACAGGGAGCGCAAAGTAACCACAAGGTTTAAACCCAATGAATTTAAAGTGCTCGATACCCGATTTAAAAAAACAAGGTTTTTAAAAATGAGCGAGTATATAAGGTGTGTTCTGCTTGAAAAACCTATCACGGTAAATTACCGTGACAAGTCGATGGATGAAATGCTTGAAGAACTGGCATTGCTCCGAAAAGAGTTAAATGCAATAGGCAATAATCTTAACCAAGCAGTTCGCCATATTAACAGCGCACACGGAAATGCGGATAACCGCTTATGGTTAAATCTGCTTTCCATTATTGGCAGTAAGGTCGATCCGGCAATCGGGCAAATCAAAGAACGTATGCAAATTTTTTCAGAATTATGGTCGCAAAAATTAAAACCGGGAGAAGCATCAGCGGTGCAATAAATTACAATGAACATAAAGTTAAGCTGGGTAGAGCGGAACTGATTTCAGCCCAAGGCTACCTGAAAGATCCGGTCGATTTAACGTTCACTGATAAGTTGCAAAGGTTGACCGATTTAACCAATCGGAATGAGCGAACGCTCGTAAATGCGCTGCATGTTTCGTTAAATTTTGCAGTCAGCGAAAACCTGGAGAAAGATATACTACAGCAAATTGCCGATGACTACATGGATGGATTAGGTTTTGGTAAACAACCTTATTTGGTTTACCAGCACCATGATGCCGGACACCCACACCTGCATATTGTAACCACTAATATTGGACCTGACGGTAAACGTATCAGCTTTCATTTACTCGCAAACAGGGCTTCCGAAAATGCGAGAAAACAGGTCGAACTAACTTACAATTTGGTTAAGGCAGAAGACCAGGGAAAACAGCAAAACGTAATTAACAAGCCATTGGAAC
>JACCDS010030353.1_pt1 | contig 11093 bp, 13 predicted proteins | sample 7446441 | NCBI WGS metagenome assembly JACCDS01 (sample SAMN15323445, study PRJNA562643) | freshwater metagenome | isolation source: river surface water | place: USA:Blue River Watershed | collected 2017-08-17 | reverse complement strand
TTGAAAGCTTAAAAAAATTCTCCAGATTCGATTGCGATGCTTCACGCTCTAGATTGGATCGCTTGTTGGCAATCTCAGCGAGCTTATCCTGCAGCTTTAATTTGTCCTGTGTCGTTTTGGCATTGGTGTGAAGATTCTTTTTGACCATAGCCTCTTCCTGATCGTAGATCGATCGGATCTTCGATAGATAGGATTCTTCAGCAGCAGCTCGCGCTGTTGCCGCATCCTCTGTGCTGATTAAGCCAGAGCTTTGATAGGTGTCGATGATCCGCTGGCGGTCTTTTAAGAGCGAGCTTTCCTCACCGACCATCCTGTCCAGCGCGCGGACCTGATTTTCCATCGCTGACAACGCATTACTCGCGTTAGCGCCAGCTGCCGTGTTGTAATTCAGGCGCTTTCGCGAGTCCGCGGGGCTATGTGCCGCAGAATCTGCACCTTGTCGAATCGCCTCAAATCGCTTCTCCAGCGCATCGGCAAGTAGCGGCATATTCCACAAATCAGCGTAATTCTGATTCGCCTGCCGAACGATCTCGTTGCGCTTGGTGAGAGCATCTTTGAGTTTTGCACGGTTCTTTTCTGAGAAGGGATTAAGCCCTTCTCCGCCCGCTAAAAAGGTGCCGGCCAACTCAATATCTGCCCAGACCGCCTGGAAGCTACTGACGACTGCCTTAATCGATTGACCAATCGCACGTAGGGCATCGATGAGAACGGCTAGCGCATAGGCAGCGTTTTCAGCCCAGGTCGTAATGGACTTGTCTTGCTGGAGCTGCTGCAAGCCTTTGACGGCGTCGTCTGACCCCAGCAGAATTTTTCTCAACTCCTCGCCCAAAGCATTCATCGCGGGGATCGATGCGGTGACGATCGTCTGGGCGATGTAGCTATATTCGGCCCGCATGCGCGCCATCGCTTTGACGGAATGCTCGGCGGCGAGTACTTGCTCGGCTGAGAGCCGGATATTTAAGTCCTGGTTTTCAGCCAAGTCTTTCAGGAAAGGCAGCATGCCGGCGCCGGATTTGCCGAATAACTCCATCGCAATGGCTGTCTTGCCAGCACCATCCTCAAATTCGGCCAGTTTCATTGCGATGTCGTTCATGACCACAGCCGGGTCCCGCAGGTTACCCGCTGCATCTTTAGCGTCAATTCCTAAAAACTGCAGTGCCTTGGTCGCACCAGCCGTTTCATCGTCGACCCCTGCCATGCCTTTAGCGAGTTTGGTGAGACTCCCGCCAATATTCTCCAAGGTCGTGTGGGAGATGGTCGCCACCGCCTGAAAACCCGACAGTGCCTCGACACTGGCGCCACTTTGCTCGGAGAGCCCCTGCAAGGCAGCAGCGGCTTCCAGAGTTTGCAGGATGAACTCCTTGATCGCCGCAACCGACGTCACTCCAATGGCCAGCGCAAAGGCAGACTTGGCGACATTGGCCACGCTTTGCAGCGAGGTCTTCATCTCGCTGGCGTGCTTATCCAGAAGACGCGCGCTTTTGCCCAGATCAGCCTGAAACTCGGCGGTTTCAGCAGCCAGCTTGACGACTAGTGAGCCAATATCAGCCATGTTTTTTCAATTTATGAGCGAACATTGCCTTGAACTGCGCAATGTTCTGCTGGGGCTGATCAGTCTGGCTTTGCTTTTTGATGAATGGCATAAAGTCGTCTGGCGAAAATGGCCGGGAATGAGGAGATCGGTGAACATTGGCAAAGGTCGCCGCGATTAAGCCGCCCCTGAAATCCGCTCGAAACTCCCCAAAGGGCTCCAGCTCGTAAAAGGCCATCCATTCAGTGAGCTCGTCAGAGCCGATTTTTTGCAGGAGTTCACGCACGGTCAGTCCCAAGGCCAGCGCCAGCCGAAATACAAACCGACGGCAGGGCTTGGCCTCTAGGCTTTTTTTGCGGCATCGACCGCATCTGTACCAATGCCATTGATTCGTTGGGCAACCGTAAACACCCGGTCCAAGGCGCGTGCGCTCTTGTTCCCAAGAGTCGCCACTTCAGCGTCCGTAAAGAGACGCGCACCGGCGGCGTCACAGAGCGTTAGCGACACGAGGCGAGCACGAACGTTGTCCATTCGACCTTCTTTACCGATCAAGCTCGCTTCAAAGGCATCCCGATCGGCACCGGTCATCGTACGCACCATGACCTCACCTCCCCATTCAGGCACGGCAATGCACTCGAGCGGAAGATCATTCGCTGCGAGGATGTTTTCTTTGTTCAGCAGGTCCATGGTTTTATGCCTCCGTGATGTCGCCATCGATCTCAATCGTTACCGACGCTTCAACGACGGCGTCGACACCCCCCTGAACGCTGAACTGGGTGACATACCCGTAAAACGTCCAGACAGTGGGGATGGTGTCCGTAAAAGTGATGCGAAACTGTTGTCGGACACGATTCGCCCGGTCAGTGCGCAAGCCGTCGTGCACCGCATTGTCGGGGTCGAAATGTAGCGTCAGGGACAGCGAGCCTTCATCGCGCAGACCCATACGCTTCTCTTTTGCCGTGGACGAGAGGTTCGTGACATCAATGACCTGGGCTTGTCCACCCGGACCTTGGAAGGAAACGATATTCGGTATCGTCTCAAAGGCAGTGGTACCCATTCTGGCAATCGTGATGCCCTGGGCGATGATCGCAGTACTTGACATGCGTAGTCTCCAAATAAAAAGAAAAGGTTTTTTGGACCCGGAAGGGCCACATTAAGATGCGCGCCAGAGGTGACTAGCGGAGATAGGAGTAGTCGACCGTGATTCGATACACGCGGGCTTCTTCATCGAATCCGCTATTAACCATCCGGACATCAGACACCGTATCGATCGCGGCCATCACCGATCCCAGGACGTCGTCTTGAAGTTGATTCGCTGCTTGCAGCGTCTTGGCATACACATCGACCTGCATGCGCAGTCGCACAACACCGTGCAGTCCGTTAATGCCGATGACCTGCTCAGTGGCTACGGGTGTGTAGACGATGTAAGGGAATGCGGTCTCGCCTGGTGCGATCAAAGCGAAAACTCGTGTCTGCGCCAGATGCTTGATTGCTTGATAAAAGTCTTGCATCAGATCTTGGCTAGCTTTTTTGCTTCGGCCTCGATCCGCTCAGCCAGTCGCGTCGTGATGGCATCAACTGCTTCTTGCCGCTTGACTTCAAGTGCAGGACGCAAGAACGGGCGGGCTGCCATTTTGGATGTGCCAAATTCAATGAAGCGCCAGTACCACGCATCTTGGGAGAGGTTTTTCTTCTTCCCCTGAAGCCGGTATTTTTTCCCGTGCCGAACCGTCACAAAAAACGTCTGACGAGTCAGGCTCGATAGCTCCGGAATATGTTTCATGATCACGGAACGCTTTAAGGTGCCCGGCGGAGGCTGATTGGGAATGGCTTCCGCGGCTTTGGGTGCACGGGACTTGGCTTCATCCCGCACCACCTTGGCCCCGGCATACACGGCGTATCGTAGTCCGTTCTTGGCCACTCGTGCGGGGAGTTGATTTAAGAGCTTCACCAGTTCAGCGGCGCCCTTGACTTGCATGCGCTCAAACTTAGCCATCATCGACTCCTTCTGAAGCATAAAGGGTCAACAGAACGTTCTCTTCGTCCTCGTTGATGCCCCCATGTATTTTGAAGATCCGCCCGCCATGCAGTCCTCGAAAATTCGGCAGGTCTCGTAAGTTACAAAGCTGATCCTGGTAGCGCACGGTGATCTGATGTGTGATCTCTGCTGACATGCGTTGCGCAATCACGAGATGGCGTGCTGAGATCGGAGTGATGCTGGCCCAGACTGTTTTGAACGGCATCCAGCTGCGCGCTGGCGCACCAAGCTCATCGACTACCGTTGTGGCCCGTTGCAGGGCGAGCCGGTGGATGAGCATCCCTGCCGGTACCGCTGTCATACGAGGGCCACTCGGTAGGGATCCAGTAAGCCGTCCACAAACGGTAACGGGTCAATTCGACCGCGCATTAGGATCGACATCTCCTCCCGATGCGCGTAGAGACTACCGACACGTAGCTTGACCCAACTCTTTAGGCCCTCGGGTACCGCTGACGCAGCACCGTATCCCGCATCAAAGGTGACGGTCACAGCGCCAATCTGAGGCAAGGTCGGTGGCCAGGTCTTTCCAAACACGGGAGTGATTCGCGCCGGCTCACACGCGGCATCCACCACGTAGTCGCTTGAAGGCAGCATCTGACCGATGTTGTTCATGTCGAGATACTGGATACTCACGATCGATTGGACCGGGCATTTCGCCAACAAAATTTCGCCCCAGGGAAACGCATCCAGCACAAGCTTCCAGCGAGCAGAAATCAGCTGACGACCCGTTAACGTCTCTGCTGCCTGACGGGCGGTAGCAATGAGGGAGCTAATGAGTGCATCGTCATCGTCAACATCCACCCGCAGGTGAAGCTTGGCTTCGGCAAGCGACACCGGTTCACCTGAGGGTGGCGTGACGAGTTGCAGGGGCATGACTTAGACGATCTGCACCACGGCCGCTTGATTAGCAGCACTGGCGGGAATCACACGTGGTGAAATCCCCAGAACCTGGGCTGAGGTCAAGCTCGCTGCAACACCCACAGTCAAGGACAGACGAACAAAGCCAAAACCATTGGCAATGTCCAACTCCTCAGGTTTGACGTCGATGAGGACTTGTTTGTTGTCCCCGGTTGCTTTGACTATCTGAATGATTGCCTTATCAGTTATGTCTTTAGCACCCGTACCAGTCGCATCACTTGCCTGCTGGAGCTTGGCGTCGACAGTTGCACCCGTACCAAGCACTCCTGTCTGGATCACCGCGAGCAGGCTGTGGTGACTCCCAGCCGGAATCCAGCCAGTGGTCAACGTGCCAGCAGCTTGGCTGGAAGGATCAAGCGTTGCGAGGATTGCGACGAGTTCGCTACCCAAAGCATTAGGAAACATAGGTATTCTCCTTGAGTCTCGGGGCGATCAACGCGCACCCAGTTGAATGAATGGGGACATTGATGCATTGCCCTTGGCAGGCGTTATTGGCGCGGCAAGCTTGGACTGACCATCCATGCGGAAGGTGGTCCGGAACGCCGTCAGATCGGCATCGAAATAAAGGTGCATCGATGTTGCCGTCTGCAAGCCACCAGCCTTGGTGATCGTTTGGTAATAGGAAAGATCAACCAGCAGCACATCACCTTGGCTGGAGAAAGAATTGGCATGCTGGGACACAAACACTGGTCGTCCCAGTAGCGTTCCATACGGCGAGACTTGGATACCGCCGACACTCAGTCCATTGGGTAGATAGATCGGGTAATTACCAAGCGTCAAAGTGAATAGCGCCGGCAGCACATCGTTATTCACAATCCAGACGGCCTTCGCAAAACTACCAGTCGGCAGTCGCGAAATCATTTTGGCAAGGTTCTGAGGCAGCAAAGTCTGCGTCACCTGCCCCGACTCCTTAGCAACGGTGACTGTCGCACCTGCAGTCAGTGCCCCAACGGGTACGCCATTACCAGAGCCAAAAAGAATGGATTCGTTGGTCTTCCACCGAATGGAGTCAGCCACTTTTTCAGGAAGATAGCTAGTAAGCGCATTGGCGTCGTCGAGCAGCTCGTCGGTAGTGGGTACCAGCGCCATCAGCTTTTTCAAGCGCAGCGTGGAAAGTCCGAGCACCGGCTTCGTCGCACTTGCTGACGATGCTTCGCCTTGCCAATAAGCGCGAATGCCATTCGTTCCCCAAGGCGTTGTCTCGTCCTTCGGAAAAGCCATGCTATTACCACTGATTTCGACATTGTCAGTCAGTGGAAGCAGCGAATCTTCGCCCAGGGACAGACGGAAGATCTGCTGTGAAAATTCAGGCGGCACCAGAAAGCCCCCGTCCTGCCCTGCCGCTTCGTTCGCGTAGGTGCTTGGGGCTGCTGCGCCACGACCACCACCGATCAACAGACGATCATCAACAGATTTACCTGGTTTTTCAGCTTGAAAAACGGCCTGCATGAATTCGCCAACCGTCTTAAAGCCGTGTTTAGGATCATCATCACGGTTGTCGGTGACGGTGATGTAGTTGCCAGTAGGTGCATCGACCGTCATGGCCATGTGCGCCTCCTCAGCAATCAGGGATGATTCGCGATCGATTGCAGCAGAAGCCGTATCGATACGGGTTTTCAGAGCATCAAATGCCGAGGTCTCCTCGTCATTCATGTCGCGGTTCTCGCTAGCTGCGCGGTCGGTCAGCGCTCGAGCTTCCTTGATGAGGCCGGCTTTGCGAGCCTGCAGTTCTCGGAGTTGCTTACTCATGTGGGTTCTCCATAAATAAAAAAGCCGCCCAACACCTCGCGGTGTGGCGGACAGATGGGGTGAAACGGATAACGACCGATGGGTCGTTTTCAGATCAGGCGAAACTCGACGGAGCCGCGCCTCAATGGGGTTACAGCAGGGCCAGGGCGTCCTTGGCTTGTTTGAGACGTGATGCACCAGGTCGGGTCTGTTGTTTTGCGTCTCGGCGCATTTTCTTCAGAACGTCGTCAAACGTGGCCACGCCGTCCACCATGCTTTGGGCGAGTGCGGCATCAGCGCCAAGTACTCGTCCTTGGCCCATGCCTTCGCGTACTTGAGCGACCGACACACCACGGCCACGAGCTACAGACTTTGTGAATGCAGCGTAATAGTCATCAACCCTGGACTGCATGAAGGACTGGGCGTCGGCGTCCAGAGGGCTATAAGGATTGCCCTCCACCTTGAATTTGCCTGCTGAAATCAGGGTCGTTTTAACGCCAGATTCTTCGAGTGCCTGACTGTAATCTTGGTGTGCCTGCCACACGCCGATGGACCCAACTTCGCCGCCCGGGGTGACGTAAAACTCGCTGGCTGAGCACCCAATCCAGTACGCTGCCGATGCAGCCAGCGAATTTGCCACCGCCACGATGGGCTTCTGGGATCGGGCGCTTTGGATTTCATCGGCCAGTTCGGCCACTCCGTAGACGCTACCACCCGGGCTATCGATATCGATCAGGATTTGGCCCACTGTGTCATCGGCTAGTAGCTGCCGAAGCGCCGACGAAAACTGCTGAGTGCTAGTGCTACCTGGCCCGGAGACATCGTCAACCATATTGCCGCGCTGTGTGACCACGCCATAGAGTGGGAGCAAGGCGATACCGCCCGAAGATTGTACGGCCGCAGCTTGGCGCCGTGATTCACGAATCATGCGATCGGCCTGAATCCGGTCCATGGTTTGCGCTTCAGCAGGCACACCGGCAGACCAGCGCGTGACCACACCTGCTAAGGCGTTAAGTCGTTCGGGCATCAACGCCCAAGGAGTCGTCAGAAACTCGGCGACCAGTAGTTGGTGGTTCATAGATTTATTCCCCTGAATTCGTTCCCAATCGGGTCAGTGATTGGCGTAGATCGCACTCATTCAACGTCTGGCCATCTTGTTCGGCAGCCCAACACTGGACCGATGCCAGTGGCACTGCCAGGGCTTCAGCGATGAGGTCAATGTCTTTGTCATCGATCACACCAGAGCGGCTAATGCGGCGTGCCCAGCGATCCGCTGCGCTGGCCACCACCGCATGCAAACGAGCATTCGCCTCCTCCTCGGCAGGTATCAGGCTCTCGGTCCCAAGGTCGGCCGGCTCGGCCTCTGGTTCTACCTCCTCGGCATCGCCCTCTTCCACCATGTTCAGCGGTCGCAGCGGCTCATCTAACCCGTCGAGTGGGTTGAGGTTTTCGGCAATGCGTGCTTCGTTTCGGGTAAGCCAACCATTCTGTATCCCGCTTTGGTAGTACGCCGAGCGGCTGGCTGCATCGCCACGCATGAGGTTGGCAAAGTCAAATTCGACTTCCAGATCATCGCCATCGAGCAAGAGTTCAGAGCCGATCGAGGCCTCCCAGCGTTCAGCCCACGGCGTCATCGTGTGCATTACAAACTCTAGCGACTGCTGCTCGATATTCGAAAACGTAGCTCGGTCCAGATCCGCAATCATGTGGGGCGGCACCCGAAATATTCGGGCGATATCGGTGATCTGAAACTTGCGAAGTTCAAGAAACTGGGCGTCCTTGTTGGTGACGCCCACCTCGTGAAACTTCATGCCGTTCTCAAGCACTAGCACCTTGCCTCGGTTTGCACCAGACTGGGCAGCCTGGTAAGACTCACGGAAGATCTTCTTAGCTTCCGCATCCCTGAATGAGCCCGGAAACTCGATCCAACCACCGGTAGGTTTGGCGTCGTTGGCAAAGAAGCGCGCGCCGTACTCCTGGGCGGCTAGCGCCATACCCAGGCTCTCGCGGGCCAGCTCGATCGGACTCATTCCCAGCAACCCGTCAGAGGACAATCCGCGCAGGTGCCACACATCCCCACGCGGCAGAATGATTTCGTCGCCAAAACGATCCGTCACGCGATACCTGAATTCCCCAGATCGCAGCAATTCGATACGAACCCGGTCAGGATGGATCGGCACTAACTCGATAATTTCACCGCGCGGGTTGGTGATGATCTGGTTGTAGGCATTGCCTCTGAGCGCCAGGTGACCTTGCAACATCTCCCGCCACTCGAACGGATTCTGATAGCGGTTTGGGCGTCGGCATAGCAGCGGGTGCAGCCAGTGATCAGTGACCCGATCTTTACCGCCGTCAGGGCGTTTGCGGTAGAGCACGATCGGAAGCGATGCTATCGTCTCCGACAAGATCCGCACGCAAGCGTATACCGCAGACAAGCGAAGCGAAGCGTCGGGCGAAACCCTTAGACCCGAAACAGATCTGGTGGCCACCGGCTCAAACCAGAAATCCCCCCATGCAGAACGGTCATCGCTAGACGCCCGAAAACGATCGAAAAAACTCAGTAATCCCATCAGCTCAGAGCAGCATCAGTTCGTAGTCGGCTCCCAGCACCACGTTCTCCCCGGGTTTGATAGCCCGAGAGAGCGCCATGATCAGTGCCACAATGCCGTCGATCTTGTTTTCTGCTCGCTCCTTGCGTGGATAAATATTGTCTTTGACGTCCAGATGCGCCACCACGTTACTGGCCATCCAAGACAGCACCGGGTCACCGTCATGGGTCAACTTCTTTTGAAGCACTAGAGCTTCAAGCGTCTTCATCGGTTCACTAAAATTGAGGACCGTCGGGCGCACTTCGATCATGGGCAGACCTTCGGACAGCATCCGAGTCGACAGTTGCGTTGCCTGAAACGGATCAAACGCCACCGCCTGTACCTCAAAACGGGAGGCCATCTCTAGGAGGTCGGCTTCGATCCAGCCAAAGTCGATCACGTTGCCTGGCGTGACCATCAGACGGCCCGTGCGCATCCAGCCCTCATATTGGCTATTGCCCGAAGCGCTCACCGTATCCTCGGGGAGGTAGTACTTGCCAAAGGCTATGTAAGCGTCGGCAATCTCAGGATGAGCAAACAGCATCACCAACGCGGCAATATCAGTCTTGCTGGCCAGGTCTAATCCGATCCAACAGGGCTGTCCGACAAACGCCTCGATCTCGAGAGCGTTGTCGGCGCAAGCATCCCAAGCCCGCATATCCATCCAGGCAGTGTCTGCGTTAACCCACTCATTCAAGTGCTTGGTCTTGAAGTTGTTGACCGCACTGGGCAGTTGCATGGCCTTAGCCTGCAGTGGTAGCAGCACTTCGGGTCGCACCGAAATCCCCCAGTTAGGGTTCGCCTTAATCAGTGAACTCTCGGATGTCCAGTCGTCGCCGTCGTCTAAGCCGTAGATGATTCCAAACTGGGTATCGTCCTCGAACACCCCGTCCAGTAATTTGGTCACGAAGGTTCGAACCTCGTAGCATATGCCAGCGCGATTACTACCGGCGGTCGTGATCACCCATAGCAGCGAGTTGTCTCGCTTCCCGGTACCGGTCTCGACTACGTCATAGACGGTTCGTGTTTTGTGAGCGTGCAGCTCGTCGATACAGCCGAAGTGAATGTTCAGACCATCCAGCGTCGAACCTTCCGCAGAGAGGGCTTCAAATTTTGATCCTGAGGCCAGCACGTGCATGTTGTGCGCACCCACCTCGACAGAAAAACGACGACGAAATCCCGGGCTTCGCCGCGCCATGGTTTGTGCATCGCCAAATACGATGCGAGCCTGATCTCGTGTGGTGGCAAGCGAATAGACTTCGGCGCCTCCCTCTTGATCAGCTGTCAGCATATAAAGTGCCAACGCCGAAGACAGCGTCGATTTAGCATTCCCGCGTGGCACCTCAATGTAGGAGCGCCGGAAACGCCGTTTCCCATCAGGCTTCACCCACCCAAACACCGTGGTCAGAATGAATGCTTGCCAAGGTTCCAGTTGAATTGGCTCACCCGCTAGGGGTCCTTTGACATGCGGTAAGCGCTCAATAAATCCGCACAGGTTATCGGCAGGATAGAACTCTCGACCGTCCTTGTCGGTCAACTTCGGATTAAAGAGATAGGGGCTCGACTTTCCCTTGAATCTGGCTAAATCGTGCAGCTGGCGATGACAGGCTTGCTGCACCCAACGACAAGCGAGGATCTCTCCTGCAACGACCTGCTCGGCATACCGCTTGGCGATTGCCACGTAATCTGCCACCTGCATCAACCGGCGATATCCGCCCAGGGATCGAGCTCGTGTTCTGCTGATTCAATCGGCAGAGAGACTCGAGAGCGTGATGCCGGGGTAAATCCCATCTCGGTCGCTGCCTTCGTCATGATCTGCGCTTGTTTATTGGCGATGGCAAGATAAGGCGACTGCATGGGTACACCCGTGTTCGGTGCTTTGACCAAGAGTCCCGTCTTTGCAATTCCGGCCTGAGCCTTGCGATACAAGTCGGCGGCGCATGCCCACACCTCCAATACCGACATGTCCAGGCGCTTAAGCAGATTTGGCGGAGCACACTCCAGTGCGTAGCGCCATGCCGACTTTGCTCCCTCCGGCATGTATTCCGGTGGCTCGACCAAATCGCCATGGGGCTTTGGCTCTCGCTGATTAGTCCTGCACTTCTGGAGTGTTCCTTTGATTTGCTTAACTTTGGTGGGCAACGGCTTTCGACCGGCCATGAAGATTCCATTCCTGGGGGATCCCCCCCTTATTCATTTTGCACGCACAAAAATTTGGGCAGGCGCGCGCATCGCTGCCTCTCAACCGTAGAGATTTATCCCCCCTAGGGGGGCGACCGCCTACCGGCAG
>JACCDS010438451.1_pt1 | contig 11094 bp, 10 predicted proteins | sample 7446441 | NCBI WGS metagenome assembly JACCDS01 (sample SAMN15323445, study PRJNA562643) | freshwater metagenome | isolation source: river surface water | place: USA:Blue River Watershed | collected 2017-08-17 | reverse complement strand
TTCCCGATTCAGGAGCAGGGCCAAAAGGGCGAGTGGGATTTTTGCCTGCAAGCGGTGTACACGGTCGGCATTCTGGATTTTATCTTTGATGATGCCGACAAGGGTGAGGTAATTCACAGCGTGCAGCTCAAAAATCAGAAAAATCAGGTGTTTTACGACAAGCTAACCTTCATCTACATCACCCTGCCCAATTTCAACAAGACGCTGGATCAATTGAGCACATTGCAAGACAAGTGGTTTTATGTGTTTCGCCATCTGCCCCAACTCGATACGATCCCTGCCGCGCTACAGGAAAGCGTGTTTGAAAAACTATTTCACATCACCGAACTGATTGCCTTTAAGCCACAAGAGCGCGAAGCGTATCAAGCCAGTTTAAAATACTACCGGGACTTGAAAAATGTCATCGATACCGCCTTTGACGATGGCTTGAGCACGGGTTTTGAACAGGGCATCGAGAAGGGCATTGAACAAGGCATTGAACAAGGCATTGTGCAAGGTATTGAGCAAGGTCGGCAACAAGAGCGCTTAAATATCGCCAAAAATCTCAAATCTCTTGGCTTTAGTCCTGATCAAATCGCCAAGGTCAGCGGCTTGCCCCTGTCGGACATTGCCGATCTGTAGTCGTCCTGGGACAATCCCCCCATCCTTCCCCGCATGTTACGCGTATCACCGCCCCCAGCCCGGTTCACACCGGTTCGGGCTTGGCCCGTCGTTGCGCGCTACAGCGGACCAACTCACCGCTGCTCAAATTGTTAAATGCAACAAAATCCAAAAGACACAATTGTTTTTCACAAGTCCTTGAAAAATCGGCGTTTTTCCGCTACACTCTCGTTTTTTCCAATTTCGGAAGTCTTTAAGGAGTATCTTATGGCACGTGTATGCCAAGTGACGGGGAAGAAGCCGATGGTCGGCAACAACGTTTCCCACGCCAATAACAAAACCAAACGCCGTTTTTTGCCAAACCTGCAAAGCCGCCGCATTTTCGTTGAATCGGAAAACCGCTGGGTTTCGCTGCGCTTGTCGAACGCTGGTCTGCGCGTGATTGACAAAATCGGTATCGATGCCGTTCTGCTCGATATGCGCGCCCGTGGCGAAAAAGTCTAATAGATAAGTAAAGGAAACCCATCATGGCGAAAACTGGCCGCGACAAAATCAAGCTGGAATCGACCGCAGGTACCGGTCATTTCTACACCACCACCAAGAACAAGCGCACCATGCCTGCCAAAATGGAGATCATGAAGTTCGATCCCAAGGCGCGCAAGCACGTTGCCTACAAGGAAACCAAGATCAAGTAATTGATTACTGGCAACCGCAAAAAGCCGCTGTGATGCGGCTTTTTTTTCGGCTGGTATTTTACTTTGTCTTTTGGGCCAAGCGTCACTCCGCCTTCGGCTGTGGATACTGCACCTCCAGCACCACCAACTCCTCCACCCCACCCGGCGTATGCAAATTCACCGCATCCCCGACCCGCGCCTTGACCAGCGCACGCGACACCGGTGCCACCCAACTGATTTTACCGGCCAACGGGTCCAGTTCATCGATCCCGACAATGGTTACCGTATGCGCCTGCCCGTCTTCCGTTTCATAGGTAACGGTGGCACCAAAAAATACCTGATCGCTGCCATGGTGCGCGCTCGGATCGACCACTTCGGCGCAATCCAAACGCTTGATCAGAAACCGGATGCGCTTGTCGATTTGGCGCAGGCGACGCTTGCCGTATAGGTAATCGCCATTTTCCGAACGGTCACCATTCGAAGCGGCCCACGACACGATGCGTACCACTTCGGGTCGTTCGACATCGATCAATTGCAGCAATTCATCTTTTAACGCTTGCTGGCCCTGTGCCGTGATGTAGTTTTTACTGCCCGCAGGCAGGGCGGGCAAACCACCCTCTTCATCATCGTCATCATTGCTCTCTTTTACAAATGCCTTGCTCATGGGTCTTGCTTTCACAGGTTTGGTGCAGCAGCGCCGGGCGCCGCTGCGCCCAGCGCCAGATACAGTTGTTCAATTTGCGGCAAAATCACCCCGGTGGCGAAGGTGGTTTCGATTTTTTGTCGCCCGACTCGCCCCATTTGCTGCGCCAGTTCGGGGTTTTGCAGCAGGTGCCGCACGGCTGCGGTCAAACCGGCGATATCGCCCGGCTCCAACAAAATACCATCGACGCCATCGCTCACCAGCTCCGGAATCCCGCCAACCCGGGTACTGATCACCGGCAACCCGGCCGCCATCGCTTCGAGCAAGCTCATCGGCATGCCTTCATGGTAGGACGGTAGCACATACAGGCTGGCCTGTTGCAGCGCACGCATTTTTTGTTCCGGGCCGATCCAGCCGAGCAATTTTACTTGCTGTTCCATGCCCAGCTCGCGCGCGCGTGCCGCCACCTGTTCCAACTCCCCATCCCCACCCAAGGCCAGCGTCAGGCCGGGAAATTCGGCCAGCAGTGGCGCGCAGGCGGCCAGCAAATCATAACTGCCCTTCAGTTTGGTCAGGCGGCCCAATACCAACAGCGTCGGTGCCTTGCCCGCCCCGCCCGCACTGGCCGGGTCGGCTTGCCATTCCGGCACCTGCACCGGGTTGTAGATTGGCACAATCTGCGGATTATGGCTAATGCCCTGCAACCAGGTACGCCAAGCCTGACTGAGCACCACCACCCGCGCCGCATGGTTGAACGCAAAGCGAATCCAGCGCTGTTGCAACGGGCTGGATTCTTGATAGAACACATGAAAACCGCCGCCATGCAAATGCAAAATCACCGGCACCCGAAACAGCTTGGCCAATGCATAAAACCCGGATTTGCGCCAAAAGCTGGCGCGCGAGGCGAAATGGATGTGAACCAGTGCCACTTGCCCTGTCAATAGCAAGCCAATAAAGCGGCCCAGCGCCGAAATCGCGGTTTTCAGCTTGGCCGCCTTGCCGCCATCACAATGAGTGGCCAGATAGCGTACCGGAAAGCGGGCAAACAACCCAGCCGCGCGATACACATTAACCACCGAAGAAATGCCGCCCATGGTGTCAAACCGGGTGCCGAGCATGACGATTTTTTTCATGAGCGCGGCTTCAAAATTTTTGATATTGCGCCAGATCCAGATGCTGGCGCAGCATTTGGTGCTTGCCCCGGATCGAGCGTGCGATGTGGCTGGTTTCATGCACGGTCAAGGCACAGCCGCCCTGGGTTTTGTCTGATACCGCCTGGGCGATTTTCTGCTTCATCGCCTCGGGCAATTGGCCCGCCACTTCGACCCACAATTCGACCTGTCCGGGCTGGGTTTGGGCATATTGAATCGCTCTCACTTCGGCCAGTTCATTGAAATGCGCGGCCCCGAGCGTGGCGATACTGATCAAGCGCAAATCGTGCGTGACCACGAACTCTTGCAAGCGCCCTTCGATCCGCTCCAGCACCAGCGCCCCTTTCGGCGCATTCGGTACGCTTTGGCCCAGCACCGCCAAATCCCCGGTTTGATAGCGCACAAACGGCATCACCTGATTATCAAAACTGGTCGCCACCAATTGGCCAAGCTGGCCCGGTTCGGTCACGCTCTGGCCGTTAAAATCGAGCAATTCGGTATAGCCATACAGCGGGCTAACAAAATAGCGCCCATCACCGGGTTGGGATGCAGCCATCAACGCCCGTTCCGAATGGCCATAGTGTTTTAACACCGGGCAGCCAAATACTTTTTCAAACAATTCGACCTGATGCGGATACACGTTTTCTGAAAACAGCAACACACCGCGAAATTGCCCGGCCAGCTTTGGCTCCGGGTATTGATCAAGCCACTTGGCCAGCGGATACAGGGCCGAGGGAAAAGCTTGAATGTAGCGCGGCTGCCATTGCAAAATTGCACTGATGTAGTCCGGCATGTTTTTGGCCAGCATGTGATCCGAACTTAAAATCAATTGCTTCTTGATCGGTTCATACATCCAGAACCGGGTGCCATCTTCGGCACCGGGCACACTGCGCCCGCGCAAGGCCAGCACCACATCGTCCATGGTCAGCCCAACCCGGCTGTGAAATTCATCAATAAAGCCATATTCCTTGACCCGGGTGACGCCTTTTTCGATGTAAAACAGCATCGGGGTCGCGGTCGAGCCGCCGGTAAACATCGCCATCCGGTGTTTTTTGCCGCGATGGCTGGCCAAATACGCCTCCCCACCCTGCTTGATCATTTCTTTGCTCAGCAGTGGCAACTGTTGCAAAATGGCAAAGCAATCTTGCCCGGAACCGAGCAGGCCGCGATATTCGGCATAGGCCGGTACTTGGGTCAAGGCCCATTCCAGCGTTTGTTGTAATTTTTCAGCGACCAGTTGATTGATTTGCCCGGTATCTTGCATGGCGGCCAGTTTGCGCCAGGTATCATAGCTGCGCCCCACCCGCACCCGCATCGGCAAGGCCGAATAGGCGGCACCAATCGAACTTTTCACCCATTGTGGCGAAGCGATATAGCGCGCCAGCAGCCAGTGGAATTTGTCTTCAAAGCTCATCGTAATCACATAGGGGAAGAAAGGAGTTGGCCAAGGCGGATTGGTCAAACAATCAACAAAATAGTCATTAAACCAAAGGGCATGCTACAAAATTTGGCTTGTGCCGGATTCGATTTTAGCAGAGTTCATTACCAGTTCATGACGCGTTGATGCCAAGTTCATGCCGAGTGCATGCAGAACCCGGTGCCAGCCCAGCGGCCCGCACCACTTGCGCGTGGTTTCTGCCACGCAATGGCAGTGTCCAAGCGCAATGCCAGCGCTTTCCTGTAAAATCGTTGGCTTACCCTCTTCCTCGCCGCCAATATGCCCGCTTCCGCTCCAGTTACCCGCACTGCCCCGGGGTTTTGGCTAATTTTGCTCTCGGCTGCGGCCTGCTTCGCCGTCACCATGGGTACGCGCCAATCGATGGGACTGTTTCTCAGTCCGATCAATACCAACACCGGTTTGGGCATCAATCAAATCAGCCTGGCGTTTGCCTTTGGCCAGTTGTGGTGGGGCTTGACCCAGCCGTTTGCCGGGGCCATGGCCGACCGGCACGGCTCGGGGCCAGTGCTGCTGGCCGGGGTGTTGATGGTGGCGACGGGCACGGCCCTGACGCCGTTCATGGAAACACTGTGGGGTCTGATTTTTTCGATTGGCATACTCGGTGCAGGCGGTGCGGGCATGGCCGGGCCAGCGGTATTGATGGCGACGGCAAACCGGATGATTGCACCGGGCCAGCGCGGCATGGCCAATGGTGTGATCAATGCCGGTGGCTCGTTCGGCCAATTTATAGTGGCCCCGATTGCCGGTAGCCTGATCAGCGCCTTTGGCTGGGCCTATGCACTGCAAATACTGGGGGCGCTGGCCTTGTTGGCGCTGCCAACCGCGTGGATCTTGCGGGGCCGGGTGGCAACCCCGCCCGCCCAGGCAACAACCACAGCGACAACCGGGCCGACAGCCAAACCGGTCGGCAACACACCATCGCCCAGCGTGTCGGATCACGCGCGCCCAACCGGGCAGGCCCTGCGGCTGGCTTTGAGCACACCCAGTTATTTGCTGCTGGCCACCGGTTTTTTTGTGTGTGGCTTTCACGTCGCGTTTTTGTCAACCCATTTGCCCGGCGTGGTGGCGGCATGTGGCTTGCCGGAAGCGTTTTCCGGCTGGTCGCTGGCGATGATCGGCTTGTTTAACATTATCGGCTCGCTGGCCATGGGCTGGGCGGTTGGGCACTGGCGCATGAAGTCCTTGCTGTCACTGGTGTATGCGGTGCGCGCTGTGGCGGTACTGGTGTTTTTGCTGGCCCCCAAAACCGGCACGGTGATGCTGATTTTTGCGGCGGTAATGGGCATCACTTACCTCTCCACCGTGCCGCCGACTGCCGGGCTGGTGGCCAAGCTGTTTGGTCAGGGCAATATGGCCACGCTGTATGGGCTGGTGTTGCTGATACACCAAATTGGCGCGTTTTTCGGGGCCTGGCTCGGCGGGCGAATCTTTGCCGCCGATGGCAATTATGATCTGATGTGGTATATCGATATCGTGCTGGCAGTGGTGGCGGCATTGATTCATTTGCCAATTCGGGAAGCGAAGCTGGTGCCCGCGACCTAAGCGCGCAATGCAGCGATGCGGCAATGCAGCAAACCGGCAATGCCACCCGGCATGGGGTTAGCGTTGTCTTTTGCCTCGCGTCCCAATCTGAACACACCCGCAAGCCGTTGCGACCATTCTCCTTGCATGGCCAAATCGAACCTGTGTACAATCATTTGCAGAGCGCGCACGGCAAGCCATGCTTACCAGCATTGATCCCCGCATTGATCCCAATTCCGTCCATGCAACACGCATGGCCGCACCAGGAGAACGAGTTGCAAGCTACCAACATTGCTGACCCCAGCTACTTCCACAAAGTCGTCGATTGCCAGTACGCCTGTCCGGCCCATACCCCGGTGCCGGAATATATCCGCTTAATTGGCCAGGGCCGTTATGGCGACGCATATATGATCAATTGGGTGTCGAATGTCTTCCCCGGCATTTTGGGCCGCACCTGCGACCGCCCGTGTGAACCGGCTTGCCGCCGTTCGCGCGTGGAAGAAAGTGCTGGTGGCACGCCGGAACCGGTGGCCATTTGCCGCCTGAAACGGGTCGCCGCCGATATGAAGGAAGACATCCGCTCGCGCATGCCCGCCATCGCGCCGTTCAACGGCAAGCGAATTGCCTGCGTCGGTGCCGGGCCAGCCTCGCTGACGGTGGCGCGCGATTTGGCCCCGCTCGGTTATGAGGTAACGGTGTTCGATGGCGAAGCCAAAGCCGGTGGTTTTATCCGCACCCAAATCCCGCGCTTTCGCCTGCCCGATTCGGTGATTGATGAAGAGACCGGCTACATTTTGGATTTGGGCGTGAACTTCCAAAGCGGCAAACGCATCGATTCCATGACCAACCTGCTGGCGCAAGGTTACGACGCGGTGTTCATTGGCAGCGGTGCCCCGCGTGGGCGTGATCTGGATTTGCCGGGCCGTAAAGAGATCAAGGAAAACATTGCGATTGGTATTGATTGGCTGGCATCGGTGTCGTTTGGCCACATTACCAGCATCGGCCAGCGCGTGTTGGTGTTGGGTGGTGGCAATACCGCGATGGATTGTTGCCGCTCGGCGCGCCGCCTGGGTGGCACCGAAGTCAAGGTGGTGGTGCGCAGCGGGTTTGAGGAAATGAAAGCCTCGCCGTGGGAAAAGGAAGATGCGCAGCACGAAGGCATCCCCATTATTAATTACCACGTGCCGAAATCGTTTGAACACGACAATGGCAAACTGACCGGCATGCGCTTTGAAGTGGTCAAGGCCATGTATGACGCGAATGGCAAGCGCTCGTTGGTGCCCACCGGCGAACCCGAGGTATTGTTTGAATGCGATGCAGTATTGATTGCGGTCGGGCAAGAAAATGCCTTTCCGTGGATTGAGGCCGATTGCGGGGTAGCGTTCGATCAATGGGGTTTGCCGGTATTGGGCAAGGACACGTTTCAATCGGCCAGCTTGCCGCGCGTGTTTTTTGGCGGCGATGCAGCGTATGGCCCGAAAAACATCATTACCGCCGTGGCGCACGGGCATGAAGCAGCCGTCTCAATCGACCGCTTTTTGCACGGCGAAGATGTCGCCACCCGCCCGGCACCGCTGACCAATTTAATGTCGACCAAGATGGGCATCCACGAATGGAGCTACGACAACGATATCTCGAACAGCGAACGGTTCAAGGTGCCGTGGGCCAAGGCCGAAATTGCGCTGGCCAATATCCGGGTCGAAGTCGAACTCGGGTTTGACGCAGCCACCGCCTTCAAGGAAGCCGGGCGTTGCCTCAATTGCGATGTGCAAACCGTGTTCAACCGCAATACCTGTATTGAATGCGATGCCTGTGTCGATATTTGCCCGATGGATTGCATTACCTTCATCCACAACGATGATGAAGCCAATTTGCGCAAAAAACTCAAGGCTCCGGCCAATAATCTGACGCAAGACCTGTATATCTCGGCTGAGCTAAAAACCGAGCGGGTGATGGTAAAGGATGAAGATATGTGTCTGCACTGCGGCCTGTGCGCCGAACGCTGCCCAACCGGGGCGTGGGATATGCAAAAATTCTTGCTCAATACCGCCAAGGCCGGTGCCCATTGTCGTGACGCCAAACACCCGATGCAGGAGGCCGCATGAGCACATCTGCCAACCCATTGGTCGAGGCCAGCGCGCCCGCATCCAAGCCACGGATTGAAGCGGTCAACGAGTTTGTAATTAAATTTGCCAACGTCAATGGCTCCGGCTCGGCCTCGGCCAATGAATTGTTTGCCAAGGCGATTTTACGGATGGGGGTGCCGGTTAGCCCGCGCAATATTTTCCCAAGCAATATTCAGGGCATGCCGACCTGGTATGAAGCGCGCGTCTCCGAAGCCGGATATCAGGGCCGACGCGGCGGGGTGGATATGATGGTGGCGATGAACCCGCAAACCTGGGATGCCGATATCGCCGAAATTACCCCTGGCGGCTATTTGTTTTACGATAGCTCGCGCCCGATTCCGGCTGACAAATTCCGCCCGGATATCCACGTCATCGGCGTTCCGCTGACTGAAATTAGCAACCGCACCTATTCCGAACCGCGCCAGCGCCAATTGTTTAAAAACATCATCTATGTCGGCGCGCTGTCGATGTTGCTCGATGTCGAAGCGGCGGTGTTTGAAAAACTATTCGCCGAGCAATACCGGGGCAAGGAAATGCTGCTCGAATCGAATATCCGGGCGCTGCATCTGGGGCGTGATCATGTCAAAAACCATCTGCCGTATCCACTCGGGATTCAGGTGCGGCGTGCCAACAATGTCGGCGAGAAAATTTTTACCGATGGCAATGGCGCACTGGCACTCGGTTTGGTGTATGGCGGCGCGACGGTAGCGGCCTGGTATCCGATTACCCCGTCCTCGTCGGTGCCGGAAGCGTTCCAAAAATAGTGCGACAAGTTCCAGATTGACCCGGAAACCGGGCGCAATAACTTTGCGATTGTGCAAGCCGAAGATGAACTGGCTTCAATCGGCATGGTGCTCGGTGCTGCGTGGAATGGCGCACGGGCATTTACCGCCACCTCCGGCCCCGGCATTTCGCTGATGACCGAATTTATTGGGCTGGCGTATTTTGCGGAAATTCCGGCCACGATTGTCAATGTGCAGCGCGGCGGGCCATCGACCGGCATGCCGACCCGCACCCAGCAATCCGATTTGCTGGCCTGTGCCTGGGCTTCGCACGGCGATACGCGCCACGTCTTGCTGTTTCCGGAAGACCCGCACGAGTGTTTCGTGCATGCGGCGGCGGCGCTCGATTTGGCTGATCAATTACAAACCCCGGTCTTTATCATGACCGATCTGGATATCGGCATGAACCAGCGCTTGTGCGAACCACTGGCCTGGGACGATAGCCGCCAGTTCAAGCGCGGCAAGGTGATGACGGCGGAAGAACTGGAAGCGGGCAAGGATTTTGGCCGTTACAAGGATGTCGATGGTGATGGCATTCCGTGGCGCACCCTGCCCGGCACCCATCCGACCAAGGGCGCGTTTTTTACGCGCGGCACCACGCGTGACCCGTATGCGCGCTACTCGGAACGCGGGCCGGACTATATCTACAATATGGAGCGGCTGCTGCGCAAGTTCCACACCGCTGCCTCACTGGTGCCGCAACCGGTGCTGCGCCCGGCCAACCGCCCGACCTCGCATGGCGTGATTTTCTTTGGCTCGACCAGCCCGGCCATGCATGAAGCGCTCGATGTGCTCGGTTCCGGCGAAAACCAGTTGGATTTGGATGCGTTGCGGCTGGTGGCTTACCCGTTCCCGGATTCGGTGCGCGAATTCATTCTGGCGCACGATCAGGTATTCGTGGTCGAACAAAACCGCGATGCGCAAATGCATACGTTGCTGGTGGAAGCGTTCTCGCTCGATCCGGCGCGGCTGGTCAAGGTTTTGCATTACGACGGCACCCCGATTACCGCCCGCTTCATTGTTTCCGCCATCCGCACCCACATCAAGGGTGCTCCTTCTCCGGAGGTCGTATGACCTGGCTTGCCAAACCCAAACTGCACCACCCCTCCCTGACCACCAACAAGGTTGGCTATACCCGGCGCGATTACGAAGGCCGAATCTCCACCCTGTGCGCCGGTTGCGGCCATGATTCGATTTCGGCCGCCATCATTCAAGCCTGCTGGGAACTTGATATTGAACCGCACCGGGTGGCCAAGTTGTCCGGCATCGGTTGCAGCTCGAAAACCCCGGATTATTTCCTCGGTGCCTCGCACGGCTTTAACACCGTACATGGCCGCATGCCATCGGTGTTGACCGGCGCGAATCTGGCCAACCGCGATTTGCTATATCTGGGCGTATCCGGTGATGGTGATTCAGCCTCGATTGGCCTTGGCCAGTTTGCCAGCGCCATGCGGCGCGGGGTACGGATGGCGTATATCGTAGAAAACAATGGTGTGTATGGTTTAACCAAGGGCCAGTTTTCTGCCACCGCTGACCGTGGCTCGAAGAGCAAAAAAGGCGTGATCAACAACGACAGCCCGGTCGATCTGGTTGGGCTGGCGCTGCAACTGGGGGCGACCTTTGTTGCGCGCAGTTTTTCTGGGGACAAGGATCAACTGGTGCCGCTGATCAAGGGCGCGATTGGCCATGGCGGCGCGGCGTTTATCGATGTCATCAGCCCGTGCGTTACGTTTAATAACCACGGTGGCAGCACCAAGAGCTATGACTATATCCGGCAACACAACGAAGCGGTCAGCCGCATCGACTTTATCGATCAACACAGCGAAATCACTGCCGATTACCCGCCCGGCAGCCTGATTGAAGTGCAACAGCACGACGGTTCGCTGCTGCGCTTGCGCAAGCTGCATCAGGACTACGATCCAACTGATCGGTACAGTGCGCTGAGCTTTATGAATGACTACCAAAAACGCGGCGAAGTGGTAACCGGCTTGCTGTACCTTGACCCACTGGCCACCGATTTGCACGCATCGCTTAACACCACCGACACCCCATTGAACAGCCTGGGTGAAAAGGAATTGTGTCCCGGCCAGGCGGCGCTGGAGAAATTGAATAAATCCATGCGCTAAACAATCGCAATC
>JACCDS010389696.1_pt1 | contig 11094 bp, 8 predicted proteins | sample 7446441 | NCBI WGS metagenome assembly JACCDS01 (sample SAMN15323445, study PRJNA562643) | freshwater metagenome | isolation source: river surface water | place: USA:Blue River Watershed | collected 2017-08-17 | reverse complement strand
GAGAAGCCGCTGGGCGCCAACATCCTCTACGCCTTCGGCACCCTGGGCAGCCGCGACACCGAGGGTGCCACGTTCTTCCGCTACCCTGACGAGTCACGCAATGTGCCGGCCGTCTACCCGCAGGGCTACCGCCCCGTCACCCTGGGCGAGAACCGCGACCACGGCCTGACCGTGGGCATGAGCAGCCGCCTGGGCGACTGGACCACCGACACCAGCGCCACCGTGGGCGGCAACCGGTTCGCCTACGGCGCGAAGAATTCCTTGAACGCGTCCTATGGTGCCGCCAGCCCCACGCGCTTCGACTCGGGCGAGTACCTGCTGGACCAGCTGACCGTGAATGCCGACGTGCAGCGCGCCACGCCCTATGACACGGCGCTCGGCACCGTGCACGTGGCGGCCGGCGCGGAATACCGCAAGGAGAAGTTCCGCACGCGCGCGGGGGATGACGCTTCCTGGATGGCCGGCCCGTTCAGCGGCGACATCGGCGCCCAGGGCGCCATCGGCCTGACGCCGGCCGACGAGGCTCGCGAGGCCCGCGAGGTGTTCAGCCTTTACGTGAGCGCCTCGGATCAGCTGACCGATCGCCTGCTGCTGGACACGGCGGCGCGCTGGGAACACTACTCGGACTTCGGCAACGAACTCAGCGGCAAGGCCGCCGTCTACTTCGAACTGGCCGAGGGCTACGGCCTGCGTGGCGCGCTCTCCAACAGCCTGCGCGCCCCTGCCCTGAGCCAGATCGGCTTCTCCGACCGCAGCACCAACTTCGGTGACAATCGCAGCCTGGTGAACACGGTGACGCTGCCGGTCGCCAATCCCATCGCACTGTCCCTGGGCGCCGCAGCGCTCAAGCCGGAAACCGCGATCAACCAGAGCATCGGCCTGACGGCACAGCCCAGCAACAGCGTGACGGTCACCCTGGACGCCTTCCAGATCGACGTGGACGACCGCATCACCTTGTCGGACCGTCTGTTCGGCGCGCCGCTGGTGAACTTCGTGCAGGCCCAGCCTGGCGGCACCGGCATCGAGTCCGTGCGCTTCTTCACCAATGCCATCGACACGCAGACTCGCGGCATCGACCTGATCGTGACGCACGAGGCGCCGCTGTTCGACGGCGATCTGAATATGACCTTCGGCTACAGCTACGCGAAAACCGAAATCGAGCGCATCACGGCCACTCCGGCGCAACTGCGCGCGCTGGACAGCAGCTTCGCGCTGATCGGCGTGGAAGAGATCAACACCATCGAGGAATCGGCCCCGCGCCAGAAATCCAGCCTGCTGATCACGTGGACGCGTGACCGCCTGACGCTGGTCAATCGCATCCACTATTTCGGCAGTGTGGTACGGGTGTTCAATTTCGGCGGTGGTTTCGAGCCGCGTCAGCGCTATGGCGCCGAGACGGGCGTGGACATCGAGGGCAGCTACCTGATTCACCCGGGCGTGACCTTCACCCTCGGCGTGAACAATCTCTTCGACAATTATGCCGACCTTTCCAGCGCCGACATCAACTTCTTCGGCAATCTGCCGCACGACGTGCTGTCGCCCATCGGCGAGAGCGGACGCTACATCTACAGCAGCGTGAACATGCGCTTCTGAGCCATTGGTGCGGGAGATTTCACGTCTCTCATCAAGTCTCGCAATTGTCTTGTTCCGTGCTGCCGTACTTCGGCCGCACGCCTGTCCCCGTGATGGTGCTCGCATGGTCTATGCTGGAAGAGCGAACTGTTTACGCCTCCTGCAAACTTAGCTAGATTTAGCTAAGTTCCAGGAGGCGACACCCATGGAGACCGTTCAAGTGAACATGCACGAAGCCAAATCCCGGCTCTCCGAGCTGGGGGAACTGGTGTTGAAGGGGCATAGGGTCGTGATTGCCAAGGCGGGACAGCCCTATCTCGACCTGCTGCCGCATCAGCCACAGCGTGCCGCGCGCACTCCAGGCAGATTGCGAGGGGAAATTCGCATGGAGCCTGACTTCGATCAGACTCCGGAGGACCTGATTGCCGATTTCGAAGGCTCCTGAGATGCGGCGCCTGCTGCTCGACACCCACACCCTGCTTTGGTGGCTCGCCGACGACGCCAGACTTGGTCCACGCGCGCGCGAGTTGATTGCTGACACTCGCAACGAAGTCTGTGTCAGCGCCGCCAGTTTGTGGGAAATCTCGATCAAGAAGGCGCTGGGTAAACTCACGGCGCCGGATGGCCTCGACAGCATTGTCGAGCAGGAAGGCTTCAGCAAGCTGCCCATCACGCTCTTTCACGCCGAGCAGTCAGGCGCCCTGCCCGCGCTGCATCGCGACCCCTTCGACAGAATGCTGGTCAGTCAGGCTCAAAGCGAGGGGCTTGAAATCCTCACGCGGGATGCCGCGCTGAGTCAGTACGGCGTCCGCACGCTGGACGCCACCTGCTGACTCAGACGCGGCAAGCCCATTGGGCTCACGACCCGAGGCGGTAACGCAGCTTGAGCACCAGCGTGTCGACGATGGGCTCGTTCCAGGCTTCCGTCAGCAGGCCGCCGAAATCGTCGAACATCGTGCCCGGCAGGTTGGCGCCGCGGGTGTAGACCACGAAGAGGTCGGACAACGGCGCGATCTCCCAGCGATAGCGCGCCTGGAAGGTCATGCGGCTGATGATGAAGTCCTCGTCCAGCAGGTTCGGCTTGGGGATTGCCTTCAGGGTGTCCAGCTTGCGCGGGCTCACCTGCCAGTAACGATCCTCATGCGCCTTCAGGCCCGTCCACTGCATGCTGAAACGCAGCTGCTGCTTCGCGCTGATGAAGTAATCCATGGTGAATTTCGGCGCCCACTGCGTGGCCTCGAAGCTGGTGTAGCGACCAGCGCCCTTGTAGACCAGCAGCGCTTCGCGATCGTTGTAGTCCAGATCCAGCCCCATGGAGAAGGTGTCCACCGGACGATAGCTGAAGCCGGCGGTGTAGACGACGGACTTGGGCCCGATGTCCTCCTGGTCGAAGCTCACGTTGGCGTTCCAGGCCAGCGGGCGACCCGGGTCACTGCTGAAGCCGACATTCACCGACCAGCGCTCGGGCATGCGGAACTCGCCACTGCCACGGCCGAGACGATCGTCGATGCGCGGATTGAAGTAACGCAGACCGGTGCGCAGCGTGGTGTTGTCCAGGAAGGTGTAGCCGCGGTTGACGAACAGCCCGAGACGCGTCGGCTGACCGGTGGTGTTCCACTGGTTGATCATCTGGAAGCTGCTGCTGCGCGAGCGCAGACCGGGAATGTTCGACTCGTTCAGGTTGAAGTTGTATTCGGCCTGGATATTGTCGTTGCGGCTGAGGAAACCCACGTCGTTGATGTTCAGCGTGTCGTCCAGATAGGCCAGGGCCACGCGGTGCTGACGTCCGCGCACCGGCTGATAGATGATGTCGCCGAAGGCGCCGGCACCGGTCACGCCGTTGGCATCGCTGTGCAGGAACTGGCCGTCTGCCACCCAGCGGGTGTCGGCCGAGAAATAGTGCACGTCGATGCCGTTGACGGTGGCATCCACACGATCATGGGACACGTCCGTGCCCATCCAGCCAATGGCGCGACGCCCGCCGCCGGTGGTGTCTTCGTAGAGCAGACGCGCCACGGCGAAATCACGGCCTTCGGCCTGCAGCTTCACGCGATTGCCCAGACGGTCACGAGCTTCGATCTCGGAATCATCCTCGGAGGCCAGCAGCGTTCCATAACGCCAGCTGCCGTTCTGCCCCGTCACCTTCATCGCACCCAGCAGGTCGGTGGGCTGACTCAGATCGGTGGCCGAGGCGGTGACGCCGGCCGGCACGGTATACAGCGCCTGGCCGCCGATGCGGCGTGTGTTCAGCAAGGACGTGGGACCGCCGGGGCCGCGTGCGCCCTGCGAGCGCGGCGTGGTGTTGAAGATGTCCTGGCCTTCCAGGAAGAACGAACGTTTCTCGGGGAAGAACACTTCGAACGCGGTCAGGTTCACCACCACGTCATCGGATTCGACGTTGCCGAAGTCGGGGTTCAGCGTCGCGGACACCTGCATGTTGGAGCTCGGACGCCAGAACACTTCGGCGCCGGCGCGAGCCTTGGTCTCTTCCTTGATGCCGTCGTAGGTGGTGGAGACATAGGGGTAATAGGTGATCTGTGTGCGCGGGTCCACACCGCTCAGCTCCACCTTGTGGAAGGCGGAGAGGAATTCGTTCACCGTCTCGGGCAGCGGCGGGAAGGACCAGGTCTCCCCCGAAGAGCCGATCTGCCGCTCGGTGTAGATGCCGATGCGACGCACTTCGCCCGGCACCTGGGGCAGGGCCACCATGGACCAGGGCACGAAGATCTCGGCCGACCAGCCGCCTTCGACTTCGCTGGTCTCGGCATCCCAGGAACCGTCCCACTGCAGATTGAACTGACGCTCGGGCAGGATCGTGCCGTCGGTCATCGAGCCGCCGAGGTTGATGCGCATCATGTAGCCGTAAAGCCCTTCGCCCGAGGGGTCGAGGTTGAAGACGAAACCGTCGCGTTCGAGCCGGGTGTCACGCGATGTCATGCGCGCCACGATGGTGTCGGCCGGCTGGTAGTTCATCACCCCCACGTAAATGCCGCGCTCGGTGTAGAAGATGCGTGTGTGAGTCTCGTAAGCCGGCTCGGCCAGGGTGTCGGGAATCACCACGCGCATGCCGTCGATGTAGGGCACGTTCTGCCAGACGCCCTCGTCCAGGCGACCATCCAGGCGGATATCGGCGGCACGGTCTTCGAGCTGGGGGAGTTGGGTGGTGATGTCCTGAGCGTGGAGCGAGGGGGTGGCAAGGGCGAAAAGTGCAGTGTAAATGGCAGCGGCCAGCGGGCCGCGCGGCACCGGAACGATCAATCTAGGCATTTGAAAACACTCGATATTATTGAACTTTGTGAACGCAGATCACAGGCAGGCTTCCTGCAGTTGGTGAGGCAATATACCGCATATGACCGTGCCGATCAGGCTTGCTTACAAATCGTTGCAATAGGCTCGTCTCCCTTCATTCAGGGGTTAAGAAATCCTTAAGACTCCCTGCGCATACTGCAGGCCATGGTTCGATAAACCGGTACAGGAGTCTTTCATGGCAAGTCGTCTCACCCCGCTGGTCCTCGCCGCCGGCCTGTTGCTCGGCGTCAACGCCCTGGCAGCGCCTGCGCCCGAATTCACGCTCAGCAACGCGGCCGGTCAGGCCGTGAGTCTCACGCAATTGCGCGGCAAGGTCGTGTATCTCGATTTCTGGGCGTCCTGGTGCGGTCCGTGTCGCCAGTCCTTCCCGTGGATGAACGAGATGCTGGGCAAGTATCAGGCCCAGGGCCTGGAGATCGTGGCCGTCAATCTGGACACCAGTCGCGCCGATGCCGACAAGTTCCTCGAGAAGAATCCTGCCGCGTTCTCCGTGGTGTTCGACCCGACCGCCACCCTGCCGCCGCAATACGGCGTGAAGGGCATGCCCACCAGTTATCTGATCGACCCCAGCGGCGAGATCATCCTGCAGCACAGCGGCTTCAATGCCTCGCACCGCGAAAGCCTCGAGGCCTCCATTCAACAGGCACTGGAGAGCGCCAGATGACCCATTCACGTGTTCGACTTCCTCTTCGACGCAAGGCCCTGGCGCTGATTCTTGTCAGCGCCTTTTTTTCTTCCTGCTCGCTGATACAGCCCGTGCAGCCCTGGGAGAAAGGCATGCTGGCGCAACCTGACATGATCTTCGACGAAGACCGCCTCGATGCCGCCTTCGTGGAGCACACCTACAGCAGCAAGGAAGCCGCCTTCGGCGGTGCCGGCGTGGGTGGCGGAGGCTGCGGCTGCAATTGATGCGGCGCAGACACACGATGAAGAAAGACTCCACGCAAGCGCTGACCCCCAACGGGAAACTCTTTATGCAGGCCCTGTGCAACAGCGGCCTCGCCGCCCTGGCGACCACGGCCGTGCTCGGCAGCCCGCAGGCCTTGGCCGAGACGGCGCCCGAGAAGGCGACTCTCAGCCTCAAGACTCTGAGCTATCAGGACTTCCAGCCCGGCGCCGACCGCATCGACATCGACGCCGAATCCCTGCTCTTCGAAGTGCCCATCGCCGGCCAGTGGGCCATCACCGGCACTGCCGTGCATGATGCGATCTCCGGCGCCTCGCCGCGTTATCACTCGTCATCGCTGGCGCAGATCAAGGACACCCGCAAGGCCTACACCGGGGCGCTCACGCGTTACTTCCAGCAAGGCAGCCTCACCGCTGGCACGTCCTACTCGAAGGAGAAAGACTATCTGTCGCGCAACTACTCCGTGCAAGGCTCCTGGGCCACGCCGAGTCAGAACACCACCTTCATTTTCGGGCTCGGCTACACCTCCGACCAGATCCTGCCTAACAGTCAGTTTCTGGAGCAGAAGGAAGACAAGCGCGTGTTCGATGTGGCTTTCGGGGTGACGCAGGTGCTGAGTCAGACCGACATCGCGCAGGTGACCCTGCACCACACCCGCGGCCGCGGTTACTACGCCGATCAATACAAGCTCTACGACGCGCGCCCGGATTCGCGGGACAGCAACTCCGTGCTGCTGCGCTGGAATCACCACTTCGCGAACAACGGCGACACGCTGCAGAGCAGCTATCGCTACTACACCGACAGCAACGACATCCGTGCGCATACACTGGAACTGGACTACGTGATCACGCTGCCGAACGAATGGAGCGTGACGCCGCTGGTGCGGCTGTATTCCCAGAGCGCCGCGGACTTCTACTTCGACCCGGTGGCCAATGATCCTTGGGCCGATGCCGACACCTTCGGCGCACCGATCTCGGTGGTCTACCCCTTGTACGCCGGGGGTGGCTACGCCTCCATGGACCAGCGTCTGTCCGCGTTTGGCGCCATCACTTACGGCATGAAGCTGAGCAAGCATTTCGGCGAGGCCTGGACGGCGGACCTGAAGTACGAGCGCTACGAGCAGCGCGGCGGTTGGGCTCTGGGCACGGGCAGCAAGGGCCTGCCGGACTTCGGCGCGCGCAGCATCCAGTTCGGCGTGAGTTACGCGTTCTGAGGCACGCCATGAACCTGCCGCTGCATCGACACGAGTTCCAGGCCATGGCCAGTCACTGCGAAGTGGTGCTGGCCGGCGTGGACAGTGCCGCTGAAGCGGAACATCTGACCACCCTGGCGGTGCAGGAAGTGCTGCGCATCGAGCACAAGTACTCCCGCTACCGCCCCTTCAGCCTGCTCAGTCGCATCAACGCCCACAACGGGCCTGTCGTGTGCGACGAGGAAACCCTCGAGCTGCTCGACAAGGCGCAGCTGCTGCACGCGCACAGCACCGGCCTGTTCGACATCACCTGCGGCGTGCTGCGCCGCGCCTGGGATTTCAAGGCGGCACGTGTCCCGCATGCAGACGAGATCGCGGCACTGCTGCCGCTGATCGGCATGAGTGGCATCGAGCGCGAGGGCAATCAGGTGCAGCTGCGCACGCCGGGCATGGAGCTGGACTTCGGCGGCTTCGGCAAGGAATACGCGGCCGACCGCGCAGCCACTCTGCTGGCCGAAGCCGGCGTCACTCACGGTTACGTCAACCTGGCGGGCGATCTGCGGGTGATCGGCCCCAAAGCCGATGGCAGCCCCTGGACCATCGGCATCCGCCACCCGCGCGATGCCGCCCGCCTGCTCGCCAGCATCCCGGTGAGCGCCGGAGCGCTGGCCACAAGTGGCGATTACGAGCGCTATTTCGAGCACGACGGCAAGCGCTACTGCCACGTACTGAACCCTCGCACCGGCCGCCCGGCCACGCACTGGCAATCCGTGTCAGTGCTGGCGCCAAGTGCGCTGATTGCCGGCGCCTTCACCACCATCGCCATGCTGCTGGAAGAGCAGGCGCTGCCGTTTCTGCGCAGCACCGGCCTGAGCTTCCTGGCCGTCGATCATTCTGGAATGCTGCATCAGGAGTCAGCCAATGCCTGAAATTCTCACTCGCGGTCTGCTGGCCGTGCTGCTCGGCTTCAGCGCCACGAGCGCGCTGGCCCAGGACGAGTTTCTCGACCCGGAGGTCGCCTTCGTGCTCAGCGTCGAGCAGCAGGCGGATGCCGCCACGCTGCACTGGGACATCGCCGAGGGCTACAAGCTCTACCGGGACAAATTCGTCATCGCCTCCGAAGGGCTAGACGCCACTGCCATCGCCATGCCGCCTGCCGAGATCCATTTCGACGAGAACTTCGGCGAGGACATGGCCATCTACACCGAGCCGCTGAGCCTGGTCGTGCCGCTGCCTACCCTCAATGCCGCGCAGCCGCTCAGCATCACCTATCAGGGCTGCGCGGAAGCCGGCCTGTGCTACCCGCCCATCACCAAGCGTTACGAGCTGGTGCCGGGCGCACGCGGGCTGCTGACCCTGCAGGGCGCGTCCGATCTGTTCTCCGCCCCCGTCGAGTCCGCGCCGACGCCTGCCGTGATGGCGGCGGCTGCTCCCGTTGCAGACAGCGCGCTGAGCCAGCCGACCGAAGACGAGACCAGCCTCGCCACGCGCATGCTGCAGTCGCGCAATCTGTGGACCATCGCTGGCGGCTTCCTCGTGTTCGGCCTGCTGCTCTCGTTCACCCCGTGCGTGCTGCCCATGGTGCCCATCCTCTCGTCCATCATCGTGGGCATGGACAAGCAGGGGCAGAGCAGTCGCCTGCACGGGCTGCGCCTCTCGCTGGCCTACTGCCTGGGCATGGCCCTGGTCTACACCGCCATGGGCGTGGCCGCCGGCCTGCTCGGCGAAGGACTCGCGGCCTATCTGCAGGCCCCGTGGCTGCTGCTGAGCTTCGCGACACTGCTGGTGCTGTTCTCGCTGTCGATGTTCGATGTCTATCAGCTGGAACTGCCGCAAGGCCTGCAGGCGCGCCTGAACAATGTCAGCGGCGGCCTGCAGGGCGGCCAGATGGCCAGTGTGTTCGTGCTGGGCGCGGTGTCCTCGCTGATCGTCGGTCCCTGCGTGGCGGCGCCGCTGGCCGGTGCGCTGGTCTACATCAGTCAGACCGGCGATGTGGTCCTGGGCGGCACGGCCCTGTTCGCCATGGCCATGGGCATGAGTGTGCCGCTGCTGCTGACGGGGCTCTCCGCAGGAAGTCTGCTGCCGCGTGCCGGCGCGTGGATGGTGCACGTGAAGGAACTGTTCGGCCTGCTGCTGCTCGCGGTGGCCATCTGGATGGTGACGCCGGTGCTGCCAGTGGCCGCCATCATGCTCTTGTGGGGAGCCCTGGCCCTGTTGAGCGCGATGTACCTGGGCCTGTTCGATCGCACCGCCGCTGCAACACACGCAAGTTTCCGCTCCCGCGTCAGCGCCATGCTGGCCGTGCTGCTGCTGGTGATCGGCCTGGCCCAGATCATTGGCGCCGTCAGTGGCGCGCGCAGCCCGCTGCAGCCGCTGGCTCACTTCGGCGGCAGCACGCCCGCCACTCTTGAAGCCAATGCCGTGAGCTTTCGCCGCATCAGCAGCCTCGCGGACCTGGAGCAGATTCGCGCCACGGCCACGCGCCCGGTCATGCTCGACTTCTATGCCGACTGGTGCGTGGCATGCAAGGAAATGGAACGCTTCACCTTCAGTGACCCGCAGGTGGCCGCCACCATGGCGCGCTTCGAACTGCTGCAGGTGGACGTGACCGCCAACAACGCCGACGACCGCGCGTTGATGAAAGCCTATTCGCTGTTCGGCCCGCCGGCCATTCTGCTGTTCGATCCCGCGACGCCCTCGAGTGCGCCGGCCCGCGTGATCGGATTCACCCCGGCGCCCGCGTTTCTCGACGCACTCAATCCTCTGCTGCTCTGAAGGAGTCCTGCCATGGCCTATCTTGCCACCACCGGAAACAACACCTGGACCGTCCCCCGCTACGGGGACCCCAGCAACACGCTCATCGACGGGCTGGCCGGCATCGACCGCCTGAGCTTCGAACGTCTGCCCCGCAGCCGCTTCCTGATCACCCAGGACGACGAGGGGATCATTCACGTGGACTCGGTGAGCGGTGCCAGCAGCACGTATCACCTGCGCCTGAAGAACGTCGAGTATGTGCAGTTCAACGCTGACCGCGATGTGGTCGATCTCGTCGCGATGTTCAAGGACATCAAGGCCCCGGAGATCAGCAGCTTCAACTTCCACACCACCGGCTTCAGCGCCGCCGTGGATGCGAATCTGGAACTCGGGTTCAATGAAAACATCGCTCGCGGCACCGGGGCGATCGTGCTCAGCACCTCGGCTGGCGCGGTGGTGGAGCGCTTCGCCGCCGGCAGCGCGCAGGTCATCCTCAGCGGGCGCACTCTGGTCATCAATCCGAGCGCCAACCTCAACTACGGCAGCACCTACACCGTGACCCTGGAAACCTCGGCCGTGGCGGACACCTCTGCCAACGGCGTCGTGCAGCGCAGCCTGACGTTCAACACCGTGGCCAATCAGATCCCTGTCGCCGCCAACGCGCAGATCACGGTGCTGGAAGACAAGAGCGTGAGCGGCACCGTGCCTGCCGCGACCGACAAGGAAGGGCAAACGCTGAGCTATGCTCTGCAGGCCGGCCCGGCCCACGGCACCGTGACCCTGGGCGCCGACGGCCGCTTTGTCTACACGCCGCAACAGGAATACTCCGGCGACGACAGCTTCAGCTATGTGGCCTCAGATGGCCTGGCGAACTCCTCGGCTGCGGCCGTCACCATTCGTGTGACGCCCGTGATGGACACGATCAACGGCAGCTCCGGGGATGACACCCTCGTGGGCAACGGCGACGGCGACCGCTTCACCGGCGGCGCCGGCAACGACATCTTCAGCGGCGGTGCTGGCGTTGACATCGCCAGCTACAGCGCCAATGCGAGCAGCTTCCGCGTCAGCAAGTCCGGCAACAACTGGCTGATCGAGGACACCCAGGGCACGCAGGGCCGCGACACCCTCGTCAGCGTGGAGCGTGCCGTGTTCACCGACCAGGGCATCGCCTTCGATCTCGACGGCAATGCCGGCATGGCCGCGAAACTTCTGGGCGCGATTGCCGGCAAGGCGGCAGTGCAGAACAAGCTCTACATGGGCACGGTGATCGACCTGCTGGACAAGGGCATGAGCCCCACCGAAGTCGCCAGCATGGCCATCAACGTGGTGCGGGGCGGGGACACCAGCGCGCGCGGCATCG
>JACCDS011206949.1_pt1 | contig 11095 bp, 7 predicted proteins | sample 7446441 | NCBI WGS metagenome assembly JACCDS01 (sample SAMN15323445, study PRJNA562643) | freshwater metagenome | isolation source: river surface water | place: USA:Blue River Watershed | collected 2017-08-17 | reverse complement strand
GATTGAATTTTTTTGCAATAGCATCCGAAACTTTTACAGCTTCATTAATTACTTCTGGTCCTATTCCGTCTCCGGCTAAAAGAGCAATATTGAATTTCATTTGGTATTATTTTTCGTGTTATTTATTTGTTTATCTATTTAGATGCTTACTACATTCAGCATTTTTTGAGTGGCAACAATAGCGGCTACGGTTTGATCAGAATCCAACCCGCGAGTTTTGAATTCTTTACCGTTGTTGGTCCAAGTGATAATGGTTTCGCACAACGCATCCGAGCTACTTCCAGGAGGAATTCTCACGGCGTAGTCCACTAATTTTGGCAAACTCATTTTTTTGCTTTTGTAAATTTTAGCTAACGCATTCATAAAAGCATCAAATTGTCCGTCACCTTGTGCGTTTTCTTCGATAATTTCTCCGTCAATTTTTAGACAAAGCGTAGTCGATGGGCGCATTCCTTTGGAGTGAACTAATACATACGATTCCACGGTGATACGTTCTTCATAGGTTTGGCTATCCAAAACATCGGAAATGATATAAGGCAAATCTTCTTTGGTAACGGTTTCTTTTTTGTCGCCCAATTCGATAATTCGTTGGGTAACTAATTTTAAATCTTCTTGGTTCAGGTGTAATCCTAATTCTTGAAGGTTCTTTTCGATATTCGCTTTTCCGGAAGTTTTCCCTAAAGCATATTTTCTTTTTCTTCCAAAACGTTCTGGAAGTAAATCATTGAAATACAGATTGTTTTTGTTGTCTCCATCGGCGTGAATTCCTGCAGTTTGTGTGAAGACGTTGTCGCCTACAATTGGTTTGTTAGCTGGAATTCTATAGCCTGTAAAGGTTTCAACCAACTTACTCACGGAGTACAATGAAGATTCTTTTACGTTGATGCTTACCTCTGGAATAAAATCATTGATAACCGCTACGGTACTCTCTAATGGTGCATTTCCAGCACGTTCTCCCATTCCGTTTACAGTAACGTGTAAGCCGTGAATCCCTGCTTTTACTGCTTCAATAGCATTGGCAACACTTAAATCGTAGTCGTTGTGCGCATGAAAATCAAAATGAGTGTTTGGGTATTTGGCCGTGATTTTTGAAATAAATTCAAATGTCTCTGACGGAATTAATACGCCCAAAGTATCTGGCAATAAGATTCTTTTGACCGGTTGCTGTGTTAAAAAATCCAAATATTGAAATACATAGTCAGGAGAATTTCGCATTCCGTTGCTCCAATCTTCTAAGTATACGTTGGTTTCAATGTTATTTGCTTTTGCTAAAGCGATTGCCTGAGCAATTTCAGTAAAATGTTGTTCAGGAGTTTTCTTTAATTGATGGGTCAAATGGTTGAGCGAACCTTTGGTCAATAGATTTTGAACTTTGGCACCTGCTTTTTTCATCCATTCGATAGAAACGCCGCCATCTACAAAGGATAATACTTCAATTTTATCAGTATAACCTTTGGCTGAAGCCCATTCCATAATGCCTTTCACTCCTTGAAATTCTCCTTCGCTCACGCGCGCCGAAGCAATTTCGATGCGATCAATATTTAATTCTTCAAGCAACAATTGTGCAATGGTTAATTTTTCTGCAGCAGAAAAAGATACTCCCGATGTTTGTTCTCCATCGCGAAGTGTCGTGTCCATTATTTCAATTTTTCTTTTTCCCATTATAAATTTGATTCTAAAAGCACTTTGATTTCTGTATTTTGAAATCAGATTATTCTATTTGGTCTAAAACGGTAAAAGCAGTTACTCAGTCAAATGGTAGATTTGACATCAAGTAACTGCATTTATTTGGTCTATTTTTAGTAAGGCAATTTGTTGGCAAAACCAACAATCTCTTCTTTCATACTTTGTAAATAATCAATATCATCAAAACCGTTGATCATATTGTTCTTTTTGTATCCATTGATAGCAAATGATTCGCTTTGACCTGTAGCCAATAGCGTAATCGTTTGTGCTGGTAAATTGATTTCCAATTCAGTTTTTGGATCTGCTTCAATAGCGCTGAAAATGGTATCAGCAAATTCTGGACTTACTTGAACAGGAAGTACGCCAATATTCAAACAATTTCCTTTAAAAATATCAGCAAAGAAACTAGATACTACTGCTCTGAATCCGTAATCATACACTGCCCAAGCGGCGTGTTCTCTTGACGAACCAGAACCGAAGTTTTTGCCACCCACGAGGATTTTACCACTGTAAGTTGAATTGTTTAAAACGAAGTCAGTTTTTGGAGTATCATCTCCATTGTATCTCCAGTCTCTAAAAAGATTATCTCCAAAACCTTCACGTTTCGTTGCTTTTAAGAAACGTGCTGGGATGATTTGGTCGGTATCTACGTTTTCTATAGGTAGTGGCACCGCACTACTTCTAAGAACATTAAATTTATCGTATGCCATTTTTATTTATTTACCGCAAGGACGCAAGGACGCATTGCATTATTATTTTTATTTTAGAATTGATTTAATAGTTATTTACAAACCGTTTAAATCCACTTTTAATTATTGGGACATTAAAATTTATTAAAAACCCCATTCGTTTATCTGCTAATTTTAAATAAGAAATCAATTGTGCTTCGTGAACTGGTAATAATGCTTCAACTGATTTCAATTCAATTATTAATTCTTTTTCTACTAAAATATCTATTTTGTATTCTTTTGAAAGTGCAAAACCCTTAAATTGAAGAGGTATTGTCACTTGACATTCTGTAAAAATATTTCTCAACTGCAATTCTCTAATCAAACACATTTCATAAACTGATTCCAACAATCCGGGCCCCATAATTTTATGAACCTCAAGACTAGCCAAGAATATTTCCTTGGCTAATTTTTCGTATTGTTCTTTTTGCATTCCTTGTGTCTTAGTGTCTTTGCGGTGAGAATTAAAATAAATCTCTAGGATCTGTCAATTTTCCTGTAACTGCAGCTGCAGCAGCCATAATTGGACTTGCCAATAAGGTTCTAGAACCTGGTCCTTGACGACCTTCAAAGTTTCTGTTGGATGTACTTACTGCATATTTTCCTGCAGGTACTTTGTCGTCATTCATTGCCAAACAGGCTGAACAACCTGGTTGACGCAATACAAATCCTGCTTCAGTAAGAATATCCAATAATCCTTCTTCTTTTATTTGTGCTTCCACAACATGAGAACCTGGAACTAACCAAGCGGTAACATTGTCTGCTTTTTTTCTTCCTTTTACAATTTCAGTAAAGGCTCTAAAATCTTCAATACGACCATTAGTACAACTTCCTAAGAAAACGTAGTCAATTGGTTTTCCAATCATTACATCATTTTCTTCGAAGCCCATATAAGCCAATGATTTCTTGTAAGTTTCTTCGCCACCTTCAACTTGATTAGCATTTGGAATATGTTTAGAAATACCAATTCCCATTCCTGGATTAGTACCATACGTAATCATTGGTTCAATATCCGCAGCATTGATGTTTAATTCGGCATCAAATACGGCATCAGCATCTGTTTTTAATGTTTTCCAATACGCTACGGCTTTATCCCAAGCTTCCCCTTTTGGAGCGTGTAATCTTCCTTCTAGGAAATCAAAAGTAGTTTGGTCTGGAGCAATCATCCCTCCACGCGCACCCATTTCGATACTTAGGTTACACACAGTCATACGTCCTTCCATAGTCATGTTTTCGAAAACATCACCAGCATATTCTACAAAATATCCAGTTCCACCTGAAGTAGTTAATTGTGCAATAATATAAAGTGCTACGTCTTTTGGACCCACACCTTTGCTTAATTGACCATTAACGTTGATACGCATTTTTTTAGGTTTTGGCTGCATAATACATTGTGTAGACAATACCATTTCAACTTCAGAAGTTCCAATACCAAAAGCAATGGCACCAAAAGCTCCGTGAGTAGAAGTATGTGAATCACCACAAACAATAGTGGCTCCAGGCAAAGTAATTCCGTTTTCAGGACCTACTACGTGAACGATTCCATTTTTTTGGTGACCCAATCCCCAGTGAGAAATACCATATTCATTTGCATTCACTTCTAATGCTTTTAATTGATTAGCGGATAGCGGATCTGCAACTGGTAAGTGTTGATTTATGGTTGGTGTATTGTGATCGGCAGTAGCAAAAGTACGCTCTGGGTATAAAACTGAGATACCTCTTGTTTTTAAACCTAAAAAAGCAACAGGACTAGTAACTTCATGGATGAAATGACGGTCAATAAAAAACACGTCTGGTCCATCTTCAATTTTGCGCACTACGTGCGAATCCCATACTTTGTCAAATAATGTCTTACTCATTGTAACTATTTTTTAAATGTATTTCTGTATTTCACAACAGGCTTATAAGGCACAATTGTAACAATTTATGCAAATTTAAAAAAAGAATTAAAGTACTATTGATACAATATGTAGTATATACGATACCCAAAATACCTTTAATGATACTATTAGTATTCTAAAGGAGTGGGTTTCGAATAGTTTTTTCTACAATTTAGTAATAAGAGTCCTTTTGAAACTTCTTTTTAACGCAATTTACTCTCTTTTGAGAATTTGCAAATTTAGGCTTGTTTTGGTCTGAATTAATGGTTTTTGAGTGAAAAAATGTAACATTTGGGTATAAAATAGTCATAATTTGAAAAAAATGGCCAATTTAAGATTTGGGTTTGCATTACTTTTTTAAGGTGTAAGTAGTCTTTTTTTAAAAAAAAGAAGCGGATGTTTTTGACTATTTTTTTGAACTAATTTTACGACATCCAAAAAAATCAAACCTCGTTTTTTTGTTAATAACTTACCGATTATTTTAGGCTAAAAAAAACTAAATTTGAAACTCCTTTTTTAGGAGCTTTACTAATTTTAAAATGTTTACAACCAGTTAAATAAACAATCAAAATTCGACTGATTTTGATTCCCGACCTATCAGGACGGGCTGGGACGGAGATTTATGTACTTAATATTCGATACCGAAACCACAGGATTACCAAAGCGTTGGGATGCCCCAATCACCGACACTAACAACTGGCCGCGATGCATACAAATTGCCTGGCAGTTGCATGATGATATGGGAAAACTCATCGAACATCAAGATTATTTGGTCAAACCAGAAGGGTTTAATATTCCGTATGATGCGGAACGAATTCACGGTATCTCTACCGAATTGGCGGAGGTTGAAGGGATTTCTTTGGCAGAAGTTTTAGAAAAATTCAATATTTCTTTGGCGAAAGCCAAATTTATTGTGGGTCAAAATTTAGGTTTTGACGTCAATATTATGGGATGTGAATTTCACCGAATGGGAGTGGAATCGCCAATGGCTTCGATGCCAGTTTTGGACACTTGTACCGAAGTAACAGCGTCTCTTTTGCAACTGCCAGGTGGACGTGGTGGAAAATTCAAATTACCAACATTAACGGAATTACACAGCTATCTTTTTAAACGACCTTTTGCAGAAGCCCATAACGCGACTGCCGATGTGGAAGCTACAACGCGATGTTTTCTAGAATTAATTCGTCGCGAAGTATTTACAAAAGAAGAACTAGATGTACCAGCTTCTTATTTCCAGGATTTTCAAAATAGAAATCCAAGAGAAATTGAGTTAATTGGATTGCAACATATCAATCTAAAGGAAGCTTCGGATAAAATTCGTCAGCAGTTTGGAGAAAAACAAACGACAACCGTTTCTAAAGCCACTCTTTCGGAGAATAAAAAAGTACTGATTGACGCTGATTTTGTACATCTTCATAATCATACTCAATTTTCGGTTTTGCAATCTACTATAAGTATTGCGGCTTTGGTAAAAGCGGCAGCACAGCAAAAAATGCCTGCTGTAGCGATGACAGACCACGCTAATTTGATGGGAGCGTTTCATTTTGTTCGTGATATTTTAGCGCATAATAAATCGGTGGCAGCCAAAAATAAAGCTGCCGTTGAAAATGGAGAGGAGCCCACCGAAGTGGCTATGAAACCAATTGTAGGATGTGAATTTTTTGTGTGCGAAGACCATAAAGACAAATCAAGAAAAGATAATGGTTATCAAATTGTCCTTTTGGCGAAGACAAAAAAAGGATACCATAATTTGGCTAAAATGTCTTCGATTGCTTACACAGAAGGGTTTTATTATGTGCCAAGAATTGACAAAAAAGTCATTCAAGAATACAAAGAAGATATTATCGTTTTGTCTGGAAATCTCTACGGAGAAATTCCAAATAAGGTGTTGAATTTGGGAGAAAACCAAGCCGAAGAAGCATTGCTTTGGTGGAAAAATGAATTCCAAGACGATTTTTACATAGAGGTCATGCGCCACAATCAAGAAGATGAAAATCGGGTGAATACCGCTTTGATTGCTTTAGCAAGAAAACATGAAGTGAAGGTTGTAGCGACTAATAATACCTTTTACATCGATAAAGAAAATGCCAATGCGCACGATATTTTATTGTGTGTGCGCGATGGTGAAAAACAAACTACACCGATAGGTCGTGGAAGAGGCTATCGTTACGGATTGCCCAATCAGGAATATTATTTCAAATCAGGCGATGAAATGAAGCAACTTTTTGGCGACTTGCCAGAAGCGATTTCGAATATTGCTGAAATTGTAGATAAAATTGAGATTTACGATTTAGCCCGAGATGTTTTATTGCCCAAGTTTGAAATTCCAGCTGAGTTTTTGGTTCCAGAAGATGAAGTCGATGGAGGAAAACGAGGGGAAAATAAGTATTTGCGCTATTTGACTTTTGAAGGGGCAAAGAAAAGATATGCGGAAATCACTCCCGAAGTTCAAGAACGTTTGGACTTTGAGTTGATGACAATTGAAAATTCAGGTTATCCAGGATACTTTTTGATTGTACAAGATTTCATCGCAGAGGCACGAAATATGGGGGTGTCTGTGGGACCAGGAAGGGGTTCTGCAGCAGGTTCGGTGGTGGCATATTGCTTGAAAATAACCAACATTGATCCACTGAAATACAACCTGCTTTTTGAGCGTTTCTTGAATCCAGATCGTGTGTCATTGCCCGATATTGATATTGATTTTGATGATGAAGGTCGAAGCAGTGTGATGGATTATGTAATTCGAAAATACGGATCCAAACAAGTGGCTCAAATTATTACCTATGGTAAAATGGCAACGAAATCAGCCATTCGTGATACAGCGCGTGTATTGGATTTGCCTTTGTTTGAAGCGGATAAAATCGCGAAGTTAATTCCGGGAATGATGCCGTCGAAATGGAATTTGGCTCGTTTTTTAAATGAAGACGACGCTTTAATCAAGAAAACGGTTCGCCCAGAAGAATACGATAAAATTAAAGAATTAATTGCTTTAGCAGGCGGAACTGATTTAGGAGGAGAAACCATTCAGCAAGCTAAAGTATTAGAGGGAAATCTTCGAAATACAGGAATTCATGCCTGCGGTGTGATTATTACCCCCGATGACATTACGAATTTTGTACCAGTTTCGACTGCCAAAGATTCGGATTTGTACGTGACCCAATTTGATAACTCGGTGGTAGAAAGTGCTGGGTTATTGAAGATGGACTTCTTGGGTTTGAAAACCCTAACTTTAATCAAAGACACGGTTAAATTAGTGAAATACAGAACGGGTATCGAGTTGAATCCTGATGAATTCCCTATTGATGACCAAAAAACATACGAGCTTTTTCAACGTGGTGAGACAGTAGGGATTTTTCAGTACGAGAGTCCTGGAATGCAAAAATACATGAAGGAATTAAAACCAACGGTTTTTCCTGATTTGATTGCCATGAATGCCTTGTACCGTCCGGGACCGATTGCCTACATTCCAAGTTTTATTAAACGTAAAAATGGTGAAGAGCCTATAGAATATGACTTGGCCGATTGCGAAGAATTATTGAAAGACACCTACGGAATTACGGTGTATCAAGAACAAGTAATGCTTTTGTCGCAAAAACTAGCCGATTTCTCTAAAGGAGATGCCGACGTTTTGCGTAAAGCGATGGGAAAAAAGATGATCGATGTCTTGGCTAAAATGGAGCCAAAATTCATTGAACAAGCCATGGCAAAAGGACACGCCAAAGACAAATTAGAGAAAATTTGGAACGACTGGAAAGCCTTTGCTGAATATGCGTTCAACAAGTCGCACTCTACTTGTTATGCCTGGATTGCTTATCAAACAGCCTATTTGAAAGCGAATTATCCTGCTGAATATATGGCAGCGGTACTTTCTAATAACATGAGTGATATCAAGCAAGTGTCGTTCTTTATGGAAGAATGTAAACGAATGGGATTGCAAGTTTTAGGTCCCGACGTCAACGAGTCTTTCTATAAGTTTACAGTAAATGATGATTATGCCGTTCGTTTTGGAATGGGAGCGATAAAAGGAGTAGGTTCGGGTGCTGTAGCTACAATTGTAGAAAACAGAAAAGACGGAAAATACAAGTCCATTTTTGATTTGACTAAGCGTATTGATTTGCGTGCAGCCAATAAAAAAGCTTTAGAAAATTTAGCTTTAGCCGGCGGATTTGATTCGTTTGAAGGTACCACCCGCGCGCAATATTTCCATGATGATGGAGACGGAATTACCTTCTATGAAAAAGCGATGCGTTACGGAGCTAAGTTTCAAGAAAACGAAAATTCATCGCAGGTGAGTTTGTTTGGCGAAAGCAGTGATGTACAAATTGCTGAGCCAGTTGTGCCGCCTTGTGAGGATTGGAGTACGATGGAGAAATTAGCTAAGGAGAAGGAAGTAGTTGGGATTTATATTTCTGGACATCCTTTGGATGATTATAAATTCGAAATGAAATACTTTTGTAACGCTAAACTAGAAGCGCTAAAACAATTAGAACAGTTCGTTGGTAAACCCCTTTCGTTTGGCGGAATTATTAATAACGTACAACATCGTGTTGCTAAAAACGGTAAGGGGTGGGCTTCTTTTTCTTTAGAAGGCTATGATGAAAGTTATGAATTCAGAATTTTTGGTGAAGAATATTTGAAATTTCGTCACTTTCTAATTCAGAATAACTTTACCTATATGCGAGTGTTGGTTAAAGAAGGTTGGGCCGACAAAGAGACAGGCAAAAAAGGAGAGCCTCGTTTGCAATTTACGTTGATTCAATATTTACAAGATGTATTGCCGTCATTTGCTAAAAAACTGGTTCTTTTATTGAATATCAACGATATTCAAACTGATTTTATCCAGCAGTTGAACCAACTTTTTCAAGAGAATAAAGGGGATAATACGGTTACTTTCGAAATTATGGAATTAGAAAAAATCACCAAAATTATTGAAACCACTTCTGAAATTGCTGAAACGGATGAGGAAGTATTTGTAGAAGAAACGGATAGTGAAGATGCCGATGTTCCTTTAATGGAAGCACAAAAGATCAGTACAACCACTGAAGTAGAAGAAATCAATGTGGTAACTAAATTAAGTATGCCTAGTAGAAAATTAAAAGTCAAAATATCCAACGAGTTGTTGTTGGAATTAGAAAAAAGACAAATCAACTTTAAGTTGAATTAGCCGAACACATAAAAAAAGGTAATACATTCATAATCAAAACTAATTTAGGATTGATAGAGGAATGGTTTTTAATTTATAAATTTGCAGTACAATTAATAAACAAACAAAAACAAAGATATTATGGCATTAGCAATAACAGATGCTACTTTTGACGAAGTAGTTTTAAAATCAGACAAACCAGTATTAGTAGATTTTTGGGCAGCTTGGTGTGGACCATGTAGAATGGTTGGGCCAATCGTTGACGAATTAAGCAATGAATACGAAGGTAAAGTAGTTGTGGGTAAAGTAGACGTAGATGCTAACCAAGAATTTGCGGCAAAATATGGTGTTAGAAACATTCCAACGGTTTTGATTTTTAAAAATGGAGAAGTAGTTGGGAAACAAGTAGGAGTAGCTCCAAAACAAACCTACGCAGATAGCTTAGACGCTTTGTTGTAATCATTAGATTATAATATATACTAAAAAAGGGTTGACGAAAGTCAGCCCTTTTTTAGTATAAAAATACCGATCGTTTTCCTATATTTGAAAGATGAAGATTGAAACGCAAAGAGATAAAATTTCTAGTTTTCAGCATTTGGAGTTATTGGCTCATCAAGTGGTGGAAGGTTTTATTTCAGGCATGCATAAAAGTCCCTTTCATGGTTTTTCTGCTGAATTTGCTGAGCATAAAGTGTATAATTCTGGTGAGAGTACAAAGCACATCGATTGGAAATTATTTGCCAAGACCGATCGTTTGTACACCAAACAATTTGAGGAAGAAACCAACTTACGCTGTCATATTATTATCGACAATTCGTCTTCGATGCACTATCCTGTTTTAAAACCCAATCAGAATTTTTATGAAAGTAAGATCGGTTTTTCTGTATTGGCAGCAGCAGTTTTAATGAATGTACTGAAAAAGCAACGTGATGCCGTAGGATTAAGTGTTTTTTCAGACACCTATGAATATTATGCACCCGAAAAAGGAAGTGATCGCCACCATCGAATGATTTTGAATGCGCTTGAGGGACTTTTGGAACAACCCAAAGTTTCAAAAAATACCGATACGATTACTTTCTTACATCAAATCGCCGAAAAAATTCATCGTCGTTCGATGATTATTTTGTTCACTGATATGTTTCAATCCGGAAATGAAGCAGCGTTGTTTACGGCTTTGCAACATTTGAAACACAATAAGCACAAAGTGGTGCTATTTCACGTTTATGATGCCAAAACAGAATTAAGCTTTGATTTTGATACGGCTCCTCGAAAATTTGTGGATATGGAAACCGGAGAAGAAGTGGCTGTTTTTGCCGATTCAGTTCAACAGGAATATGAAAATGAAGTAGCAAAGTATTTCAAAAAGGTGGCGTTAACTTGTGCTCAAAATCGAATTCAATATGTTCCCGTAGCGGTTGGTGAAAATTTTGAAAAAATCCTATTGACCTATTTGGTTGAGAAACAAAACTTTGGTTGATTTCAAGAACTAATATTTAATTTTTTTTCTAAAAACACTTGCGTAAATGGAAATCTGTTGTATATTTGCAACCGCAATTAAGCAGAGGTTTGGTAGTTCAGTTGGTTAGAATACATGCCTGTCACGCATGGGGTCGCGGGTTCGAGTCCCGTCCAGACCGCTAAATTGGGAAAAGCACTTC
>JACCDS010186090.1_pt1 | contig 11097 bp, 3 predicted proteins | sample 7446441 | NCBI WGS metagenome assembly JACCDS01 (sample SAMN15323445, study PRJNA562643) | freshwater metagenome | isolation source: river surface water | place: USA:Blue River Watershed | collected 2017-08-17 | reverse complement strand
CATTGACCGTGTGCGGGTGGATTCACGCCTGACCTGGCAGCAAATGCAGGAATTCGCCGCTAAATATGCGCCGCAATTGGTGGAGTTGATTGAGCTGTACAGTGGAGATCGCCCGCTGTTGGGACTCTACGGCGTGGAGGAGGAAATCCGCCGCGCGCTGGAGCCGCGTGTTGCGCTGAAATCCAACGGCTATTTGATTATCGAACAGACCGAAGCCATGACCACGGTGGATGTGAATACCGGTGCGTTTGTCGGCCATCGCAATCTGGAAGAGACGATTTTCAAAACCAACCTGGAAGCGGCGACGGCCATTGCCCGTCAGCTGCGGTTGCGCAATTTAGGTGGCATTATCATTCTCGATTTTATCGACATGAAAGATGCTGAACACCAGCGGCAGGTGCTGCGCACCCTGGAAAAAGCCCTGGAGAAGGATCACGCCAAGACCCGCATTACCGGTGTGTCGGAATTGGGGCTGGTGGAGATGGCGCGCAAGCGCACCCGCGAATCCCTTGGGCAGTTGTTGTGCGAGCCTTGTCCGGTATGCCAGGGGCGCGGCCAATTAAAGTCGGCAGAGACGGTGTGCTACGAAATTTTCCGCGAAATTTTGCGTATGGCGCGCACCTACGATAATGAAAAATTTTTGGTGTTGGCATCGCAGTTGGTGGTAGATCGACTGCTCGATGAACAGGCAACCTATGTTGCCGACTTGGAAGCTTTTATTAACCGAACAATCGAATTCAGGGTTGAGGCGCTCTTCCATCAAGAGCAATACGATATTGTGTTGGTGTAACGCTGTACTCTAGTCCTTTACCTTGGAACGCATGGCCCTAATGAAACGCACCTTACATAAACTGGTGAAATGGTGTTACCTGCTGACTGCGCTGGCGCTGATTCTATTGGCGGTTCTGGTGCAGTCCGGGCGCAGCTTTTCCCATGTGTTGGGTGATTACGAACAGGACATTGCCAGCTATCTCTCCAACAAGCTCAATGCCGAGGTAAAAATAGGCCGAATCCAGGCGGAGTGGAACGGGCTTAAGCCCAGTTTGGTGGTCGATAATTTCCACATCCAAAGCCGCGAAGGCCTGCCTATTGTGGCCTTTGATCAAGCGCGGATGCGCTTTGATATTCTCAAATCCCTGCGCAACGCCCGATTGGTCTGGAGCAACCTCAGCCTCAGTGAAGTGGATATGGATTTTGTCCAGACTGATGACGGTTTTTGGCGCATCGCCGGCCTGCCACCTGCCAATAAAACTCCTGATGCCAAACACACCGACCTGAATAGCCTGGTCGATATGCTGTTGTTGTCGACGCGCATCGAATTGCAGAGCAGCCAGTTTCGGTTTGCTTTTGCCAGCGGTCAGCAAATGCTGTTGGATTCACCCTATGTCCTGCTGGAAAGCGCGGATAATTTCCATCGCCTGTCACTGCAAATTGATGTGGATAAGCAACCGCGCAGTGTTTATCTGGTACTGGAAGGGCATGGCGATCCACGCCAGCAAGCCAGTTTCCGCAGCAAGGGGTATTTGCAGCTCAACCGCTTTCCCACCGGTGAACCCGTGGCGGCAGCCAGTGCATTTTTGCTGGGCGGTGCGGGTAAATCCGTATTGCAAAGTGAAGGTAGCCTGGATGCCAATATTTGGTTTGAAAGCCGTGCCAAAGGCCAGGGTTATGACCTGAGTGGGCGTTTGGCCTTGCAGCGATTGTCAGTGCCTGTGGCCGAGCGCCGCTTGGCGCTGGATGATTTTACCACCGAGCTAACCGGCCACTGGCTGCCCAGTGGCGACTGGCGGTTGGGCCTGCAACAACTCACGGCGGCCGTGCAGGATGAACAAATCGACGGTACCAATATCGCGTTTTCGTCCAGCGGCTTTAACCAGCCCGTCATGGTCAATATGGATCGCCTGGATCTGGCGCGCCTGAGTCAAATGTTTGTGCGCGCCGGGGTATTGCCCGAGGGCATACTGGCCGAGGTGTTGGACAGCCTCTCTCCGCGCGGCGAGCTGCGCAATATCCAGCTTAGCCTGCCCATTAAAAAGCCTGCCGATTGGCAACTGCGCGCCAACCTGCATCAGGTGACCCTGGGTGCATGGCGCGGTGTTCCGGCGCTGGTCGGGGTGGATGGCTATCTGCAAGCCGGCAAAACCAGTGGATTTGTAGATATCGACAGCCGTACCGGTTTTTCAATGCATTACTCGCCCACCTTTGCCGACGCCATGGATTACGACCGGGCGCGCGGTCAGGTTGCCTGGCATTTGCAGCGCGATAACAACCGGATTTACGTCAACAGCGGCCTGTTGGAGTTTCAAAAAGGCAATGAACTGGCGCGCGGCTATATGTGGCTCGGGCTGCCTTGGAAGCGTAATACGGGCGATATTGACCTCTACTTGCAGATTGGCGGGCAGCAGGTCAATGCCAATCGCTATCAGGTGTATGTGCCGCAAACCCTGCCGGAAACCCTGCGCAAATGGCTGGGCGATAGCCTGGGCGAGGACACGCCCGGCATTGCGTCCCGCGTCGGGTTTATGTATCGCGGTACCTTGAATACACCCAATCCCCTGGCGCGTACGGCGCAACTGGCGTTGGATCTGGAGGGCGTGGATCTGGATTATCACCCCGGCTGGCCAGCCCTGAGCGATATTCATGGCCAGCTTTCCGTGAGCGATGTGCACGTAACGGCCAAGGTGAACAGTGCCAAGGTGTTGGATAGCCAGGTAGATCAGGCAAGTATTCGCGTTAACCCCCGCGCCCGGGGGCCGGGTTCGCTGTTGCAGGTGGACGGCCAGATCAGCGGTTTGGCCAGCGACGGTATTCGCGTGTTGCGCGAGGGGCAATTGCGCCAATATTTGGGCAGCAGTATGGATTCCTGGTCGATGCAAGGGCAGATGCTGGCGCGGCTGGACTTGGATATTCCTCTCGGCACGGGCGAAGAAAAACCGGCAGATGCCCATCAACAAGTCGATGTGGAATTACAGGCTCCATTGTTTGAATTGCAAAACCTCAATCTGAGTGTGAACGATCTGCAGGGCAAGATCCGTTACAACAGCACAACCGGTATCGCCAGCGAAGATTTGCGCGGGTTGTTCTTTGGTGAGCCGCTCAAGGTGAATTTGTTGAGCGACAAAGCCAAAGGGGCCAATAAAACCCTGATCGAGTTGCAAGGGCGGGTGGCCAGTGAGCAACTAGCACTCTGGAGTAAACGCCCGGAAACCCTGTTTATGGAAGGGGTGGTGCCTTATGAGGCGAAGGTGGAACTCAATCATCAGGTGCGCGCTGACACAGATGAGGCGAATGACACGCCCGCAGACACGCTGCTCAGTCCCCGCGAGTTTGCCAATCAATCCTTTGCCCGCGTAACGCTCAAGTCCAATTTGGCGGGCGTTAGCATTGATCTGCCAGCGCCTTATGGCAAGCAGGCAGCGGAAGAGCGCCCCTTTACCTTTAACCTGTGGCTACAGGAAAAACAGTCGCAAATCCGTGTTGATTACAATCAGGACGTGCAAGCCTTGCTGCGTATGGATCGCACCAATAATAACCAACTGCTCAACGCCAATATTGCATTAGCCGCCGATGCGCGCTTGGGCGATAAGGCACAATTCCTGGTGTCCGGTTTTTTACCCAGCGTCGATCTGGATGCCTGGAAAAAGATACAAGCCCGTTACACCACCTATGCCGAACGTTTGTCCCCTGTGATAGTGCGCCCGCTCTCGGCAACACAATCCCCATCGCAACCTCCGGTTAATGACCTGCCGGCCAGTGACAAAGTAGGTGAGGTGGCTGGCCTGCCGTTTCGTATTGAATTGGTCTTGGGCCACTATGAGCTGGGCCCCATGACACTGGAAAACCTGAATGTGACGGCTATACCGGTCAGCGCCGGTTGGCAGTTAGCGGTTAGCAATCCCCTGGTAGAAGGCGATCTATTTGTCCCGCAAAGTCCGTTTGTGGCGATGGATGTTGACCTCAAACGCCTCTCCCTCAACTCTGTCGCCCTGGGGCTAACACCGCCCGATGCCTCGCCTGACGCTGCGCCCACAACCACGGAAGCCGCAGCGCAAGAGGTGGTGAAGGTCATCGACCCGCGCCAACTGCCGCGTGCCAATATCAATGTGCGTTCGCTCTTTCTGGACGATAAAGACTACGGCACCTGGTCGCTGCAACTGCGCCCCGGCCAGCGCGGTGTGGTTATCGACAATATTCGTGGCACCATTCGCGGCGTCACCGTGAGCGGTCTGGGCGACAAGGCCAGCGAGGGCGAACCGGCTGGCGCCAAACTGATTTGGCAGCACACCGATGTGGGTGTACAAACCCGTTTTATTGGCCGCTTGAGCGCGGGCGATATAGGCGCCGTGCTGCGCGACTGGCAAAAACCGGACACAGTGGAAAGCACCACGGCCAGCTATCAGGCCGATCTGTTCTGGCCGGGTTCACCGCAGGATTTCAAATTGCTCAACCTGGGTGGTGACATGACCATCGCCATGGCCAATGGTCGGTTCAAGCGCGATGCCAGTGCCGGCGAAGGTATTTTGCGGTTGATGTCGGTGCTCAACTTTGACTCCCTGGCGCGCCGCCTGCGTTTGGACTTTTCCGACCTGTATAAAAGCGGTTTGGCCTACGACAAAATCACCGGCAAGGTGCGTTTTAATCAGGGCATTCTGGTGTTTGAAGAGCCTCTGGTGGTGATTACCCCCTCCAGCGGCATGCAAATGGCAGGCACCATCGACCTGCGCCGCGAACGGTTGGATACCCGTTTGGTTGCCGCCCTTCCCGTGGCAGGCAACGTGACGTTTTATGCTGCCCTGGCTGCCGGTTTGCCTGCCGCCGCCGGTATTTATGTGATGAGCAAGCTCTTCAAGAAGCAGGTAGATCAAGCCACCAGTGTGAGCTATACCATCAAAGGCAGTTGGGATGACCCCAAAATGCGTTTTGATCGCCTGTTTGAAAGTGAGCAGAGCCTGCGCGATAGCGTGAAGAAAAACGAAGCTGAAAAACAAGAGCAGCGACGGCGACGACAACAAGCCGATGAATAGTCGCCAGGGGGCTAATCACTGCCCCCATCGCCACAAGTACCCCCGCCACCACAAGCAGCTTCGGCTGCTTGTTTGTTATCTGGCATTCCCTGTTGTACCTGTTCTGGCTTACTGGCTACTGCGTTTGCATGACTGGTTGCTGACCTTAGGCTGCTGATGATTTCTCGCGCTTTACCTCATTCCGCCTCTCCATAACGTGTGTGCGCTTTTTTTGAGTGCATCTTTCCGGTTAAAAAATAATCGCTTTCCATATTGCATTTTTATACTGTGCGGCGCATAGTAATTACTGTGTATCGCACAGTAATGGTGAAAACAATGGCGGAAGAACATTTAGAGAAGCTGCGACAGGAGTTGCGGCGGGGCATTTTGGTGTTGGCGGTATTGGGTTCGCTGCGCCAATCCCACTATGGCTACTCGCTGCGCAAGCAGTTGCAAGAGGCTGGCATTGAGATAGATGAGGGCACGCTTTACCCGCTGGTGCGCCGCTTGGCGGATCAGGGGTTGCTGACCAGCGAGTGGCGGCAGGGCGAGGGGCGTGAGCGGCGCTATTACCAGCTCTCGCCTGAGGGCACATCGCTGCTGGCAAGTTTGGGGGCCGAGTGGCAACAATTAAATCAACATCTGGCGGGTATTTTGGGGGTGGAACATGGAACTGATTGATCGTTATATGAGCGCTGTGGCCCAGGCATTGCCGGAGAGTCGGCGCGATGAAATTATCCGCGAGCTGCGTGCCAATCTCCTCGATAGCCTGGAGTCTATTCGCGAGGCGCAGGGGCGGGAACCCACAGCGACAGAGGTTTCCCGTGTACTGGTTGATCTGGGTCACCCGCAGCAGGTGGCAGCGAGTTTTCTGCCGCCGCAGCAATTGGTGACGACGGCGCTGTTTCCCCTCTATAAGCAGTCGCTGCACTATGGGGTGATTCTGGTCTTTATTCTGGGCTTAATCCAATTTGCGTTGGCGTTCCTTGGCTCAGGGCATATGGATTTTATCAGCCTGCTGCATGGGTTAATGGTGAAAGGGTTGATTACCTTTGCGGTGATTACCGGTGTGTTTTACCTGTTCAGCAACCCGCCCGGCGGCAAGCCATTGATTCGCCCTTACCAGTGTTGGTCGCCGGAAAAGTTGCCGCCCATAAGTCGCCCCTGGCAGCGCATTAGCAGCTGCGAACAAAGTGCGGATTTTACGAGTAATTTGTTTTTCCTGGCCTTGCTCAACTACAGCGTGTGGATGCCATCAGAGCAGGTAGCGCAACTGGCGGCAGTCTTTGCCGACCCGGTGCTTACCTGGATTCCCCTGCTCTCGGCATTAATCCTGGTGTCCTTACTCTTTGACCTGTGGAACATGGTCTACCGCTATTGGACAGTGCCCAAGCTGGTGATAGATGCCTTGATCAGTCTGGCCGGTGCTGTCCTGCTGCTCACCCTTAGCCGCATAACCCCTATCTTGGTGGAGGCGCCTGCGCCTGTGGCGGAGCCGCTGACCTTTATCGACCTTGGGAACCACATTATTGGGATGGGCTTGTTCTGGGTGGGTATCTGGCTATTGTTTATGGCGGGGTGGAGTTTGTACCGCGCCTGGCAATTGTCCCGCTAGGCGATTGAGGATTTGATTGTAGTTGATCTGGTTTGAGTGTGATTCACATCGCGCTATGGCTGTGGTGCGTTTTACACAACCGCGTACGGCTGGTGTTGTTTAGCCGTACGCGTAAATCCAGCGGTGAGGATGGCGGCGAATTACTCCCGTATCGACCTGAAAATAGCCGGTTTATTGTGATCGATTTGGCTAAAAACCGACAATTCACTCCCATGTTTTTGCAATTCACCTAAGTGAGATGCCTACTGCCCTCGCTTGTCCATACCATCTTCCTGCTCAGCCAACCCTATAAACCATAATCAGGTTGGCAATAGCTATTCACTGCAGCCTTTGCGGTATGTCATCTCCGGTTCTCAACCAGCGCAGCGCCTGACGCTTTGATGTGGCACTGCGTCATGCCAATGCTTTTGGAGGAAACACATGAACACCCTTATTAACAGCACCCGCTGTGTTACAGCAGTGCGGCGATGCGCCGCTATTCGCGGCCTGTGTTATTCGCTTGTCGCCATCACCTCGGCATTCTTTGTCGCTGCCTCCACAAGTGCGCAGGCTCCCGTGTCCACCGACTTCCAGCGAACGGTTGTGGCTGAAGGGCTGGATTTGCCCATGGAGTTTGAAATCTCCACCGATGGCCGGGTCTTTGTGGTGGGCAAATGCGGCAAGCTTTACGCCTGGCGTCTGGACGGCGGGACAGCCGCAATGACTGCGACTGTGCCCAATGTGCGCTGCGTGTTTGAGGACGGTTTGCTGAGTGTCGCGCTGGACCCCAACTTTACCCAGAACAATTTTATTTATTTCCAATACACCGCGCCCGGCAGCAAAACCCGCGTATCGCGTTTTACCGTCAATGCTAACAATGGGCTGGTGGCCGGGTCGGAAGCTATTTTGCTGGAGTGGACAACCGGTAGCGAAGCGCACGGCCATATGGGCGGCAGCCTGAAGTTTGATAAAAGTGGCAACCTGCTGATCACCACTGGCGATAACAATGCCGCCAGTGGCTATTTTGCCGAAGGCGCCCAGGAAACCTCCGGTAATACCAATGACTTGCGCGGCAAAGTCTTGCGTATCCGGCCAACAGCCGCTGGTGGTTACACTATTCCAGCGGGGAATTTGTTCCCTGGCGATGCCACCCATCGCCCTGAAATTTACGGCATGGGGTTTCGCAATCCCTTCCGTATCAATATTGACCCGCTGACCGGCTATGCCTACGTCGGCGATATAGGCCCTGATGCCTCGGCGGCGAGCGCGGAAGGCCCGGGCGGCATGGATGAGCTGCATGAACTGCGCGGTGCTGGCAATTACGGCTGGCCCTACATTATTGGGTTTAACCAGCCCTATGCCGGGTTTAACCCGACCAACATAGTCAACAATCACCCGCGTAATACCGGGGCGAAAAACCTGCCGGCGGCAATCCCCGCGCTCTGGACAATTCGCCATCAGGCCACTATGGCGGGGCCGGTGTACCGCTTTAACGAGGCCATCACCAATGAATTCAAGCTGCCCGCCTATTACGATGGCCGGTTGATTTTCTGGGATTTCAACAGCAGCAAATTCTCTACGATTAACCTGGCCGCCAATGCCAGCCCGCCGGTGGCGGAAGATTTCCCCCTGAACACCGCCAATTTTCAAGGTGCGATCGATGTGGAGCTTGATCCGCGCACCCATCAACTTTACGTATTGCAATGGGGTTCAGGCTGCTGCGACAAGGAGCCCTATGGCAACGGCATACTCTATCGCTTTGATTACATTGGCGACCGCGATAATGGCACTAATGTCGCTGTAGGCGGTGCTGCCAACGCGACTTCGGAAGTGGGCGGCAACCTGGCGCGCTATGCGATTGATGGCGACCCGACTACCCGCTGGGAGAGCGCATCCTCTGACCCGCAAAGCCTGACCATTGATTTGGGGACACCAACGACTATCGCGACCATTGTGATCAAATGGGAAGCGGCATTTAGCTCGCAATACATAATCGAAGGTTCGGTCAATGGCTCCACCTGGGAGCGCTTGGTGACCAATAACAACGGCACAGGCAATGCCGAGTTGCACATGATCAATTCAACAGCGGCCTACCGCTATGTGCGCCTCACCGGCACCGCGCGCGCCAGCGCCTATGGCCATTCGATCTATGAATTTGAAATATTTGCCGGTGAGGAACCGGAGCAGCCGCTCACCGAATTCGCCTATTTGAATATGCCCAAAACGCTGGATGCCAACTTCACTGGCGTGCCCCGGTTGTTATCGCAAACCGGTGTGTTCAGCAATACCCCGAGCCGGGTACCCAGCCCGCATTTATTGCCTTTCGCGCCCAACAGCCAGCTCTATTCCGATAACGCCACCAAAGCGCGCTGGATATCGTTACCCGCCAATACCCGCGTGAAATGGGATGCAAAGGAAAACTGGGTATTCCCGCAAGGCACGGTGGTGGTGAAAAACTTTGACTTGCCGACCAATGCGAATAATCCCGCGCAGCAGCGGCGCCTGGAAACCCGGCTGTTAGTAGTCAAGGCCGATGGCAAAGTCTATGGCGTCACTTACCGTTGGCGCGCCGATAACAGCGATGCGGATTTGTTGATGACCGGTGCCCAACAAAACATCGCCATCACCCATGCCAATGGCTCCACCACCACCCAAACCTGGAGCTACCCAAGCCCCACGGAATGTATTGATTGCCACAACCCGCAGTCCAGCCAAATCCTCGGCTTGAGCACGCGCCAGTTGAATGGCAACTACACCTATGCCAATGGGACGACCGAAAACCAACTGGCGCACTGGAACAACCGCAACCTGTTTACTCCGGCATTCAACAATAACCAGATTGCCGGATTCGACAAAATGGTCGCGCTTAACAACACCAGTGCTTCGCTGGAGGCTAGGGTGAAATCCTACCTGGATGCCAACTGCGCCCACTGCCATGGCACCGGCAACGGGGGATCGCAATGGGATGCGCGCTTCAACACGCCGCTGAGCCAAATGAAAATCGTCAATCTCGCGACCACCGGCATTCGCAATTACCAGGCGGACTATGGTATCGCCAACGCGAAAGTGGTTGCTGCCGGTGCGCCGCAGGAGTCGGTGCTCTATATCCGCGACAAGAGCATTAACCCCAATGACCGTATGCCACCCTTGGGGCGCTCGCTGGAGCACAGTGAATATATTGCGGTGCTGGATCAGTGGATCACCGGCTTGACTGGCACGCCACCCCAACAGGGCAAGGTGTTGTTGTCCCGTGGCAAACCGGTGACCAGCTCATCCTTTGAAGGCGGTTTTATTGGCAGCAATGTAGTCGATGGCGACGTGCTGACCCGTTGGGGCAGCGAGTTCTCTGACCCGCAATGGATCCAGATCGATCTGGAAACGGCGCAAAATATCAGTGAAATCAAACTGGTGTGGGAAACGGCCTACGGCAAGTCCTACAACATCCAGGGATCGCTAAATGGCTCCCAATGGACATCAATAGTGACCCAGGCCAATGGTACGGGCGGTACTGAAACCCATAGCAACTTGTCCGGTTCTTACCGCTATATCCGCCTGAACGGTGTTTCTCGCGGCACTGTCTGGGGTTACTCGCTGTTTGAGTTTGATGTCTGGGGCGGTACGGATGTGCCACCCGAGCAGCCACCCGAAGAACCACCCGAGGAGCCGCCGGTACAAACCCCCGTGCTGATCTCGCAAAACAAAACCGTTACCTCATCGCCGGTGATGGGCGGCAACAACGGCGCCGCGGCGGTGGACGGTAATATGGGCACGCGTTGGGAAAGTATTTTTGCCGATAACCAATACATCCAGATCGATCTGGGCGAGAAGATGAACATCAGCCAGATAGTGCTGGAGTGGGAGGGCGCCTATGGCAGAGGTTATGTGATTGAAGTCTCCGACACCGGCACCGGCGGCTGGACGGAAGTCTTCCGCACGGCCACTGGGGATGGCGGTCAGGATCTGCTCAACGTGAATGGTCAGGGTCGTTTTGTTCGCCTGACTGGTATTACGCGGGCGACCCCCTATGGCTTCTCGCTGTGGGAGTTCCGTGTCTATGGCAGCCCGCTGGGTGACGATACGCCAACCACGCCCAGCCCGACGACCCCAAGCCCCGCCAAGCTGGCGCCCGTTGGTTCGTCCGCCTCCAGCTTTCTCGGCGGCAATACTGTGGCCAGCGCCCACGACGGCAATACCGCAACACGCTGGGAAAGTGCGGCAAGCGACAACCAATACATCCAATTGGACATGGGCCGGAGCGTGCACTTCACCCGCGTAGTGCTGAACTGGGAAGCGGCCTATGGCAAACACTATGTGGTTGAAGTGTCTGAAAATGGCAGCACGTGGGAAATCGTCAATACCACCACCAATGGCAATGGCGGCATAGACAACCTGATATTGGATGGCCAACAAGGTCGCCACATCCGCATGCGCGGTATCCAGCGCGCTACCGGCTACGGCTATTCGCTGTTTGAGTTCGAGGTGTACGGCGTGCCAGCCAGT
>JACCDS010791314.1_pt1 | contig 11100 bp, 12 predicted proteins | sample 7446441 | NCBI WGS metagenome assembly JACCDS01 (sample SAMN15323445, study PRJNA562643) | freshwater metagenome | isolation source: river surface water | place: USA:Blue River Watershed | collected 2017-08-17 | reverse complement strand
ATCAGCTCGCCGCCGTCCACATGCTGCGGCTCGGCCAGTGTGTCGTCGTTGCGAAGGTCGGCCGTGCTGATGCCGTGCAGCAGCATGTTCATCTTGCAGATGGACCAGGTTGTGCCCATCTTCTCCTGACCGAAGAGCGACACCCGCGTCGCGCTGCGCCCATGCTCGCGCAGGTAGTCGCGCACCTGGATCAGCATGCCGCCCGAGCCGCAGGTGGGGTCGTAGACGCGCATGTTCTCCTGCGGGTCGCAGACCTCCACACACACCCGCACCACCTCGGCCGGGGTGTAGAACTCGCCGGCCTTCTTGCCGGCCTGATCAGCGAAGTCCTTCAGCAGGTACTCGTAGGCTGCGCCCAGCAGGTCGGGGAACTCGAAGTCCTCGTTGCGCAGGCGGTGCAGGCTGAAGTGGGTGATGAGCTGCTGCAGCTTGATGTCGGGGATCTTGCTCTGGCCGATCTTGCGGGTGAAGTCGATGTGCTCGAGCACGTCGTACAGGCTGACGTTCTCGCCTTCGATGCCCGCCAGCGCCTTGCTCAGCAGGTTGCCGACGTTGGCCTGGCGCGAGTTGTCAACCAAGTAGCTGTAGCGCGACTCCTTGGGCACCCAGAAGTAGCCATCCTTCTTGTACCAGCGCTTGTTCTCGGCCGAGGCTTCCGCTTCGGCTTGGGTCTTGCCAGCACCGAGTTCCAGCGTGATCACTTCGGCACGGCGCTGCTCGAACACGTCGGAGCAGCGCTTGAGGAACAGCATCCCGAAGATGTATTCCTTGAATTCGGAGGCGTCCATCTTGCCGCGCAGGATGTCGGCGGCTTTGAAGAGGTGGCGCTCCAGCTGGGGCAGGGTCAAGGGCATTTGGAAAATCCGGTCTTGTTCGTTCGTTCAATCAAGGCGGGGGTGGTCGGGGAACGCCAACCGGTCAGGTTCCGCGACGACGCCGTCCACGGGCCAGCGCCGACGGGTCAGGTCGGCGATTTCGCCTTGGAGTCGGGCCACCTGGTCTTCAAGCTCGCAGAGCCGGTCGTAGTCCGCGCACGCCGCACGTTGCTCTTCGAGCGGAGGAACGGGGACCTGCATGGCCAGCAAGGTGCTCGGACTGATGTGCTGCACCCCCGCACCGACCTGCAAGCCTTCCAGCTGGGCTTGTCCGTGGGGCGAGCGCAGGTACATGAGCAGGTACTGCGGCAGGACCCGATCCGTCCGCGGCCGCAAGGCCAGACAGCTTTGGGAGACCACGGTGGGCCGCGCCTGCGCAGCCGGCCCCATCAGCGCCGCCTTGCCGACGGCGCCCTTGATGGAGAACACGATGTCGCCCGGCTGAACCAGGGTTCCCGCTTTCGGGGCCGCTCTCAGGTAGCTTGTCTTTTCCAGCGTGTGGTGAATGGCGGTCCACAGGTTCAGATCCTGCTGACCGACTTCTGCCATTTCGAAAGGGCTCGGATCCTTGGCGGTGGCCAGGGGCCGCAGCACGGTGCAGATCTCGCCCAGGGCGACGGCATGGGCACCCAGGTCCGCCACATGGCGCAGGTATCGGGACGGTGCCAGGCTGTATTCATTGGCCGCAATCTCGTCGCGAGGGACGGAGCGCGCCTTGTCGGTCGGCACCTTGCCCAGCGCGATGTCCTGCCCCGCGGCGACGATGTCCCCCGCCTCGTGCAAAGACCTCCGGCCGCTGCCGAGGTCGGCCAGGTAGACGCCCTTGGCATCCCTGCCTGGGTTGACGACAAGCAAGGCGCCGGCAATGGCCGTCGCACCGAACACACCAGGCGGCAAGGCGATGACAGCCTCGACTTCATTGCGTTCGCCACCGCGGTGCAGAAGGTACTCGCGCAGACGCTGCTCCTGCCCCTTGGCGAAGAGCACGCCTTGCCCGGAGACGAACACGGCCCGCTTGTGGGTCCGGTTCACGAACTCGTGGATCGCCCAGGACTCGCTGCGGGCGAACTGCTCGACGCCTTTTCCTCCAGCGGTGTCCCACATGGCCATGCTGCTGTCTTTCACCTGGACACCCAGCGGCGGCACGACCAAGGTGTAGTCAGCACGGCCGATGGGGCGCCCCATCCCGTCTCGCTCCACGTCGCGGCGGACCTGGGGGAGTTCGGGATGGCCTGATTCGATGGTCAGCAGCAGCTGCGCAGGCAGCGACCAGGCCGGGAGGGGTGAGGCGGCCTGGACGCGCCAGCCGCGGCGCAAAGCTTCAACAGTCAGCTGGCCACGGAGGTCGAAGGGAATCCAGAGTTCACCACCGTCGGGCTCACCGAGCAGGTCGAACAGCAACGCCGTCAGCGCCGGAACGACCATCCCTTCCGCCTGGTGGCGTGAACCTGCGTGAAGCAGGACGGGCAGAACGTCCCAGCGCAGGTCTCCGAGTTCGCGATGCAGCTCTGCAACGATGCTCGTCGCCAAGGCGCGACGCCCCATGTCCGCAACGGATGTGGAGGTCCGTTGTGGAACCGCTTGGTCGGCAGCTTCCGCCGGAAAGCCGGCGTCGACCAGAACCGCCCAGGTATCGACATCGGCCAGGTCATCCACAGGCATGTTGCGAGCGACTGCCATCCGGCCCGCCGCCAGCCAAGCCATGGCAAACAACCAAGGCTCGCCAAACACGCCATTTCGGGCCAGGTCCAGCAGCCGCCGAAACGCAAGAGATGCAGGCGATTCGGTTCGAATCATGTGCGGAACTCCTGCCATCAACCGAAGCGATGCCCGACGGTGATGACCGTACTGTCTTCGACACTGACGACGGCATACACGCCAGCCAGGGCATCGACGCGCGGGGTCTGCCCCACAGCCTGTCGCAGGGAGGCGATGGAGTCGGAGGTCATCAGGTAGCGGATGCCCCCGTGTCCGTCAAATTCTCGTTGCCCATAAGCCAGCACCAGCGGCAAGGATGCCTGGCTGATGCAACGCTGCTGGGCGCGCTTTTCGGCGTGTCTCGAAAGCCGAGATACACGGCGGCTGGTTGCCTGATAGCTTTCGTTGCTGTAGCCCACGGCTTTCCCCCCCATGTCGATGGGAACGAATGTAGCGTGCTACGAAATTTTTCTCAAGATTTTTTGAAAGTCAGGTTTGGCAGCGACACCTCCTCATGCAACAATCCAACATGTAAACATGTTGAGGTGTTCACTTGTTCAAGATCGCCATCATCGGTCAGAAGGGCGGCACCGGCAAGACGACGGTGACACTCGGCCTGGCTGTCGAGGCTGCACGCGCTGGGCGCGCCGTGGCCGTCATTGACCTGGACCCGCAGGCGAATGCCGCGAACTGGAAGGACCGGCGCGAGGCCGAGAACCCGGTGGTGGTGTCCGCGCAGGTCAGCCGGCTGAAGCCGACCCTGAAGACCATCGAGGATCACGGCGTCGACCTGGTCTTCATCGACACGCCCGGCCGCTCCGACAGCGCCGCCATCGAGGCCGCACGCGCGGCCGATGTGGTGCTGATCCCCGTCCGCGCCCAGGTCTTCGACCTCGAGACGCTGTCAGGCGTGCGCGACCTGCTCCGCGTCGCTGGCGATCCGCCGGCTTACGTCGTGCTCAACGGCGTGCACCCGCAGTCGACCAAGGGCGCCGAAAGCGCCAAGGAGCTGATCGAATCGACCTTCGGGTTCAAGGTCGCGCCCGTCCACCTGTGCACCCGCAGCGTCTACGCCGAGGCGCCGACGTTGGGTCAGGCGCCGCAGGAGGTCGACCCGGCCAGCCGAGCCAGCGAAGAACTCCAGCAGCTTTACATGTTTACATGTAATATTGTTGGGATGTGAGCATGTAAAGGATTCAACATGTCCAAGAACCTTTCTGCCCTTCAGCAGGCCCTGAACCGCCAGCAGTCGGCGCCGGCCCCTGTGGCGCTGGCCACCACGTCGGCGCCGGTCGCCGCAGGCCCGGCCGATGCCGCCGCACCGGCCTACTACAAGGCCCCGAGCCGCGCCGGCAAGGTCAACATCACCGCGTACCTGTCGCCGGACTACAAGAGCAATCTGCGCCTGATCCAGGCCCGCACCGGCAAGAGCCTGCAGACCATCATTGCCGAGTCGCTCAACGACACCTTCCAGAAGTACGACGTGCCCGTGATTCAGGGCGAGTAAACATGTTTGAAGATCAACATGTAAACATGTTGGACTGTTGACATGATTGCATCTGAATCGCTCGACGAGCAGCGCGAAGCCTGGATTGCTCGCGCGGTCGCGCATGGCATGAGCGAGGCCGACGCCCGGCAGACCGCCTCGCGCATGGTGTCCTTTGTGGCGCCAGCGCCGGCCAAGGTGCCGCGCAAGCGGGCCGCCAAGGTCCAGCCGGTGGCGGAAGTGCTCGCCACAAGGCCGCGCAAGGCCCGCACAGGGCCGCGTAAGGCCGCGCAGGCGGTTCCGGCTGCGCAGGCCGTGGCGCCCGCCGCGGCGGCCCTGGTGCGCGTTTCTGGCGCCCAGGCGACCCTTCCGGGCTTCGCGGATGATCTGCGTGCCATCCCCAACCACTTGGCACGCTCGCCGCTGTTCGCGCCGATCAAGCGCGGGCAGCGCGTCGTGTACGCGGACGAGCAGTTGCCTTCGCCTGCGGGCGTCGTGGTGCGCTACAGCGGGCCAGCGCTTGACCAGGCTGACTGCGATGTGTTCATGCAACTCGTCTACGAGGGCAGATCACAGCCGGTCGGCCGCCCGCTGACGGTCGTCCGGCATGGCTTCCTGAACGCGATCGGGCGCGCGGACGGGGGCAAGAACTACCAGTGGTTGCAGTCCGTCTTCGACCGCCTGCAGGTGGCGCGCGTGCGCGTCGAGAACCAGCGCTATCGGCTGACGACACAGCTCATCGGCAAGGTGGTCGAGGATCGCGTGGCGGGCACCTACGAGGTCACGCTGGATCCCGACATCCTCCAGATGTTCGCGCCCGGCGATCGCTCCCTGATCGACTGGCAGAAGCGGCTGAAGCTGGAACGCCGGGTCGACCTGGCGAAGTGGATCCACAACTTCACCGCGTCGCACGCCGACGCCCAGCAGTTCCACTCGCTCGACAACCTGCGCACCTGGTCGGGCTACCAGTCACCACCGCGCAAGTTCCGCGAGGCGCTGGAAGAAGCGCTGTCCGAGCTGGTGCGGGTCGAAGTGCTCGCCGAGCCGGAGTTCTACGAACGCAAGGTGCCAGGGCGAAGCAAGGCCGAAGCGATGGTCAAGTGGACCCGGCTGTGACGCTGGGCACGGTACGACATTCCGCTTTCAGAGGTCGCACGGGCGCGCTGACGTGCGCAAAGCGGCCGTGAGCAGCCACATTCAGGCCCGCGAGGCGGGCACGGTACAGCATTCCGCCGGCACGGTATGACGTTCCGCTTTGGCACGGTACAGCATTCCGCCGGCACGGTACGACATTCCGCTTGGCACGGTATGACGTTCCGCTTGCACGGTATGACGTTCCGGGGGGGTCAAAAAAAGTCAATGATGACAAGGACTTGGAAGCGGTTTTCTTGAGCTAACTGTATTTAACTCTTTATCTAACTGCGCGCGTGCGCGCATCGAGCCCGCAGAGAACTGTCCAAACAACCTCATCTGCAGAAATTTCCAGTCCCATATCACCGTGGGGAGAGGGCACAGCCATGCTGGCCCGCTCGATTTGCTGCGGCTTGCTCCATCGGCGCCGGCTCAGGTCCTTGAGATCTGAGCCGGCGCTGTGCTTTGGAGTGCCGTGTCCTTGAGCCTTTCCCCTGAGGAGATCCTGTCATGCAGCTGGCTTGTCCTGTCTGTCATTCGATCCACCTGCTGCCCCGCGACACCGCCGAGCGGGTGGGCGGCTCCATCGGCCTGCTCGCGGGCCTGGCCGGCGGCCTGAGCGGCGCCTTGCGCGGCATCGTGGTCGGCCTGCCCGAGGGGCCTGCCGGCATGGTGCTGGGCGCCCTGGTGGGCGCGGCCATGGGCTGCGGCCTGGGCGCCAGCGCCGGCGAGATCGTCGACGAGCGGCTGCTGGGCAACTGGGAGTGTGGCTTCTGCGGCCATGTCTTCCGGAGCTCGAGCGCTGCCTGAGGCCCTCGGCCTCCCGCCAGTTCTTCCCCTGACCCCCCAGCGGGGGTCATCGTCCCGTCCTTTCGTTCCCTGTCTTGCCTTTCGGGCCGCCTTCGTCTTCGTGAGCTCCTGCGCTCGCGAAGGCGAGGCGGCCCTTTTGCTGTGACCTCACCCCTTCGGAGATTTCCCCATGGCACACCTCATCGAACAGATGGCCTACGTCGGCGACACCCCCTGGCACGGCCTGGGCAACGAACTGCCCGCCCGCCAGCCCATCGAAGTCTGGGCCGAGCGGGCGGGCATGAACTGGACCATCGAGCAGGCCCCGGTGCAGTACGTCGTCAGGCAGTCCGGCTCCTTGAGCGAGATCTGCGCCTTCGACGACCAGAAGGTGCTCTTTCGCAGCGACACCAAGGCGCCGCTGTCGGTGGTGGGCAACCGCTACCACGTCGTGCAGCCGCGCGAGGTGCTGGAGTTCTACCGCGACCTCACCGAGGTCTCCGGCTTCGAGCTGGAGACGGCCGGCGTGCTGAAGTCGGGCAAGAAGTTCTGGGCGCTGGCGCGCACCGGCCAGGAAAGCGCCCTCAAGGGCACCGACCTGGTCAAGGGCTACCTGCTGCTGGCCACCTCCTGCGACGGCACCCTGGCCACCACCGCCACGCCCACCACCGTGCGGGTGGTCTGCCACAACACCCTGTCGATCGCGATCCAGGGCGCCACCGGCGCCATCAAGGTGCCGCACAACACCAGCTTCGACGCCCAGGCAGTCAAGCGTCAGCTCGGCATCGCCGTCACCCAGTGGGACGGATTCATGTACCGCATGCGCACCCTGGCCGAGCGCAAGGTCAGGAGCCATGAGGCGATGAACTACTTCCTCAAGGTGCTGTGCCAGACCGACGTCACCAGCGACAGCGCGCAGGGCCTCAGCAACGAGCGTGCGCTCAAGAAGGTCCAGGCCCTCTACGACGGTCAGGGCCGGGGCGCCGAGCTCACCGCGGCCAAGGGCACGGCCTGGGGCCTGCTCAACGCCGTCACCGAGTTCGTCGACCACGAGCGCCGGGCGCGCAGCACCGAGTACCGGCTCGACTCGGCCTGGTTCGGCCAGGGCGCGGCGCTCAAGCAGCGCGCGCTCGACCAGGCCCTGCAGCTGGTGGCCTGACGGCACGCCTCTCTCCACCTTCCACGAAAGCCTTCCATGACCCTTTGCGACACCTCGATCCCGAGCGGCGCGCTGCGCCGCGTTCCCCGTGCGGGCACGGCCGTGCGGCTGGCGCGCACCACCGGCATGAGCCGGGCCGAATGGCTGCAGGTGCGCCGCAGCGGCATCGGCAGCTCGGACGCGGCGGCGGCCGTCGGCCTGAGCCCGTACTGCTCGCCCCTGGCGCTCTGGCTGGAGAAGACCGGCCAGGGCGAGGCCTTGCCCCGGCCCGACCCGGACGACATGGACAGCCCCGCCTACTGGGGCACCGTCCTGGAAAGCCTGGTGGCACGCCAGTACACCCGCCGCACCGGTCGGCAGGTGCGGCGCGTCAACGCCGTGCTGCAGCATGCCCGGCACCCCTGGATGCTCGCCAACCTCGACCGCGAGGTCATCGGCTCGCCCGAGGTCCAGATCCTCGAGTGCAAGACCGCCGGACTGCATGGCGCGCGGCTCTGGAAGGACGGCGTGCCCGAGCATGTGCAGCTGCAGGTCATGCACCAGCTCGCTGTCACCGGCCACCGGGCGGCCGACGTGGCGGTGCTCCTGTGCGGGCAGGAGCTCCAGATCCACCGCATCGAGCGCGACGAGCCGCTCATCGAGCGCCTCATCGCCCTGGAGGCGGCCTTCTGGGCCCAGGTGCAGCAGCGTCGGCCCCCGCCCACCGATGGCTCCGACTCCTGTGCGCAGGCCCTCAAGGCGCTGTACCCGCGCAGCACCGAGCAGACTCTGGACCTGCGCCAGGACCTCGAGGGCAGCCAGGCCTTTCGGGAACTGCTGCAGGTGCGCCGCACCCTCGAGTCCATCCAGCAGCGCGAGGCCGAGCTCAAGCACCTGCTGCAGTCGCGGCTGGCCCAGGCCACCCGGGCTGTCTTCGACGACGGCGCCATCAGCTGGAAAAGCAGCCAGGACCGCCTCGAGCTCGATGTGGCCGCGCTGCTCAAGGACCAGCCCGAGCTCCTGCAGCGCTATGGCGCGACGCGCAGCGGCACGCGCCGCTTTCTGGTCCAGCCCCGGCGCGAATGAGCCCGCCGGAGCTGAGCATGCCTGTCCGGGCGCGTGGGCCTCACCGCCCGGGCGCCTTTCACCTTCTGGAGACCGACCATGATCAAGGGCCTGGCCCTGACCCCGCCCGTCATCGGGCGCCTCTCGATCGGCCGGGTGGTCGAGAAGAACGGCAAGCGCCTGCCGGAGAAGGATGACGAGTTCACCCTCACCAGCCAGATCCAGGGCCGCGACGGCTGGGTGCCGCACCCGCTCGATGAGGTTCTGCGCCAGGCCAGCCCCGGCCAGGCCAAGCTGCGCAGCCTGCCGGTGCAGCTGCTCTTCAACGACCCCGCCCTGAACCTGCGCGTGCACTACACCCAGTTCGACCGCAGCAGCGGCCGGCCCGTGTGCGTGGGCAACGGCGAGAGCTGCCGGCGCCTGGGCAGCGAAGGCGTGCAGCAGCTGCCCTGCCCGGGGCCGCTCGCCTGCGAACGCGCCCAGGGCGGAGCCTGCAAGCCCTACGGGCGGCTGCATGTGCACATCGGCGAGGACGACGAACTGGGCACCTTCGTGCTGCGCACCACCGGCTTCAACAGCATCCGCACCCTGGCCACCCGCCAGCAGTACCTGCAGGCCCTCTCGGGCGACCGCCTGGCCTGCCTGCCGCTGGAGCTGCGCCTGCGCGGCAAGTCCACCCAGCAGTCGCACCGCACGCCGATCTACTACGTCGACCTGGTGGTGCGCCAGGGCCTGAGCCTCACCCAGGCCCTCGCACAGGCCCGTGAGCTGCAGCAGGCCCGCCAGGCCGCCGGATTCGACCAGCAGGCCCTGGACGAGGCCGCGCGGCTCGGCTACGCCCAGAGCGCCTTCGAGGAGTCCGAGGAAGAGGGATTCGCGGTCGTGGAGGAGTTCTATCCGGACGCGAGCGAGCCGCCCCTGGCGCCCGCGCCGAGCCCGAGCCCACCGGCTCGCCGGTCGCTGACAGAGCGGCTGGGCGAGCGCATCGAGGCGCGAACACGGCCCGGCGCACCGGTCGCCATGTGACCCAAGCCGGTTCATCCACACCCGCCGGCCGGCCTGGCGTCCGCGCCGCCTGCTGCAGGCGGTGGGGACGCCAGGCGAGGCCCTTCTTTTTTGGCGTCTTGCCGCCGAGCTTTTGACCGTCCGATCTCACCGGTCTGCACGCCGCAGCCGCAATCGTCGACAATTGCGCCTTGATCCGTACGGCAATCTGCCGTACTTTCTGGCCAGGAGGACACAAGCATGCCCGCAGCCAGCACCACGGCGCGTCTCGAAGCCCGCATCAGCACCGATCTGCATGCAATGCTCAAGCGTGCCGCCGAACTTCAGGGCCGCACCATGACCGACTTCGTGGTGTCCGCCGTGCAAGACGCGGCACAACGCGCCATCGAGCAAGCCGAAGTCATGCGCTTGTCGCTGGCCGATCAGGACTGTTTCGCGCAAGCCCTGCTGTCGCCGCCGACACCCGCGCCGGCGCTGGAACGTGCCTTCGCCCGCCGTCGCAAGCTCCTGCGCGCTGAATGAGTGGCGCCCCGTTCCGGCTTGCGCTGCTCGATGGGGCCCATGATCGCGCCGGCTTCTGCAGCGATTCGGAGCCGCTGAATCGCTACCTGCGCGAGCAAGCCACCCAGGACATGCGCCGCCGCGTGGCGGCCTGCTTCGTGGCCTTGGCCGAGGGGCCGCGCATCGCGGGCTACTACACCCTGGCATCGGCCAGCCTCCTGCTGGCCGATCTTCCCGCCAGCACCAGCAAGAAGCTGCCGCGCTATCCGACCGTGCCCGCCGTGCGCATGGGCCGCTTGGCCGTCGATCAGGCCTTCAAAGGGCAGGGGCTGGGCGGCGCGCTGCTGGCCGATGCGCTCGACCGTGCCGCCCGTTCGGAGATCGCCGCTTTTGCCCTGATGGTGGACGCCAAGGACGAGACGGCCGTGGCGTTCTACCGGCATCACGGCTTCATCGCCTTGCCAGACTCGCCGCTGACCTTGTTCCTGCCGCTGGCAACGGTCCAGCGTTCTTGAACGCTCGCCGCGCCTGACCGTTTGATCGAGCGGGTCTCGTGCCAGCGGCTCTGGGAGCGATCCCTGCGCCGCCCGACTCCAGACGAGGCCCATCCCGTTCTCCTGCATCAGGCGTCCCGTCTGCGTCCCTGTCAGAGCCCCAGCTCGCTCAGGCCCGGATGCTCATCGGGCCGGCGGCCCAGGGGCCAGAAGAACCGACGATCCGCCTGGGCGATGGGCAGATCGTTGATGCTGGCGAAGCGCCGCGCCATCAGCCCCTGCGCAGTGAACTCCCAGTTCTCGTTGCCGTAGGAGCGAAACCACTGGCCCGAGTCGTCATGCCACTCGTAGGCGAAGCGCACCGCGATGCGCTCTGCCGACCAGGCCCACAGCTCCTTGATGAGCCGGTAGTCCAGCTCGCGCGCCCACTTGCGCTCCAGAAAGCCCTGCACCTGCGCCCGGCCCACCGGGAACTCCGCCCGGTTGCGCCAGCGCGTGTCCTCGGTATAGACCTGCACCACCCGGGCCGGATCGCGCGAGTTCCAGGCGTCTTCAGCCAGCCGCACCTTCTGGCGGGCCGAGTCTTCGGTGAAGGGGGGCAGGGGGGGCTTGAGGTCCATCGGAGCTCCTGGGGGTTGGGCAACAGCAAGGTAGACCGATCTGTCTACATGGGCCCAGTGTAAGGCCGAGTAGACAGCTCTGTCTACAATCCGGCCATGACCCCTGCCTCACCGACGCCCACCGCCCGCGAGCGCATCCTCCACACGGCCCACGACCTGTTCTACCGCGAGGGCATCCGCGCCACCGGCGTGGACCGTGTGATCGCCGATTCCGGCGTGGCCAAGCTCACCTTCTACCGGCACTTCCCCAGCAAGAACGACCTGGTGCTCGCCTATCTGGCTCACCGGCACCAGACCT
>JACCDS011033944.1_pt1 | contig 11101 bp, 10 predicted proteins | sample 7446441 | NCBI WGS metagenome assembly JACCDS01 (sample SAMN15323445, study PRJNA562643) | freshwater metagenome | isolation source: river surface water | place: USA:Blue River Watershed | collected 2017-08-17 | reverse complement strand
GAACCAGACCCACAGCCGGCGCTCGCGAATGTAGAGCATCGCGAACACGCCCAGCACCAGCAACAGGCAGCCAAGGTAGACGACATTCTTGCCGGGGGAGCGCGTGACCTGGAACACCGAGGCCTTGACCTCGTCAAAACCGCGCAACTGCAGGATCACCGGCGCGCCGTAGAAGAAGCTGTCGGCAAGCGCATCCGTGGCCAGCCGCAAGAAGCGGCCATTCTGCTCGTCCGGCTTCATCGCTGACAGGCCATCGCGCTCGCGCGCGACTTGCCACAGCTCCCAGAGGCTGCCGTTGAGTATCTTCATGAAGACATCGGCGGCCTTCTCTTGCTGGTCTTCCGGCAGCCGGCCAATGAAGCGTGCGACAGCGATATAGCCGGCCGCCTGCTCATCGCCGGCAAAGACGGTCAGGCCACGCGCGGACGAAGCCTGCAACTGCTCGCGCAGCTGCGCATTGCCACTACCAAGCTGTACCCGATCTGCATAGCGCCGTGCGGCCTTGTCGCGCAACGCCGGGTCGGACAGCGCAGCGCGCAGGCGCATCCATTCATCCATCTTGCCGTTGGCGTCAGCCGGTATGCGCAAGTAGCGGAAGCTCTCGGCCGGGCTCTCGCGCAAGCCGGCAAGGAAGACCTCGGCGCCATCGACCTTCACCGGCAACATATAGTTGTTGAACTCGCGTGCCTGCCCGTTCTTGTCGCGCAGCTTGTACTGCACGCTGGGGCCGACATTCTGCAATTCCTTGGTCTTGCTCGTGTTGGCAGCCGAGCCCAGCTGCTTGTCGAGTGAGGCACTGAATTTCTCGTTGAAGCTCTTGCCGGTGTCAACGGCGCGTACATCCTGCCCGTTGGCGGCATTGGCGCCGGTGTTCTCGACGTTAAAGGGACGAAAGCCCGTCCATTCGATCGTGTACTGGCTGCCGCCACTACCGAGCAAGGGCGTCGAATTACCGACCGTACCTTCGAGCTCGAAGCTGGAGGTGCTGGCGCCCTGCATCGGATAGCCAGCCAGCTTCAGGCGGCTGCCGCCATCCTCGAAGCTGGATTGGTAGACCGCCAGTCCTTTGTAGATCAGCGGCTCATTGACCTTGATGGTGGCCGGGAAGCTCTTGCCGGTCTCGTGATCAGTGACGACCACATTGGAGGCGAACAGCTTGGGCATGCCAGTCGAGTAGAAATCGACGATGAATTTTTCCAGCTGTATCGTAAACGGCAGCTCCTGGATCATCACGCCCTCACCGGTCGGTATGACGGCGGTATTGCTGCTGGCGCCTTCGGGAATGAAGGAATTGCCGCGGAAGGTGGGATTGCCCGTGCCGAGCCGGTGCTTTTGCGGTATCTCGGCGATGATGCCATTGCCGATGAAGGGCTCCTTGCCGAACAACCATCGCTGGGCACTGATCGGCAGGCTAGAGTCGAGCAGGCCGCCGATGCAAATGATCACGATAGATGCATGCGCAAAGATGTAGCCGAGCTTGTTGGCTGCACCCTGCTTGGCCGTCAGCAGCACCGCATTGTCCTTCTGCAGCAGCTTCACCTGATAGCCGGCGGACTTCACGCGGGCTGCTGCAAGTTGCGCGGCCTTGACCGTGTCGCCGCTCTCGCTCCATTCAACATGATGGTGAAAATTGCGCAGCGACTGTTCGCGCACATTGTCGCGCCAGCTCTTCATGTCCTTGAGCATCTTCGGCGCATTGCGCGTGATGCACAGCGAGGTGGAGGCGACCAGGAAGGCCATGATCAGCAGGAACCACCAGGCCGAATAAACCGAGTAGACCGAGAAGCTGTTGAAGACCTCGAACCAGAACGGACCGAACTGGTTCACATAGTTCGGCATCGGCTCGTTCTGTGTGACGACGGTGCCGATGATAGAGGCGATCGATATCACGGTCAGCAGGCTGATGGCGAAACGCATCGACGATATCAGCTCGACCGCTTCTGCCAGCCAGCGCCAGCGGGTGCGGAGCGCGATGCCCTGCGTGCCGGGGCGAACGCCTGCTGCACCTTCGCCGGTACCGCTGCCAGTCCTCATATCGTCGACGATGCCTGATTTGATGCCTGTGTCCATCTTTAGAAACTTGCCTGTTAGCTCAATCGCGTGCGACAAACAAAAAGGGGGCGGCGCCCGGCCTCCCCCATCGAATTTTTATCCGCCATCGGCATCTGCGGCTTGATGCCGGCGCCGAGCAGGAATGTGGCGCTTATTTCAGGCCAGCGATGTAGTCGGCAACGGCTGCCATTTCTTCGTCAGAGAGGCGCTTGGAGATTGCCGTCATCTGCGCCGAATTCGTGCGCGCGCCGCCACGGAAATTGGTCAGCTGCGCGACCGTGTAATCCTGGTGCTGGCCGGCGACACGTGCGAACTGGGCAGGGATGCCGGCGCCGTTCGGGCTGTGGCAACCAGCGCAGGCCGGCACATTCTTCTCTGCGATGCCACCACGATAAATCTTCTTACCCAGCTCGATGATTTCTTTATTCTTTGCTGCCCCCGGCGCCGGCTTCTGCTGTTCGAGGTACGCGGCGATGTTGCGCATGTCTTCCTCGGTCAGCGCCTTCGAGATGCCGGTCATCACGGCGTTGTTGCGTGCCGGCGTGGTGAAGTCATGCAGCTGCTTCTGCAGGTAGGCAGCGTGCTGGCCAGCCAGTTTCGGGTTCACGGTGATGGTGGAATTACCGGCACTGCCGTGGCAGGCAACGCAGGCCATGACGCCGCGCGAAGCGTCACCGTTCGTGTATAGCGTGCCGCCCTTGTTGGCATCAGCTGCCACTGCCTTTTCCGCATTGGCGAAAGCCATAGAGGATGACGCGAGCAGCGCGATGGAGACGAGATTCACGAACAGCGAGAGAACACGATTCATTCAGGCACCCGGGTATTGTGGTTGGTTTGTGCGGAAATTCAGCCCAGCATTGTACTACAATGCCCCCTCCCGCTTGGGTCGCGCACCCATCCGATTTCCCGCAGATTTCCTGCCAGTTCACCGCACCAAGCCCATGTCCGTACTCTGGCAAGCCCGCTTCTTCACTACCGTCAACCGGCTGCAGGATTTGCCAAAATTTCAACTGCCCGAGATCGCCTTCGCCGGCCGCTCGAATGCAGGCAAATCGACCGCCATCAACCTGCTGTGCAACCAGAAGAAGCTCGCCTTCGCATCGAAGACGCCGGGGCGCACGCAACATATTAATTTCTTCTCCATCGGCGGCTCGCATGTCGCGATGCATCGCAAGGACGCGACCCGCACCGAGGAGATACGCGCCTTTCTGGTCGATTTGCCCGGCTACGGCTATGCCGAGGTGTCCGGCTCGGCCAAGGATCACTGGCAGGACCTGCTGGGGCGCTATGTGCAGGCGCGCGATCAGCTGGTTGCGCTAGTACTGATCATGGATGCGCGCCGCCCTTTCACGGAGCTGGATGTCGAGATGCTCGAATGGTTCGCACCGACCGGCAAGCCCGTGCATTGCCTTTTGAGCAAGAGCGACAAGCTGAATCGCAGTGAGCAGGCCGATGCCATGCGGCTTGCACAGACCGTGGTGTCAAGTTATGTTGACGAATCCGGCCAGCCTCTGCCATTCTCCGTGCAGTTGTTCTCGGCGCTCAAGCGCACCGGCATCGAGGAGGCGGACCTGACAATACGCACGCTGCTGGGGCTGGCCGAGCCGGAACCGGAAGCCGTGGACAACGAATAAAAAAACCCTGGAGAAAGGGGAAAGTCTCCAGGGTCCAACGCTGCCGCGCCTTCACACGGGCAGCCCCGCTCAGGGAGGAGAAGCGGGAGGTGAGAAATCACCCATCCGTCTGAGGGCGGTGCTGCCAAAAGGTTCATCCCTTGCAGCGCGGATCATTCGCTGCGCTTTGTTCATTGCTAGCCAACTCATCCAGATCATGTCCAGCCAACCTGCCCCCCAGTTTCCAGCTATCCGCATGCGACGCATGCGCAAGGATGCGTTCTCGCGCGCGCTGATGCGCGAGAACGTGATCACTGCCGCCGATTTGATTTACCCGGTCTTCATCCTCGACGGCCAGCAGCGCCGCGAGGCCGTGCCGTCCATGCCGGGCGTGGAGCGGGTCTCGATCGACCTGCTGCTGCCGATTGCCGAGGATTGTGTGGCGCTGGGCATTCCGGTGATGGCGCTGTTCCCGGTGATCGACCCGTCACTGAAGACGCCTGATGGCATGGAGGCCATCAATCCGGCCGGGCTGGTGCCGCACGCGGTCAAGGCGCTCAAGCAGCGCTTTCCCGAGCTGGGCGTGCTGACCGATGTCGCGCTCGACCCCTATACCAGCCATGGGCAGGATGGCGTGATTGATGACGATGGCTATGTGATCAATGACGTGACCAGCGCAATCCTGGTGAAGCAGGCGCTGGCGCAGGCCGAGGCCGGCGTCGATGTCGTTGCACCGTCAGACATGATGGATGGCCGTATCGGCGCCATACGTGCCGGACTGGAATCGGCCGGTCACATTCACACGCGCATCATGGCCTACTCGGCCAAATACGCATCCGCTTTTTATGGCCCTTTCCGCGATGCGGTCGGCTCGGCAGCCAATCTGGGCAAAGGCAACAAAGCCACCTACCAGATGGATCCGGCCAACAGCGACGAGGCGCTGCGCGAGGTGGGGCTGGACATTGCCGAAGGTGCGGACATGGTGATGGTCAAGCCCGGCATGCCCTATCTGGACATCGTGCGTCGGGTCAAGGATGAATTCCGTGTGCCGACCTTCGCCTACCAGGTCAGTGGCGAGTACGCGATGATCAAGGCCGCCGCACAAAACGGCTGGCTCGACCACGACAAGACGATGATGGACGCCATGCTGTCCTTCAAGCGCGCCGGCGCCGATGGCGTGCTGACCTACTTCGCGCGCGATATCGCCCGGCTGCTGAAGTAGCACGCCCTTCACTGACACCGCCCCCGGCGTCATCACCAGCGCCGACTTTGGGCGTTTGGCGAACAAAGCTGCGAATTCCGTCACAGAAAAGCGACAATCGGACGACTCCGGCTCTTGCTCACTCTTGAATCGCAGGGAGGAGTGCGCCATGTCTATCCCTATCATTGGTCGCCGAGACCTGCGGGACGAACACCCTTTCGGCATCAAGTACGAAGTCGTGGTGGCCGAAAAGCAAAAGATGAATGTACCGGGTGGAAAACGCGAGAAAGTCATTGTCTTCTCGCGTGTACCTCAATCCCAGCTGTACGAGGACACGACTGGCAAGACGCGAAGCGCAGCGAAGCGGGCGGTCACACTGCTACGCGAGCGGCTGCAGAAGTCCGGTCTGCCCAAGGAAAGGGTCGACGCGCTGATGCAGAGCATGTATGCCGTAGACCAGCGCGGCATCAAGAACCATGTAATGAAAACGCTGGACCATGCGCTCGATGCGAAAGCATTGGATGTACTGCTGGAGAAGAAAGCGATGAAAAGCGGCAAGGTACGCTTTTCAGAACAAGCCAAGGCAGTGCCTGCACCGCCTGTCCTTACACGACCGGCATCGACCCCGATGGCTCCGTCACCGCTGCCGGCGATACTTGACCTGCCGCCGTTACCCGAGTCACCGTAAACGCGCCGGACCCGATAACGGCGGACTTTATCTGCTCATTTATTGGGCTGCGGCGTGATGCGCAGATAAGGCTTGGGCGCGGTGTAACCCTTCGGGTACTTCTGCCTGATCTCCGCCTCGTCCTGCACGCTAAGCGGGATGATGACGTCATCGCCATCCGTCCAGTTGCCCGGTGTCGCCACGGTGTAACCATCGGTCAGCTGCAGCGCATCGATCACGCGCAGCACCTCATCAAAGTTGCGACCAGTGCTCATCGGATAGGTGATCATCAGCCGCACTTTTTTCTTCGGGTCGATGATGAACAACGAGCGCACGGTGGCGGTCTCGGACTGGTTCGGATGGATCATGTCATACAGGGTCGAGACCTGCTTGTCCGCATCCGCAAGGATGGGGAAACCGACCACGGTCTTCTGCGTCTCTTCGATATCCTTGATCCAGGCACTGTGCTTATCAGCCGGATCGACCGAGAGTGCGATGGCTTTCACATTGCGCTTGTCGAACTCCGGCTTGAGCTTCGCGGTCAGGCCAAGTTCAGTGGTGCAAACCGGGGTGAAGTCGGCCGGGTGGGAAAACAGCACAACCCAGGCATCGCCAGCCCATTCATGAAAGCGGATCTTGCCGATTGACGAGTCCTGCTCGAAATCCGGTGCGGTATCGCCCAAGTGCAAAGCCATCAGAATCTCCCTTGAAGAAATGCATGGAATATCAATGTAGCCGGCCATGCCGACGACCACAAAGACAATCTGGCTGTTTGCTAATAGCGAGACTTAATAAAGAGCGAGCTTTGTTTGCGATGGAGGCAACACAAGGCCGCTAATGCGTCCGCTGCGGGCGCAACCAGCCTAGTCAGCGAGCAGCCGCACGATCCAGCGAGCGCAGGAAGGGCTCCGGCTTCTGGAAGCCGATCACGCGTGCCTGCCGCAGCTCCTTGCCCTGCGTATCGAAGAACAATATGCCGGGCGGACCGAACAGGCCGAAGCGCTTGAGCAAGGCCTTGTCATCGTCGTCATTGGCCGTGACATCTGCCTGCAACAGCAGCATCTGGTCCATGCGAGCCCGCACTTGCGGGTCGGTGAAGGTCAGCTTTTCCATCTCGATGCAGGCGACGCACCAGTCCGCATAAAAATCCAGCATGACGACGCGCCCCTGTGCGCCTGTAATCGCGCGCTCGAGATCGGCAACGCTCTTGATGCGAGTGAACGCGGCTTTTTCGACCGTGCTGCCGGTCAGGTGCGCCAGCGGTGCCCATGGGTCGCGCCCGCCGCTGGCCACGCCCACCAGCTGCACTGCCCCCAGCAGGATGAAGGCGGCGCCGGCCAGCCGCGCGCGCCAATGCTGCGAGCGCGCCACCAGCAGTGACAGGCCGTATCCGGCACCCAGCAAGCCCCAGCCGAGCATCAGCAACCAGGCCGGTATCAGCGGCGCGACCATCCACAGCGCCAGTGCCAGCATCAGCACGCCGAAGAAGGCCTTGACCGCCTGCATCCACGCACCGGCGCGCGGCAAGAGCTCGCCGGCCGACAGGCCGACCAGCAGCAAGGGCACGCTCATGCCGGCTGCCATCGCGAACAGGGCGCTACCACCAACGAACACATCGCGCGTCTGGCTGATGTAGACCAGTGCACCGGCCAGCGGCGCCGCGACGCAAGGCCCCACGATCAGTGCCGAGATCGCGCCCATTACGAACACGCCGGCCAGCTTGCCGGCGCGCTGACGTTCCGACAGGCGCGTCAAGGCCAGTTGCACCGAGGCCGGCATCTGCAACTGATAGACATCGAACATCGACAAGGCCATCAGCGCCATCAGGATCGCAAAGCCGGCCAGGATGGGCGGGCTTTGCAGCGCGGCCGACAGCCCCTCGCCGATCAACCCGGCGGCGATGCCAAGCGCGGTATAGACCAGCGCCATGCCCAGCGAATAGGCGAGCGCCAGCACGAAGCCGCGGCGGCGACTGCTGCGCTCGCCTTCGCCCGCGATAATGAAGGACAGAATGGGCACCATCGGCAGTACGCAGGGCGTGAATGACAGGCCGAGGCCCAGCAACAGGAACAAGGGCACGATGATCAGCAGCCGTCCGCTGGCGAGCGCAGCCTCGATGCGGCCCAGCTCGCTTTCGCTGGCGATGTCTGTGCCAGCGGCCTCGGTTGCACCGGCAGTCATGGCGGTACCGGTGGACGTCATGGCGACGGCAGATGGCGAAAGCCTGGCCACCGACGTCATTGGCGGGTAGCATAGTCCCTTGTCCGAGCAGCCCTGGCTGATGACCGTCAGCGTGAACGGCCCGCTGGCCTCGACCGGTAGCTTCACCAGCAGCTGGCGGTGAAAGGTCTCGACGTTCTTCTCGAAGTTGGGGTCGAACTTCACTTTGCCGTCCGGTACCTGGGGCTTGCCGAGCGTGGCGCCATCGGCGGCGAACTGCAGCTTGTCGCGGTACAGGTAGTAGTCATCGGCAATGTCGAAACGGACGATGATGCTGCCGGCGTCTTCCATCATCGCGCTGAAACGGAAGGCGCGCTCCGGTGGCAGGAAATCTTCAGCGGCCACTGCAGGCGGCCATGACATGGCAATGGCCATCACTACCAGCCCTGCCAGCATCAGCATCCGCATGTATGCGGAACGAATTGCGCAAGCAAGCAGGTACATGCCTGTGCGCGGCGGAACAGCCCGAAAGTACATGGCTTGCATGAGGCCAGTCGTGGGCATGGTCGTCGTCACTTCCGGGCTGAAGGCTGGTCGCCGTGACCGGATGTCTCGGCGACTACCCAATGCAGATAAGCTGCATGGCCATCCGTCAGCGGCCAGGCAATGACCTCCGGCAGCTCATACGGATGCGTGTCAATGATGGCCTGATGCAGTTGCGCATAGCTGTGCTTCGTGGTCTTGATCAGGAGCGTGACCTCCGCCGCTTCTTCGACTGCGCCCTGCCAGCGATAGACGGATTGCACGCCCGGCAGGATGTTCACACAGGCAGCGAGCCGGGCCTCAACCAGTGACCGCGCCATGGCCTGCGCTGCCGACTGATCGGGCAAATTTGTCATCACTAGCAGTACCTGTTCCATGGGTCGTCAGTTCTGGTGTCGGTGTACGCGATCAGCGTCTCCATTAGACACCCGGGTTCGGTCTCTCGGTCAGGCCGCGCGCATCGGCACCGGGGTCGCTGCGTTTGATGCGGACTTACTTTAGCAAGCGTCGCCGGGTCAGCACGCTGGCGAGGTAATAGCCGCCCGCCGCATAGGCCAGCAGCACCACCAGCGGCATCAGCACCGCCTCTGGCCAGTGACCGAGGATCAATGGTCGCACAAGATCCACCGCGGCGCTCAGAGGCAGATAGCTTGCAAATTGCTGTAGCCAGTTCGGCAGCTGCGTGGTCGGGTAGTAGACGCCGGACACAAAGACCATGGGCGTCAGCAGCAGCGTCATGTAGTAAGTGAAAAAATCATAGCCGCTGGCGAGCGCATTCATGATCAGCGCCAGCGAGGCAAAGGTAACGCCGATCAGGAACAGCAGCAGCGGCACCAGCAGGATGGTCGGGTGCAGTCCTAGGCCGAGCACAAACAGCACCGCCAGTATGGCTGCGCCGGAGATCATGGACTTGGTGGCTGCCCACAGCATTTCGCCCAGCACGATGTCATCCAGCCCCAGCGGCGTATTGAGAATGGCTTCCCAGGTCTTCTGCACATGCATGCGTGAATAGGCGGAATACATCGCCTCGAACGAGGCCGCCATCATCACTGACATGCAGATCGATCCGCTGGCCAGATACTCGATGTAGGGAACGCCATTGATGGCCTGCAGCAGGCTGCCCAGCCCGTAACCGAAGGCGATCAGGGTGATCATGGGCTCGGCGATATTGCCGATGATGCTGGCCACGGCCAGCTTGCGCCAGACCAGCAGGTTGCGCCGCAGGACGGGCAGGAAGCGCAGGCTCAGGCCTGGGAAATGGTAGAGGGATGTTTGCATGCCGTCTCAGTCCCGCATCTCGCGTCCGGTGAGCTTCAGGAACAGGTCTTCAAGGTTGGCCGGCCGGTGCAGGTAGCGCAGATCAGCGGCGCCAGCGAGGCTCTGCAGCAGGGGCTCGGCATGATTGGTATAGCAGAACACAGTCTCGCCGCTCAGCTCGACGCGATCGGCCATTGCACGCGCTTGCGCAGCCCATGCACGTGCACCGTCCCCGTACACCTCAAGCACTTGCGATTCGATATGCTGCGCGATCAGTTCACGCGGCGCGCCTTCTGCGATCAGTCTGCCATGGTCGATCACGGCGAGCCGGTCGCAAAGGCGCTCGGCCTCGTCCATGAAGTGGGTCGTCAGGAGCAGGGTCTTGCCGGTGGCGAGCAGCGCCTTCAGGCGCTCCCAGATCATGTGCCGCGCCTGTGGATCCAGGCCGGTGGTCGGCTCATCCATGAAGACGATGTCCGGGTCATTGACCAGCGCGCGCGCCAGCGTCAACCGGCGCTTCATGCCGCCGGAGAGCTCACCGATACGCGCATGGCGCTTGGCCGTGAGGTTCGCGAAATCCAGCAACCAGTCAAGGCGCGGCGCGATCTGCGCATGCGACAGGCCGAAGTAGCGCGCGTAGACGATCAAGTTTTCTTCAACGCTGAAATCCGGGTCGAGGCTGTCGATCTGCGGCACCACCCCGATGCGAGCGCGCGCCTGCTGCGCATTGGCCGGTATGTCACGGCCGACCAGCGTGATGCTGCCGCTATCCGGCGCGGTCAGGCCCAGACAGAGCTTCAGCGTCGTGGTCTTGCCCGCGCCATTCGGTCCCAGCAGCCCGTAACACTCGCCGGCCTGCAGCTCGAACGACAGCCCGTTGATGACCGCGTGGCGGCTGGCGCCCTCGCCATAGGACTTGTGCAGGTCGTGTACACGCAGGATGGACATCGGGATCAGGCTGGGTCGAAAAAGTGAACTGGCTGGCGTGAACTAGCCGGCGGGCGCATTGATGAACGCCGATCTTGCCACAAAGCGCGGCATCGTTCGCGTGCCACCGCCGCTAATGAAAAAGGCCGCACTCGTGCGGCCTTGGGTATCACGGCGGTCAGCCTTACTCGGCGACTTCCACAGCGTCGGTCGGCTCCGGACGGTCCACCAGTTCGACGAAGGCCATCGGTGCATTGTCGCCAACACGGAAGCCCATCTTCAGGATGCGCAGGTCACCGCCATTGCGGTTCTTGTAGCGCGGGCCGATCTCGGCGAACAGCTTGCCGACGATTTCACGGTCGCGCAGACGCGAGAAAGCCAGACGCTTGTTGGCCAGGCTGTCGATTTTGCCGAGGGTGATCATCGGCTCGACGACGCGGCGCAGTTCTTTTGCCTTCGGCAGCGTGGTCTTGATCGCTTCGTGACGCAGCAGCGAAACGGTCATGTTACGGAGCATCGCGAGGCGGTGCGACGAGGTGCGGTTCAGCTTACGGAGGCCGTTACGATGGCGCATGATTTCTTCCTTTTCAGAGTCTTCTATCCAGCTCTTCTATCGCTGCCCTTCCGAAGCTTGTCGTCGGGGCAGCGCGGGCCGGTGGATGTTTAAATAAATTCCCGATT
>JACCDS010930910.1_pt1 | contig 11101 bp, 10 predicted proteins | sample 7446441 | NCBI WGS metagenome assembly JACCDS01 (sample SAMN15323445, study PRJNA562643) | freshwater metagenome | isolation source: river surface water | place: USA:Blue River Watershed | collected 2017-08-17 | reverse complement strand
GACTGGACGAGCTGATCGCGACACGGCAGCGCCTGATGCATGAACTGCCGCGCGCCTTGCAGCCTCGGCACCGTCAGTTCCTGCTGTCGATGGTGAGTGCTGAGCCACAGTGGCACTTGCTACCCCATGCGCACCTTGCCCACTTGCCGGCGCTGCACTGGAAGCTCCACAACCTGGCGAAGCTGAAGAAGAACGCCGACAAGTTCAGGCGGCAGCACGACGAGCTGGCGGCACGGCTGGAGCGAGCCACCTAGGTGCGGCTCGAGGCCACGTGGGGCGGGCGTGACAGGTTCCGAAGTGGCCGGGAGACCGCACGACGGTGAGCCCGACATCGGCGCTCAGCATGCGTGAGTTGTGGCGCCGTGATTTGCTGCGGGGCAACTCGGGTTCGGCCTGCTGCTCCACACGCTGCGGTTCTGCTGCGTGGCACTCTGGCCTCAGGCCGCGACAACACTTGACGGTGGGCGGCAGCTATTGGGTATGCTGGAGAGCCTGAATCAAAGCGTTCTTGCCCGTCCCTCGTGTGATGGTGCCGTGGCGTTTTTGCCCTACGGGTGCAAACAGCGGCTGGCGCCAGTCGGTTTCCTTCGTTCCTTACCGCAGAAAACCTGGCCGATTCGTTTTTGAAGAATGACATGGGCGATCGCCGGCGGTAACGCCGATTGAAGTCTTGTCATCTCGCCAGAACCAGTTTTCCCAGGTAGAACGCCACTTGGCGACTGATGGACAACGAACGGCAACGCAGGATCAGCGCAGGGCAACGCCGATTGGTGGAGTTCTCATAACCCAGCGCGCTACGCTGTGCTGGTTCGCCATCAGACCAGCAAGAGCCCCACGCGCGGCGATCACCCGGCCATCCTCAAGCTCAAGGCCGAAGACGACCGGCGTGCGGCATTGACGAGTACGCACAGCTGGAACAGGCCCAAGTGCCGTTCAACTCAAGGTCGCGCAGCCCTAGACGCGCTTCAGAAGCTCATCTGGTTCTGGACCGATCTTGGGCTGAAGGTCAGCTCCGGCGGGACGCGACACATCACGCTGTACGTCAGCCTTGGCGGGCGCGGCGGGAACTACGGGACGAGCTACAGCAGAAGTTTTGAAGTGCGCCCCCGCGAGGTGCCGAGTACGGTCGGCAACGGTCGTGCACGCCAGCCCGAGGCTGAGTTTCTGGAACTGCGATACGAAATCGCTGAGCACGAGACCCGCGGCAGGAAGGTCATGCCGATTCATGCGTTCTCAGCGATGGACCGAGCAACCTTGGAGCGCTTCACCATCGAACTCATCGCCCACTGGGAGCAGCTGTTCAGGGAGGGCATCAAGTGGCGGCACGACCAGTTTGCTGCCTCCAGGAAGTGGTCCCTTGAGAAAGCCGAAGAAGCGCGGCGTCGAGATGCGGAGCGCCTGGCGGCTCAGTCGCGCGCGCTGGTCCAAGGCCGGCAACGGCTGTTGCATCGTGCACTAGATGGCATCCGTCGCTCAGATCAGATCCGCGTGCTTGTGATGTCGCTTCAGGCTAGCCAGGCTGGAGTGATCGATGAGCAGGACTCGATTGAGCGCTGGGCGGTCTGGGCTTGCCAGCAGGCCGACCTTCTCGATCCACGATTGATGACTGCGGAGCAGGCGAGGGCGTGGGTTCGGGACTTCCGGCTTGAACAGATGTGATGCGGCTCAAGCCTGAAGGTCTCGGAAGCCGAAGGCGGCGCGCAACTCGTGCCCCACGACTCCTAGATCGCGGCAGCTATGCCAGCCCTGGCAGCCCGGCTTCCCAAGCCCGGCTCTGTCGGCGTAGGCCGTCGAAAATGTTCTGCGCCGTGCGCTCAGGAAACCCCGCGGGCAACAGCATCTGTACCCTGGCGATGGCCGGCTCTACTCTGGCGACTAGCGTCTGCATCGCCTCCCAGGTGCCTTCTGCCCCGCTGCGTTGTGCCAGCCCCTGCCAATGCCGGGTTTGGATGCGCGCGAGTTCGTAGTGCACATTCTTCGAGCGCACCGCCATCGCGAGCTTTGCCTCCTGCCATGCCACTAGATTCGGTCCGTTGCCGACGACTGGCCAGACTGAAATGACGTCATACAGCGGCGTCATCCGATAGCCGCCACCAGGCAGCAAGAAGATGGAGAAGTTCTTGGCGTGGCCGTCGGTGGCTGCCAGCAACCAAAAGGCCAACTGCGCGCACAGGAAGTGCCGGATGTCGGCGGCTGCCGTCCTGCTGCTTCGAAGCACCTGCAGGCACTGGGACATGCCAGGCCCGCGCTGGGATTCGTATTTGTCGTGTGAAGACACACCCAGCACTTGGCAGAAGTCCTCCTGTGGGATGCGGGCGATCCAGCGGATTCCGGCGTTGGTACCCTCCATCCACTGCCGGTCAAAGCGCTCCACCGCCAGCACTGTTTCGTCGCCAAATTTGGCGATGTCTGTGACCGCGACGGGCAGGCCCATCTCGCGCAGCAGCTGCGCGCACAGCCACTCGTTGTAGACCGAGTGCGTGAGGTCCAGGCGGCGACCGCCGACCAGCCCTAGAGGTAGTTTGAGAATGTGCGTGGTCGGAGTGGCGCCGAGCGGTCGACACCACTGGCCATCGACTCGCAACAGCGCGGTCTTTTCCTGCGCTCCCGCTATGGAGATGCGCAGGTCGTCGGGGTTCTGGTCGGCCCCCAGGCCAGGTTCAGCTGCGACCCCATGCAAGTGCCGAGCGACCGCCTGATCGTCCATGGTCTCGTACTCGACCCGGTCGAAGCCGGTCGGCGGCTGCTCGGGGGGCAAGAGCTGGACGGCGCCGACGCAGTCGCGGCCTATGGCCTGCAGCAACTCGAAAACTTCGGTTGAGCCGACCCTGAAGCGGGTGCTCACACGGCGGCGGATGCGCTCTTCGTCGGGTAGGAGGTTGTCGAAGAAGTTCTCCACCACCGCGCCGGCAACTGTCCTATCCGGCGTGATGGGCAGCGAGAGGGACAGGGGCCGTACTCGTGCTGACGCGAGCCAGGACTCCTCGTAAACGAAGCGGTGCCCGCCCGTGCGCGTGCGCTGCCATGTGCCCACGCGCTCGCCGTTCATCCAGACCCAGAGCTCGCGTGCATCAGGCATGGGTGCCCCCTTTGGGACTGTCAGGCCTTTCCATGGCCATATCCATAGCGCTGAGCATGGGCGCCACGCTCCTCACCATTGGCCCCGCGGCAAGTCGTCGGGTGGGCAGTCCGGCTCTGCGCCGGGCGTCGGCACTGCCGGTCTGGACCTGGTAGTTAGCGTGGCCGTAGCGGCCGCTTTAGCCTGGGCATGCGCTTCCAGGTCAATGCTGGGCTTGGTTACTGAGGCTTCGGTTGCGGTTTCGCGGACCACCATCTGCGCACCGAGCATGGCCAGGACCTGCAGCAACTGCTCCACGCTCACCGCACCGGGGTCGCGCTCGATATCGGCGATGCGCGACTGCACGACGCCCAGACCCCGGGCGAGTTCGGCCTGCGTCATCTGGCGCGACTTGCGCAAGGACTTCAGCAATTGCTGCAACTGGCTTGAGAGTTGGACGGGATAGTCCACGGCGATTATCGGCTAGAGGTGATTTTGCTAGCTTATCGCTTTAGAGCGATTGAGTCAAGAAATCGTACTAAGGCGATACTCTATGCGAAATCGTCTAAGGGCGATATATCGCAAGAGACGCCGGCCTGATCGTGGCCGAGCCCGGGCCCGGGCCGGAAGAGGACTATTTCAGCCGCCGCTTCGGCGATCTGCTGCACGTAGACGAACCGCGGCGGCTCGATGTGATGGCGGCGGTCGGAGCAGGGCAGGTCCACGCGAGCGCGCTGGATGCCGAGGGTGCACTGGGCGTGCAGATGCTGGCTTATCAGATCGACGGCCGGCACGAGCAGGCCGCAGGTCCGGAGGACTTCATCGAGCGCATTCGGCGCCACCCCGCCATCGCGTCCGAACTGGCCGAGTTGTCCGCCCTGCTGCAGGCGCGCACCGCGCTCGGCATCAGGTCCATTCCTGGCCTGGAAGACACGCCGCTCTGCTTGCATGCCAGCTACGGCGTGCGCGAGGTGCTCACGGCGGTGGGCTGGCTCACGGCCACGCGGCGCGCGCCCTTCCAGGCAGGCGTGCTGCCTCTGGCAAGCCGCAAGATCGAACTGCTGTTCGTGACGCTGGACAAGAGCGAGGGCTACCACGACAGCATCGCGTATCACGACTACGCGATCAGCGCCGAGCGCTTCCACTGGCAGACGCAGAACAACGCGGGGCCGGACACGCCAAGCGGCCGGCGCTATCTGGAGAGCGCGGCGAACGGCTGGCAGTTTCAGCTGTTCGTGCGGCCGCGCAAGGGCGATGCCTACCGCGCCTGCGGGCCGGTGGTGCTGGAGTCCGCCGAAGGTGATCGGCCGATGAGCATCGTGTGGACGTTCCAAGTGCCGTTGCCCGTGCGACTGTTCCGTGAGTTCAGCGTGTTGCGCGGGGTCTAGCGGCAGGACTCTGCCGCGCCGGTGTCTTGAAGACGTTCTTCAGGTTCCAAGCCAGGAACTCGGGCGCGGGCAACAGGTCCGCGTGCTGCGGCGGATGGATGGTTTGCCCGTGGAACTGCAACTCCCCCGCCATGCCACGCCCACCACTGATCGCCTGCTGGCTGAACACCACGCGATGCTCCACGGGCTCGACGGTGAACGCGCCCAGGTCGAAGAGCTTGTGGTGCAGCGCGCACAACGACAGGCCGTTGGTCTCGATGTCAGGACCGCCGACGTGATGCCACTGGATGTGCGCCGCCTCCAGCCCGGCCGGCGTGCGCCCGATGCGAAGGTCGAACCCGCAGACACAGCAGCGGTACTCGTAGGCCAGCAGCACGCGCTCGCGAAAGCCCCGGTCTCGATGTAGACGCTTCGCGTGGGCTTCGAGGGCCGGGGAAGGGACGGCCTCACGGACTTCCATCGGCCCATCGAGGTCCAGCCCTAAGGCGTCCACGATGTCCGAATGCAGCGTCGAAGGAAAGTAGGCCTCGAGCACCCGCGAGGCCACGGCCTCCAGCAGGCCGGGCACATGGCGCAGGGCGTCGTCGATGTCGGCCGGGAAGCCGCCCTGGGCGTGATGCGCGCGCAGTTCGGTCAGGCTGGGCGTGGCGCCGGCCGCTCGTTTCAGAAGTTCGCGCGGGCCACTCAGTTCCCAGAGCGCGCCGCCGCCGTCTGTGGAGAGATGCCAGAACGGGTAGTGCCGCGACTTGGCGGCGCTGCTCGGGCCGAACTCTGCCAGTAACTGCTTCAGCGGTTCATCGATCTCCGTGAACGCCACGAGCCTAGGCTCACCACGCTGTACGCGTGCCAGGGCCAACAGGATCAGCAGTGGCTTGTGGGGCGCATAGACACCCGCGCGCTGCGCGCGGCGGATGTTCTCGAACGCGTCGAGGACCTCGATGCTGCCCTTCATCTCAACGCTGACCCGTCCAGTAGTCAGCCTTCTCGCGGATCACCCACCGGATGCCACCGCGAGGGTCGGGCCGGTCGCCCGTGTAGCGGGGAATGAGGTGGATGTGCAGGTGGCCCACAGTCTGCCCAGCCGCAGCGCCATCGTTGATGCCGATGTTGTAGCCGGCAGGCGTGGCCTCTTGGAGCAACTCGAACATGGAGATTCGTTCCTCTGCGGTCGTGTCGAAGATCGGCGGTACATGATGCAGGGGCGATCATGAGCGTGTGCCCCTGCGCCACCGGAAACGCGTCGCGGAAGGCGATCGCAAGCGGGTTTCTCACCAGTACCCGTGCCGCGAGCAGGTCGCAGAAGGGGCAGGTGATGCTGTTGTCCACAAGGCGAAAGGGCGCCTAACGCAAGAACGGGTCGCTCCAGCGCGCGTCGGTGTACACCGCGCTGCCGGTGAGCGTGCGCATGAAGGCCGCGACCGCATCCACCTCGGTGGCCGTGAGCTGCAGCTGCTGGCCGACACCGCCGGGCGCCAGACGCACGTCGAGACCGGTGTTGTTGGGGTTGGCGTTGATGCTGCCGTAGTGGCCGATGGCCGCGCGCAGTGTGGTGATGACACCGGTGTGCATCATGGGCCCGTTGGGCTGACCGGCGGGGTCGAGCAAGTCGCGCAGCGTGGGCGCACGCGTCACGGTCAAGTCGCGCCCTGTGCCTGCCAGCGTGCCGATGATGCCGTTGTTGCCTGAGGCCGGGTCGATGGCGAACTCAGGCGGCCGGTGGCAGCCTGCGCAGCCCAGGCCGCCGGCGATCCGCACGCCGCTGGCGTCGAACTGCGGTGGCGTGAGGAACAGCTGCTTGCCCTGGTTCTCTTGCGCGGTGAAGTTGGGGAAGGCCTGCGCGTCGTCGGCTACGGTGGCGCGGCCGGTGTCGTAGCGCGTGTCAAACGACTGGATGCTGCGCACGAAGGCGCCCAGCGCGCGCTGCAGCCGCGCCTCGGTGACGGTGGCGTCGCCGAAAGCCAGTGTGAACAGCTCGTTGAGGTAGTCGAGCGCCTGCAACCGCGCCAGCAGCTCCTGCAGGCCGGGGCGCCCCAACTGGCCGCTGAAGCCCATTTCGGCATGGTCTTGGATGGGGCGCGTGGTCTGTGCCTCCAGCGTGGCGGCGCGCTCGTCCCAAAAGAACCTGGGCTCGGCGCCGAAGCGCGCGTTCACCAGCCGCATGGAGTGCCGCGCCGTCACGCCGCCGGCCACGCCGGCGCTGGCCAATGCGGTGTCGCTGAAGGCCACGCGTTGTTGGTGGCAGCTGGCGCACGAGACCGTGCCGTCGATGCTGAGCGTACGGTCGTAGAACAGCACGCGGCCCAGCTGGGCCACGGCGTCGTTCTCGGGGGCGCCGAGATCGCGCGTGACGTAGGCTGGCACCTGCTGCGCCGCGTAGTTGGCGGGCCGGGCAGGATCGAGCCGGCTGCCGAAGGTGCGGGCCGAAGCCGGGAACGACGCCGTAGCCGAGCCCGTGGTGCCGCTGTCGGATGACGAACCGCCGCCGCACGCCGCGAGCAGCGTGGACAGCAGCGGGACCAGCAGGGTGGCGGCCAGTGACGCAGGCCAAGCACCGGGCCTGCGGCGAAGGAGGGAGCGCGACATGTTGTGGTGGCCCCTCGCAGTGGCGATGAGCTTGTCTCGTGGATGTGGCGTGAGCGTGCGCCAAGCGGTTTGCGGGCTCGCTTGCGCTGCGTAAAGCTGCATGTCTGGCGCCGCCGTCTGGCGGGCTGGAACAGGCTGGCCGTGCGCGGGTCGGTCCGGTCACTCCGCCTTGATGCCCGCGCGCCGGATCACCGCCTTCCAGTCCTCGTGCTCGGCGCGGATGACCTGCGCAAACTGGGCCGGGGTGGCGCTCACCACCTCGGCGCCGGAGCGCGCCAGGGCGCTGATGACTTCCGGGTCCTTCACGATGTTGCCCAGCTCGCGGTTCAGCCGCGCCACCAGGTCGGCGGGCGTGCCCGCGGGCGCCAGCACGCCAAACCAGTTGCTGAATTCCATACCCGGCACGCCTTGCTCGGCAAAGGTGGGCACGTTGGGCAGCGCGGCCGAGCGCTTGGCGCCGCTCACGGCCAGCGGCTTGACGCGGCCGGCCTGGATGTGGGTCTGCGACGAGACGATGCTGTCCATCAGGAAGGCGATCTGCCCGGCGATCAGGTCGGTCACCACCAGGCCGGTGCCGCGGTAGGGGATGTGCACCACGAACAAGCCGCCCGCGCGCCACTTGAACATCTCGCCTGACAGGTGCGGATAGGTGCCGATGCCGCTGCTGCCGAAGTTGTACTTGCCCGGGTTGGCCTTCAGCAGTTTCACCAGCTCTTGCGCGCTGGCCGCTGGGAAGCCGCTGCCCACCACCAGCACGCTGGGTGCGTTGGCCACATGGGCCACGGGCGCAAAGTCCTTGAAGGCGTCATAGGGCATCTTGGGGTTCAACGCCGGGCCTATGCTGTGCGTGGAGCTGGTGGCCATGACGATGGTGTAGCCGTCCGGCGGGGCCTTGGCCACCAGGTCGGCGCCAATGGTGCCGCCGGCGCCGGGCTTGTTGTCCACCACCACCTGCTGGCCCAGCGCTGCGCTCAGCTTCTGGGCGATGGTGCGCCCGATGATGTCGGTGGCGCCGCCGGCCGGGAACGGGATCACCATGCGCAGCGGCTTGCTGGGCCAGGCCTGCGCCAGGGCGCTCAGCGGAAAGGCGGCGGCGGTCAATGCGGCCGCGGCGGCCAGGGCAAGTTTGATCAGCGGTCGTTTCATGGTGTATGTCTGTCTACCCTGCCGCGCAGGGCTTGCGCGCCCACGATAACAAGACGCCGCCACCGGGCGCGGCCTCGGGGTGCCGCGGCCCGCGGTGGCAGCCCGTCAGGCGGCGGCGCCACCCAGGCGGCGGGTGCTCACGAAGCGCCGCAGCACGCCCGACAGCGGGTCTTCAAAAGCCAGCTCGCGCGCCAGCAGCTGCAGTGGCTGGCGGTAGTCCGGCGGCGCGTCCGCCGCCGGCTCGGGCCACAGCCGCGGGTAGATGCGGTCACCCACGATGGGCAGGCCCAGCGCGTTCATCTGCGCGCGCAGTTGGTGGCGGTGGCCGGTGTGCGGGCGCAGGCGGTACAGGGCGAGTGCCTGCGGCGCGCCGTCGGTGCTGCCACCGGTACCCAGGCGTTGCAGCAGCTCGATCTGCGTGAGGGCATTGGGCTCGCTGTGCAGGCTGTCGTCCACCTGCACCGGCAGGTGCCGGCCCTGCGGTGGGTTGCGCAGGCGATGGCTGGCCTGCAGCGGGAAGGCCAGGTCGGCCCGCCACGCCGCCACGGCTTCGTAGACCTTGTGCACGCGGCGCTCGCGCATCAGCGCGTGGTAGGCGTTGCGCGTGTGCGGGTTGGCGCTGAACAGCAGCAGGCCGGCGGTTTCTCGGTCCAGGCGGTGCAGCGGCACCAGGTCTTCATTGCCCAGCAGCCGTTTCAGCCGCACCAGCGCCGTTTCCTGCAGGTAGCGCCCGCCGGGGATGGAGGCCAGGAAGTGCGGCTTGTCCACCACCACCAGGTGCGCGTCCTGGTGCACCAGCTCCAGCTCAAACGGCACACGCGGCTCGGGCGGCAGGCTGCGCCAGTACCAGACCACCTGGCCTGGTACGCAGGGCGCGTCCGGCGGCAGCGCGCGGCCGGCGGCGTCCAGCACCTCGCCTTGCGCCATGCGCTCAGCCCAGGCGATGCCGGGGCGCAGGCGTGCGGTAAGAAACTCGCACACCGTGGCCCAGGGGCCGGCCTGCAAGGCCAGGCGGCTGGCGCTGACGCCGTCGCGCGCGGGCGGTGTCCAGTCGGGGCGGGGGCGGCTCATGCTGGCGACGATAAAGCGGCTGCGCTACCGTCGCGGCTGGACCGCCTTCCTGTCAACTCCGCCCCCCACCGCTGCCCACCATGACCGCGCCCGCGACCTTCCAAGACCTGCCTTCGCTCATCCACGCCCACGCGCAGGCGCGGCCCGACGCTCCCGCGCTGTGCCAGGGCGACGCCGTGATGCGCTGGGGCGAGCTGGACCGCCGCGTGGACCGCGTGGCCGCCACGCTGCAGCAGGCCGGCTTCCGGCCCGGCGACGCGCTGGCCGTGTGCGCCGGCACCAGCCCCGACTACGTGGCACTGTTCCTGGGCGCCCTGCGCGCCGGCGTGGTGGTGGCGCCGCTGGCCCCCAGCTCCACCGCGCAGCAGCTGCTGGACATGGCGCGCGACGCCGACGCCAAGCTCGTCTTCATCGACAGCAGCACGGCCAGCCTGGGCGTGGCCTGGCCCGTGCCCACGGTGGCGCTGGATGCCGCTTCATTCGGGCGTTGGCTGCAGCCGGCCGGTGCGCGGCCAGAGCCCGTGGCCATAGACCCAGCCTGGCCCTTCAACATCATCTACTCCAGCGGCACCACGGGCACGCCCAAGGGCATCGTGCAGCCGCATGCCATGCGCTGGGCGCACATCCAGCGGGCAGGGCAGTCGGGCTACGCCACGGACACGGTGACCATGATTGCCACGCCGCTGTACAGCAACACCACGCTGGTGTGCCTGATCCCCACGCTGGCCTACGGCGGTTGCGCCGTGCTGATGGGGAAGTTCGACGCCCTGCAGTACCTGCAGCTGGCCGAGAAGCACCGTGCCACCCACACCATGCTGGTGCCGGTGCAGTACCGGCGGCTGATGGCGCACCCGGACTTCGACCGCTTCAACCTCAGCGCCTTCCGCGCCAAGTTCAGCACCAGTGCGCCCTTCCATGCCGAGCTGAAGGCCGATGTGCTGAAGCGCTGGCCTGGCGCCCTGACCGAGTACTACGGCCTCACCGAAGGCGGCGGCACCTGCATCCTGCACGCCCACCTGCACCCCAGCAAGCTGCACACCGTGGGCCAGCCGGTGGAAGGGCACGACATCCGCCTCATCACCGAAGACGGCCTCGAAGTGCCACGCGGTGAGAGCGGCGAGGTCGTGGGCCGCTCGCCCGGCATGATGACCGGCTACCACAAGCAGCCCGCGCTCACCCGCGCCGCCGAGTGGTTCAGCCCCGACGGCCTGCGCTTCATCCGCACGGGCGACGTGGGCCGCTTTGACGACGAGGGCTTCCTGACGCTGCACGACCGCCGCAAGGACATGATCATCAGCGGCGGTTTCAACATCTACCCCAGCGACCTGGAAGCCGTGCTGCGCCCGCACCCGGCCGTGGCCGACGTGGCCGTGGTGGGCGTGCCCAGTGCCGAATGGGGCGAAACGCCGGTGGCTTTCTGCGTGCTGAAACCCGGTGCCGACATCAGCGCCGAGGACCTGCGCCAATGGGCCAACGCCCAGGTCGGCAAGACGCAGCGCCTGCACGCGCTGCGTCTGGTGGACGAACTGCCGCGCAGCGCCATCGGCAAGGTGCTCAAGCGCGAGCTGCGCGACCGCTGGGTGTGAGCCCCCGGGCTTGTCGCTGCGCGCTTTCGCCGCCCCACAATGGGGGCTCCGCTCCCTCGGCAGAGCCTGCGGGAGCGGGCTGAGGCCACCCGCGTTTGGGCCTCAGCGGCGGGACGCGCTCAGCACCTGCCAGGCGCCCGGCGCGTGGCGGTGCAAGGCCGCCCAGGCCAGGGCCAGCACGCCCTGTGACTGCGCCGCCCGGTCGGCGTCGCCCAGGAAGCGCAGGTAGACCTCCAGCACGTCGGCCGGCGCCACGTCGCCCAGCTCGG
>JACCDS011979507.1_pt1 | contig 11102 bp, 6 predicted proteins | sample 7446441 | NCBI WGS metagenome assembly JACCDS01 (sample SAMN15323445, study PRJNA562643) | freshwater metagenome | isolation source: river surface water | place: USA:Blue River Watershed | collected 2017-08-17 | reverse complement strand
CTGGATTAACTCTGCCAATGAAAAGCCGACCCAAGGCACCACCATCGACCAAGCCTCCACACAGCGCAAGCGATACACACGCTCTTCCAGTGCGATGCCTTTTAATAAATCCTCCAGCGCAAAGGTGCCCGGCTTGGCAACTTCCCCTGCGATTTCAACCGTCCAGGGATTGGTGGTTAATACATGCGCTTTTTCTGCAGGATCAGTTTTGTTATAGCCATATTCGTAAAAATTGTTGTAACCGGTAATGTGCTCATAAGGCGTGATGGTGTCAGTAATTACACCTTTATTCGCACTTGCCGCAGCCAGTTGCTGTGTAAGCCAAGCGGGGCCTTTCACATCCACATCGGTCACATGAGCGGGAGCCGCCATACTATTTGAAGTCGCCGCTACGCCGACACCTAAGGCCGCCACACTCATCGCACCGCGCATAAAATCACGGCGCGCATGATAAATAGCTTCGGGAGTAATTTCGGAAGATGGAATATCGCTTGGACGTTTGATAAGCATACTGACCTCAGTAATGCAGAAGGATTGGTGCTATAGACTCAAAGTACGCGTGAATGTTACTGCCGCACAAAAATATAATTCCGGCCTTGGTAGTCACAAGCATAGTAGCGACTCCCCAAGGCACTACAATCAGCCAGACTTAGCGCTGCAGGCAAGCTCACTGATTCACTCACAGCCATTGCCGCTTTGTCTTTTTTGAGAAAGCCAAACATAGTTTCAAAGCGCTGGGAAAAATCCAATCCTTTGGTTTGTAAATCTTGATAAAGATAGGCGAACTTTCGATAAGTCATAGTTACAGCGCCAAGGCCGATTTCACACATTTTACCGATGTACTGCTCATAGGCATTGGTCAAACTGGCACTGCTATCACTCACTACCGGCAATGCCATTGTATTGGCTGAATCGAGTACGCCCGCCGCAAGGCGATGATTGGCCTTATTACCCACTAATGCATAAGTCGCATCCGCGCAGTGAATATAGCGATCGCGCAATTCACAGGAAGAATCTACTAACAAAGCCGCAGACTTCTGAGTATAGCTCTCTTGAGCAATAGGGTTACGTGGCAGAACCCTATCCGGTTCACTGGCAAAAGGTTGCCTCACTTTGGGGGGCGACTCTACTTGCACTGCCTGTTTGACCGGCGCAGGCAACCTGATTGCATTGCGCTCCGCCGGGCGTTTTAACAGTGAATATTGGACTTGCTCATTATTCTTTTTAAATTGCTGAAATGGCGGCAGGTTTTTCACCTGCGCCTTGGCCTCTAACTGGCAATAAACCTGTTCATAATAAGTTTCTGCCGAGGCAAAACAAAACTTGTCCGCTTTGGCGCCACCACTTAGCAGCAATAGAATAACCATACTGCAGCGAAGATGGCGCATAAGCATTTTCCTTTTGTGTATTAATGCGTAATCAACCAGCACTGATGGATTTTAGGATTGCGCTTGAAGTCTTCATCGATAGTCTGGGCGCTAATATCCTTGATAGTAAAACCACTGAGCGCCTCGGTATCCAATTTAAAACTACGCAGGTTGTTAGAGAAAATCAGTGTGCCGCCTTCTGCGAGTGAACGCATGGCATTATTGATCATACCTACATGATCGCGCTGCACGTCCAACACATCTTCCATACGTTTTGAATTGGAGAAACTCGGCGGATCAAGCAGGATCAAATCAAATTGCTGATCGTTATCTTCCAACCACTTCAAACAATCTGCTTGTTCCAAACGGTTGCGCGATTCACTCAAACCATTCAGTGCGTAATTTTTTCGCGCCCAGTTCAAATAGGTGTTGGACATATCCACACTCACGGTATAACGCGCACCTGCTATTGCAGCGTGCACACTTGCCGTTGCTGTATAACAAAACAAATTTAAAAAGCGCTTATCTTTTGCCAGGTTCGCAATCATTAAGCGCACGGGGCGATGATCCAAAAACAAGCCCGTGTCCAAATACTGCCACATATTGATGTGCAGTTTCGCCTGCCCTTCCTGCACACTGAACAGATCGCCCGTTGGACGTTCGCTGATTTTTTCGTACTGACTGGTGCCCTTGTTGCGGCGACGCTGCTTGTAGCTGATATTTGCAGCGGGAATGTCCAGCGCAAATGGCACGGCCATTTCAATTTCCACAAAGCGCTGCGCGGCGCGCTCTTCATCAACCGATTTTGGCGCGGCGTATTCCTGCACATGGGCATAAAGCTGCGGCGCACGATTAGGTTGGGTTTGCCCGCGATAAATATCAATTGCCGCCGAATATTCCGGCATATCCGCATCGTACAGGCGGTAACAACTAATGTCGTTTTTCTTCGCCCACTTTTCCAATTGCTTAAGATTTTTTTGCAGGCGATTCACCAGCATTTGCGCACCATTAGAAAGTGCCGCCGCCTGTTCTTTTTTGTTTTCGACTTTTACCCGCTGCTCCGCTTCTCGGCGCTCGGTATCATCTTTACTGAAACGTGCATCCTGCTCTACACGGCTTTGCACAAAAGCCTCGCTGCTGATGCTGAACATCAACAATTCGCTGGCGATGGTGCCGTTAAAGAATTTGTATTTTTTATCTGCACGCAGCCCCATTTGCTTGCCAAGCTCCGGGTTACCGGTAAATACCCCGGCGCGCCAACCTTGGAATTCATTACGCAGCCGCTCGCCCAAATGGGCATACAACAATTTGAGCGATTCAATTTCACCCAGACGCTCACCATAAGGCGGGTTGCTGAGCACCAGACCAAACTCCATCGCCTTGTTGTGGGTGGGCTTTACAAAATCAGCCAACTCTTTGCGGCTTACGCGCAACCAGTGATCCAGCTCTGCGCTGACAATATTTTCCTCGGCAGCACGAATTACCTTAAGGTCTGCATCGTAGCCGCGAATTTCCGGCAGGTTTTCACGCGCGAGGCCGATTTTTTTACGCTCAAAAGCTTCATCGCGCAAACCGAGCCAAATGTCGTTGCGGTGATTGAGCCAGCGCTCAAAACCAAAGCTGCCACGCAATAACCCGGGGGCGATATCCGCAGCAATTAAGGCCGCTTCAATCAAAATCGTGCCCGAACCACACATAGGGTCGAGCAAGGCACCACCTTGGGCAGCAATCTCCGGCCAACCGGCACGAATCAGGATACCCGCCGCCAGGTTTTCCTTCATAGGCGCACTGCCCTGCTTAATACGATAGCCGCGGCGATGCAGGCTGTCGCCCGACAAATCGATACTCACAATCACTTTGCTTTTGGATAGGCGTACATTCACCCGCAGGTCAGGATCGCGCTTGGCAATCGAGGGGCGCTCACCGCTGAAATCCCGCAGGCAGTCCACTATGGCATCTTTCACTTTTACAGCGCCAAACTGGGTATTGCGGATGGCATCATTGGTGCCAATAAAGTCCACCAACAGGCTGCCGCTCGGGCTCAGGTGCTCCTCCCAACGCAATTCACGCACGCCGTCGTAAAGCTCTTCCTGGCTGTTGGCCTCAAAACTGGCCAGTGGCAGCAGGACTTTGTTTGCGAGGCGAGACCAGAGACAGGCGCGGTAGGCCATCTCGATATCACCGGAAAAATAAATACCGGCAACTGTCTCGCGCAGGTCTTCTGCGCCAAGGGTTTGCAGTTCGGTGTAGAGCAGGCCTTCCAAGCCTTTGGGGCAGGTGGCGAAATATTGATGTGTCATTAATGCTTCCAAGGTGAACTTTTCTGAACCACACCTGACTAAACAAAGGTGTTTGTCATTAAGTTGTCAAATACATTTGCTAGGCCGATATGCCATATAGAACGGCCTATGTATAAAAATTTAATCGTTCACGGCTCAGGTTAAATCTGGTGTACTCACCAGACCTGTCCATGCTAAGGAGAATCCAAGAACCAGTCACACCGGCAAGTGAAAGACCGCAACACCGCTTTCGTCGATAAGTAAAACCCTATCGATAATCCACAACTTAGAGGTGCAATAACTGATGAAACGTCAAAAACGTGACCAAACAGAACGCGCATTTGTAAAAGGGTATCAAGCAGGTATTGATGGGCGTTCAAAAAGTCTCTGCCCCCACGAAACAGGCCAGGCTCGCCAACAATGGCTCAATGGCTGGCGCGAATCGCGTATGGATCAGTGGGATGGCTATAGCCGTTTGGCACAGGTTCAAAAAATTAGCAACATTCAACCCATGTCTATGAGTGGTTAATGTCCACCACCCTTGTTAATACTCATCAATACACTGAGTAGATAACCACAGACCTACAGAATTCCTCACCCAATCATGTTAAATGAATAAGCCCGCTACTGCGGGCTTCGTTCTATTTATCACTGCGAACTTTTCTTATCACCAGGACCTGTTCCTGCAACAAGCACGCTTGCCCTGCACTGCCAATTACTAGCTATTAAAGCCCCTTGTGATAGCTGGCGATACCCTCGGCGGCGCGTCCGATCAAGGCTGGTCCTTCGTAGATAAAACCACTGTATACCTGCACCAGGCTAGCGCCGGCGCGAATCTTGTCGGCAGCACTGGCACCATCCAAAATCCCACCCACACCAATAATGGGTAACTTCCCTCCCAAACATGCATTCAAGGTACGCACCACATAAGTACTTTTATCGCGTACCGGCAAGCCACTCAATCCACCCGCTTCGCTGCCATTTTCATAGTCTTCCACACCGACGCGAGTGATGGTTGTGTTGGTGGCGATAACGCCGTCCATCCCTTCCTGGATCAAAATACCTGCTACCTGATGGATTTCGCTTTCATCCATATCCGGCGCGATTTTTACAGCGATAGGCACATAACGGCCTGTGGCGCTGTGCAATGCCGCCTGCTCTTTTTTTAGCGGCGCCAACAGCTGTGACAATGAATCGCCAAACTGTAAGTTGCGAAGGCCGGGAGTATTGGGTGATGAAATGTTGACGGTGATGTAATCCGCATAGTCATACACTTTGCGCAAGCAGATCAAATAATCATCCACCGCATTTTCGACGGGTGTAACGGCATTTTTGCCGATGTTAATCCCCAAAACGCCCTTATAGCGGCGCTTTTTAACCTGCTCGACTAAATGGTCAACGCCCTTATTGTTAAAACCCATGCGGTTGATAATGGCTTGGGCTTCCGGAATGCGGAATAAACGGGGCTGCGGATTGCCCGGTTGCGGGCGTGGCGTAATGGTGCCTATCTCAACAAAACCAAATCCCAGCGCACCCAAGGCATTGAAGTAATCGCCGTTTTTATCCAAACCAGCGGCCAAGCCTACGGGGTTATCAAAGGTGAGCCCCATCACTTGCACAGGGTTGCTGGGCACTTTACCTGCAAAGAGGCCTACCAAGCGCAGGCGCTCAGCGGCACCGAGCATATCAAGGCTGAGTTCATGGGAGGTTTCGGCGTCGAAGCGGAATAATACATCGCGAATATGCTGATACATGGCAGGCTCTTGGCAGATCTATAGGGAGAGTCAAAACTGGGCGCAAGGATACTGGATTATAGCCCTCAAATCACCCCGCAACCGCGTATTTATCCACCCAATTTCCCCATCCAATTTATCCTCCTAAGCGCTGGATGGAATGGAAGCGATTATCCGCATCAAAATTGATTTGAAATGTACCGCGCACGCCATTGTGCAAGACAAAAGGTCGCAAAATACCTGCCGGAAAACGAATATTACGACCATCAAGGCTCTGCGCAAAAACCGTTTTTGCGCTGCCTTGATACAGGCGCTGGAACTCCTCAGCAGAAATAACCAGACTGACCACTATGCTGTTCAAAAAAACTCCAACAAAAAAGATGACCCAAGCTATTTTAATCAGATTTTGAACTGCAGGGTATTTTCCAGCAAACGATCTGCCCCTTGCCGCAGGTTTAGGCTGTAACCGAAGGTTTTTTGCACTTGATCCAGTATATTTTCTGAAGAGTCACCAAGCTCTCGTGTACTGCGAGACATTTGCTCTGCAACCGCCGCTTGCTGCTCGGCCGCAGTTGCAATCTGGGTGTTCAAATCGCGAAGCATCTCCACATTCTGCACAATTTGCTGCAAGGAATCCCCTGCGCTGGCAGCACTTTGCACTGAGTTTTGCGCCCCCTCAAAACTTTGCAAAATAATATCTACCGCCTTACCTGCGCGCTGTTGCAGTTTTTCAATCACACCGCGAATTTCTGCCGTGGAATCCTGGGTGCGCTTCGCCAAAGAACGTACTTCATCCGCCACCACGGCAAATCCCCGGCCTTGCTCTCCCGCACGGGCAGCTTCAATCGCGGCATTCAATGCAAGTAAATTGGTTTGCTCAGCAATACTGCGAATGACCTCCAGTACAGCACTGATATCTGCGACATCACTTTGCAATTCAGTGATGATAGTTTTGGCATCGCCCACATCACTCCCTAATCGATTAATTGCCGCTATCGCTTCATTTACACGCGAACGCCCTTCTATCGCTGTATCTCGTGCAACGTCGGTTGCTGAACTGGCTTCGACACAAGTGCGCGCCACCTCACGAACCGTAGCAGCCATTTCAGTTGCTGCCGATGCAGATTGCTGCGTTTGATTATTTTGTTGGTCCAACTCACTTTTGGTTTCATCGGTGACGGCCTGTAACTCTACAGATAATTTATTCACCTGATCAGCAGACCCTTGAATATTATTAATTAATGTAGAAACCTGACTAACCATAGCCGTAAGATTATTAGCAACATCGCCAATAACATCCTCACTTCGCACCTGTAAGCTGCCAGAAAAATCACCCTCTTTTAATGCTTGGGTAAGATGATTAACCGCATGTACGCTTTGATTCAGCGCAGCCAGAATCCCCATTGCTACGTAACAACCTAAAAATATGCTAAGCAATGCCACTGCCAGCAAAAGCATTCGGACTCCCGCCGCCTGCTGACGAGCAGTTACAGCACTGTCCATGAGCTGCTGGCTTGCAAGTTTATCCACTTCAGCCAAGGCATCTATCACGCTGGTAGCTTGGCTAAAGAAGGTCGTGTTTGTCACTTGTACAACCTCAGTAGCCAGCGCATCCTTCAGCAACATGGACTCAAAATCTGCAACTGTTGTGGAAAACCTATTCACTGCCGCTGAAAAATGTTTGACTAGTACAGGGTTTTGGCTCATCAACTGAATTTGTTGCTCAAAACCCGTTAGCGCGCGTTTTGCAACAAAATGCAATCCCACCAGCGTCACTCGCTCCTCTGGTGAAATAACCTGGTCAGTCAAGGCTGCTGCACCCCGTCCCCGCAATTGTCCCAAGAGTTCCTGCAATTCAGGGATTTGAAATAAAGTGAGTTGCGAGAGGTAATAATTGTCACGGGTGGATTGCAATTCAATGTCAAAATAATCCACCAGCAATTTAATCTCTGTATGGACTCGTGCAATGAGCTCAGTGTGCGCCGCAAAACTTTTAGCAGCATTTTTTTCAATAGCTGCCAACATTAAACCGCGCCATGATTGCTCTATGTCCGGCAGGGCCGATTTAAAATTCGTGGTTTCATTGAGGCGCTTCATCACACTGATAAACTGTTGGTCCAGCGCTTGCTCCAGTTGTTGTATGGATTCAGCCTTATCACTCGCGCCAGCCAGATACTGTGCCATCAGTCCCCGGTGGCGAGCAATTTCCAACGCGATAGGTTTAACCTCAAGAATCAAATCCACACCGGTTTGCGTTCGTTCAGTGGTGGCTAACGTTTGGCTACTTTGCAGCCACTGCTGACTCAATAACCACAAAAATGGCAACAGAAAAATCAGCACAATGGTGAGCAATTTACTGGAAAAGGACATTGTATTTGCCAGCCGAATTGCTGGCCTGAGAAGGATGGACATGATCATTCCCTATTAACTGCAACTAACTACGCACCAGAAATGCGCACCCAACAGATGTGAATAACAGCAATATCTACAAAAAGATAAAACCCCAAGTGACAAGATACAAATCACAGCAATTATTCTCATTGATGCAACGCAAGCGCACAACAATAAACTATTAATAAACGCCACAGGCTGCACCAATCAGTCAATTAATTGACTGCAACTCACTTCAGTATAGTTAATATGCTATTGCTGTCATTCTCTCGTACAGTATTTATACTGTGCTATAAGGATTCGCAGTATTGGGTGGCCTGTGCCAAATCCAACAAATCGCGCAAGGCGACCGCAATCATTGCAAAATCAGTTCCATTTACGGCTTGCAATTCATTCACCATGGATTTCCAGCGCGCAATCAATAACTGATGCTGGGCACTCCAGCGCGCGATTAATTGCTCCAGATCTTGCGTCTCATCCATCAACCGTACCAGCGACACGCTCAAGGTTCGTAATTGCGATTCCAAATCCCCCAGGTAGGTTTCCCTTGCCATGGCTTGCCAAAAATTATCTACAGGCAAGTTGGAGATCTGCGTAGAAAACCACGGCAAGCTCAAATAATTACCCAGCGCAAAATACACTTTGGCCAAGGCTTCTACTGGTTGATTGGCAATACGCGCAGCTTCAATCACACTCAAACCGGAGTAAAGGTCTGCGGGGTGTGCCGCACGTTTAATCAGAGATTCAGGCAAGCCCAGTGCGCGCAGATGGTCCGTCGCTGCCAGCCATTCCTGAAGTGTTTCACCGTTGAGCAAATGCACCAGGTTTTCGTTGATATGCATCATGCCTGGCGAAAACAATTCCACCTCGGTAGCCGGGTTCAAATAACTGCGGCGATTGCGTAAAAACCAGCGTGTTGCACGGCGAATTTTGCGCATCATGCCGTTAATAAGTTGCAATTGCAGGGTCGATGAAATACTGGTTGAGGTACGCTCCAACGCTGCCAAAAATTCCGGCATGGCATAAATATCCCGCGCAATCACATAGGCCTTGGCAATATCCCCCACACTGGCGCCGGTGGATTCCATCAAGCGCTGCGCAAAACTGATGCCCATGGTATTCACCATGTCATTGGCAATTTGGGTGGCTACTATTTCGTGACGCAAGCGGTGATTGCGCAGCGCCAGCGGAAATAACTGTGAAATTTTTTGCGGAAATGCGGTTTCTATAAATGCCGCCATATAATCGTCGTCCGCAATGGCGACCTGAGCAAGATCTTCTTTTAACACAGCTTTTGCGTAGGAAATCAGAATCGCCAATTCCGGGCGTGTTAAAGCCTTGCCCTGGGTTTGCCGTTCCAGCAAGGCTTCATCGCTGGGTAAAAATTCCAATTTCCGATTCAGCCGCCCTTGTTGTTGCAAGCCATTCATTACGCGACGATACTCCGCACTGCGCGCTAATGCTTCAGATTGCGCCACGCTAATCGCCTGTACCTGGCGACGATTGTTGTAGAGCACCAGTTGCGCCACATTGTCGGTCATATCCACCAACAATTGATTGCGTTGCTTTTGGGTCAAATCGCCATTGGCCACAATTTCATTCAATAAAATTTTGATATTCACTTCATGGTCGGAACAATCCACACCACCGGCGTTATCAATAAAATCAGTATTGCATGCGCCGCCCTGTAAACAATATTCCACACGCCCACGTTGGGTCATACCCAAATTGCCGCCCTCGCCAAACACCTTGCAACGCAACTGTTCACCGTTAACGCGCAAGCTGTCGTTGGCTTTATCGCCCACCTCGGCATGGGTTTCGCTCGCGGCTTTTACATAGGTGCCTATACCGCCATTCCAAATTAAATCAACTGGCGCTTGCAGGAGTAGATTAATTAGCTCCGTCGGTGTGAGGCTACCGGCATCCAATGCAAAACGCGCGCGCATTTGCGCACTGATTGCAATGGTTTTTGCACTGCGATCAAACACGCCACCGCCTTCACTGATCAGCGTTTTATCGTAATCCGCCCAGGTACTTTTGGGCAGCGCAAACAGCCGCTGCCGCTCACGGAAGCTGAGTGCAGGATCAGGATCCGGGTCAATAAAAATATGCTGATGATTGAATGCAGCAACCAACATTAAGGCTGGCGATAACAACATACCATTGCCAAAGACATCACCCGCCATATCCCCAATACCCAGCACACTGATGGGCTGGGTTTGCACGTCAATCTCTTTTTCACGGAAATGGCGCTGCACAGAAATCCACGCGCCGCGCGCTGTAATCCCCATACCTTTGTGATCGTAACCCTGGCTGCCGCCCGACGCGAAAGCATCACCGAGCCAATGGTTGTATTCGAGTGATAAGGCGTTGGCTATATCGGAAAAACTGGCCGTTCCCTTATCCGCAGCCACCACCAAATAGGGATCATTTTCGTCGTAGCACAGCGTATTTAACGGGGCGATAACACCGCCGTCGATAAAATTATCCGTGAGATCTAACAAGCCCCGAATAAACCACTGGTAACAGGCAATTGCCTCTTGTTGCTGTTGTTCACGACTGGCATTGGCTGGCATTTTTTTACAGACAAATCCGCCTTTGGCTCCACTGGGAACAATCACCGCATTTTTAACTTGCTGCGCTTTTACCAACCCCAATATTTCGGTGCGATAGTCCTGCAACCTATCCGACCAGCGCAAGCCTCCACGCGCTACTTTGCTGGTGCGCAAATGCACACCTTCCATGCGAGTGGCATAGACAAAAATTTCAAACAGTGGGCGCGGTTCGGGAATTTCCGCCAAACCACGCGGCGAAAATTTAATGGAGAGATAGGGCTTGGATGCCCCCTGTGAGTCACACTGGTAAAAGTTAGTGCGCAAGCTATTGTCGATCAAGGCCATGAAGCGGCGAATAATGCGATCGTCATTCAAGTTTTGGACGCGATCCAATCCGCTGATAATCTGCGTGCGAATTGAATCTATTTGCGCAGGGGTGGATTCCTGTTGCACTTGCGGATCAAATTTACAGCGGAACAATTCAACCAGGTTGCGGGTTAAATCGGCCTGACTCACAAGCGCTGAGGCGATGTAATGAATACTGAATGGAAATAATGTCTGGTGCATGTAGCTGGCGTAGGCGCGCAACATAACAACATAACGCCACTCCAATCCAACGGCACCGACCAGACTATTAAAGGCATCGTTATCTGCCGCACCTTGCCAGATCGCAATAAAAGCATCAGCCAATACCGTTTTAAGGACTGCAAATGGCAAATCAGCCGCCGCTTGGTGCGCTAATTTAAAATCGTGTAACCACACCACTTGGCCGGAATT
>JACCDS011873041.1_pt1 | contig 11102 bp, 7 predicted proteins | sample 7446441 | NCBI WGS metagenome assembly JACCDS01 (sample SAMN15323445, study PRJNA562643) | freshwater metagenome | isolation source: river surface water | place: USA:Blue River Watershed | collected 2017-08-17 | reverse complement strand
GGAAGTGGAAGTCGAAGTTGAAGATGGCAAGACAATTATCGACGTGAATGTGCAGGGTAAAGACGGAAAAAATTGGGAAATTGAGTGTGATGCCGTAACGGGTGAAGTGCTGGAAGACAAAGAAGATAAGGACTGATTCGCTTCACGCATCCTGATTTTTTGAGCCGGCAATAGGCGTCAGGTGAGGATGAAGCGAAGTCCGGCGATCCTCAGTCGCCGAGCTGCAAAGGCAGCCGGCTACTTGTCAATCCATTTCATCCTTAATGTTGACCAAGCGCTGTCGCGTTAAATGGATTGCAGTGCGTGGTAACACTTGCATGAGCAAAAGCTCGCCGACGCGCGTCTGCGGACCAAGTGAGCAATCGTCGTGGTGAGTCGCCGACCGATAACGATCCAAGGTCGAGGATCAGTAGGATCGGTGTCGTCGTCGGTTCGGCTCTGTTAATGGTGGCATTCCTTGGCCCGTTAGTGCGTTTCTGTTGACTCGAGCGAGTCGTAGTCAGATAATCGCGGTTTAGATAGATGATAAATTTTAGATCTATTTAGTGCAGCCTCCCGGCAGCCACCCCGCCAATCTGACATGTCCAGGTCTTTGCGTTTCTCCCGAATCACCGCCTCACTTTTGATGGCGGTTGTTCTGCTGCAGTTCATGCTGCCGCTGGCAAAGATGCAGCACGGCGGCGACTCGAGAAGCAACTGGATCGAAATCTGTGCAAGTACCGGCAGTCAGTGGCTGGCGCTGTCTAAAGACGGCGAATCTCAATCATCGACGCAGACACATGCGGAACACCCTTGTGCTTTCTGTATTGCCGATGAACCGCCAGAACGATTTGATACGTCGGCATGGTTGTCTCTCAAGGCCGATGGCCATGACAAGACGCGTCAAATAATCGAACCTCCGAGGCGATTTGCTGGACACGCACAACGTGCCCGCGCCCCGCCGACCCACGCCTGATGGATCGCGGCCAAACGGCCGCCAAAAGCTGAGCTTCCCACCTGCGTCGACTATTCGCTGCGCCGGCGAGGTATGTGCTCGACCTTACCCAATCATCAGGCTCCCGCGCTGGCGGCGGGCTTATCGTACCTATGAAAAAATCCCACTGTATTCCTCAGCTGCTGGTCGTGCTTTCGGCCGTTTCATTACCGATCGGCACGCGCGCAGCCGATCCCAAATTACTCGATGAAGTCGTCGTAACGGCCACGGCGATGTCAGCGCCATTGCTGGTCGAGACCGATCCGACTATTCCCCGCCAACCGTTACCCGCTCATGATGGTGCCGACTATCTGAAGACCATTCCGGGCTTCTCGGTCATGCGCAAGGGCGGCACCGACGGCGAACCGATCTTTCGTGGCATGGCCGGTTCGCGTTTAAATATTCTGGTGGACGATCAGTCGCTCGCAGGTGCCTGCCCGAGCCGAATGGACGCTCCGACGGCCTATATTTTCCCCGAGGCCTTTGACCGGATGACCGTCATTAAAGGTCCGCAGACCGTGCTTTATCCGAATATGGGGTCAGCGGCTACGATTCGGTTTGACCGTGAGCCTAGGATCTATACCGATCCGGCAACCACCTTTACCGCCAGTGTGCTGGGCGCAAGCTTCGGCCGTCATGAGGAAATCATTCGCAGTGAATTTGGCAATGCCAACTACTACGTACAGGCGAATGCCAACAATTCGCAGTCTGGTGACTATGAAGATGGTAACGGACGCGCTGTTCATTCGCGTTATCGGCGATGGAGTACGAATGCGGCAATTGGCCTGACGCCTGATCGCGATACCCGCTACGAACTATCGGCCACACGCAGCGATGGCTACGCGGCCTACGCCGATCGCATGATGGACGGTGCGCAGTTCAAGCGCGACAACATCGCGTTCAAGGCAGAAAAGTCCAACCTGTCACCGTTGTTGCGCAAACTCAGCTTCCAGCTTGCGCATAACAGCATTGATCACATTATGGATAACTATTCACTGCGTCCGTCGCCGATGATGCGCATGTCATCGCGGGTTGATATCACGTCGACACAAGCACGTCTGACGGCTAATGTGGCATGGGCTACCGATGTGTCGGCCGAGGTGGGGGCCAACTGGTCCGAGTCACAACACGGGCGTGATCGCATGAGTAATGGCGTGGTGATTGACGATGCACGAATGCGGAACGTGGGTCTATTTGGTGAGCTGACCAAGACATTCTCAGCGACGCTGAAATCGGTCAGCGGTTTTCGCATGGATCGGTGGGAAATCACGGACCAACGCAGTAGTAGCAGTACCTCGGGCCAGCAGCGCAATGAGCTGACTTACGCCGGATTTACGCGTCTCGAACAGGCTCTTGACGATCGTACCGTTGGCTATGCCGGAATCGGTCATACACAACGATTCCCTGATTATTGGGAATTGATTTCAATGAGCAGCGCAAACGCCCCGGTCGCCAATGCATCGGCGCTGCAAACAACCCGCTCCGAAAAAACGACCCAAGTTGATGCGGGTCTGCTGTACCGAACTGCGCAAATGAATATCAGCGCTTCCGCGTTCTACAACCGCGTGAATGACTTCATTTTGATCAACTATAACCAGCTCGCAGCTGGCGTCATTGGTCTTGCGACGAATGTCGACGCGCAGACCTATGGTGCGGAGCTTGCAGCTTCTTATCGCGTGAATGACTGGTTGAAATTAAACACAAGTATTGCCTATGTCCACGGAAAGGATCTCACCAATGATCGACCACTTGCCCAATTGCCCCCGGTAGAAGCACGCCTCGGGTTCACGGTTGATTATCAGCGCTGGTCCGCTGGCGGCGTGCTTCGGCTTGTCGCGCCACAGGATCGCTTCAATGCCGGCTTCGGTAATATCGCTGGTAAAGATCTCGGTCCTGCCGCTGGCTTCGGTACGGTGTCATTGAATGCAGGTTATCGGCCAACCAAGCAAAGCTTGATTTTGTTTGGCGTGGATAACCTGTTCGACAAGAACTACGCAGAGTTCATTAGCCGTACCGGCATGACGTCGATTGCTGGATATATACCAACCACCCGGGTGAATGAACCGGGCCGGGTGCTCTGGGTCAAGGCAAGTCTGGCATTTGATTAACTGCGGGCCTGAGGCGAGACACTTTGTTGTCTCGCTCAGCTCCCTTGATGCGCTTCGACGTTGAGCACGGCATTTTACGGGACCTCAGTATCAGGCTGGATCCGGCGCCCTTATCGATGAGGATCGAAATGACTGAGGACAAAATTCGTAAGATCGTGAAGATCACAAAGGAGCTGATTTCCATAGAAGTGCCAATTGATGACGGCGGCGATTCGCATCTGGGCGACTTCATTGAGGGCAATAGAACCTTGGCATCATCTGACGCTGCACTGCATGCATCGACGCGTGGCGTCCTCAAAGACAGCTGATGCGAAGTGAATTAGCTGAGTGCCTTTCGCTGTCAAAGTCAATCAGGGGGCTACTTCACTGAATTGCTCAAGAAAATCTGTTGGATTTTTTTGTAGCTCGATTCTCTAAACGACAGGCGGCCACTGATTAACCGGTGGAGGTCAACCCGTTTTGCGCTTCTCTTTTTTGGCCTGAATTTCTTGTCAAAAGAGGCAGAAAAAGTATATTGCCAAAGTCGCATACTTGTAACTAATATGCCTTGAAATTCGACGAGCAGAATGATGAAGAGAGTGTTGGTAACCGGTGGTGCTGGCTATATTGGCGCACATACTTGTAAAAAATTATTCAACGCCGGTTATATTCCGGTGACCTACGACAATCTCTCCACGGGCCACAAGGATTTTGTCAAGTGGGGTGACCTGATTGTCGGCGATCTGCAAGACACCAAAAAACTGACCAAAGTTCTTGAGCAGTATGAGCCTTTTGCTGTCATCCATTTTGCCGCGAGTGCTTATGTCGGTGAATCGGTTGAAAATCCCTTCAAATACTATCGCAACAATGTTGGGGGTACCCTGTCGCTCCTCGAGGCGATGACCAACGTCAAGCTGAGGAATCTGGTTTTTTCAAGTACCTGCGCAACTTACGGAATTCCCGACAAAAATTTGATCGATGAATCGACCATACAGGCTCCGATCAACCCTTATGGGCGAGGTAAGTTGATGGTCGAACAAATCTTGCAAGACCTGTCGTTGAGTAATCAAATCAGTTATGTTGCATTGCGCTATTTCAATGCGGCAGGAGCAGACAGGGACTGCGAAATCGGAGAGTCGCATGATCCTGAAAATCACCTGATCCCGCTGGCGATCCGGTCCGCCTGGGGAGACGCCAAGCTCAAGGTATTCGGAACGGATTTCGAAACGTCGGATGGCACGGCGGTTCGTGACTACATCCATGTCGATGATCTGGCGAATGGTCATGTCTGTGCGCTCGAATATCTGATGTCCGGTGGGCAATCAGAGGTGATTAATCTTGGAACAGGGCGCGGAACATCGGTTCGGGAAATCATCAAGTCGTTGCAGCAGATGGGCGTCGATGTGATTTTTGAAAACGCTGGTCGCCGGGCAGGCGATCCGGCGCGTCTGGTCGCCGATAATTCAAAGGCGATGCGCTTGCTCAACTGGATGCCCGATTCCTCGGGTATCAAAGCGATCCTGGAAAGTGCAGTCGCTTGGCATCAGAAGCAGAGGCGCTAGCGCCGGGACCAATTCCGCGATCATCATGGAAGCCCGGATGAGCTTGGGCATAGCCTTAAGCGAATTTAGTCCAGACAATAAACAGAAACAAAAGAGCATTCGGATGAACTCTGAAATTGAACTATCCATTGTGATGCCTTGCCTGAATGAGGCAGAAACGTTGGCAACATGTATTCGAAAGGCGAATCGCTATCTCGCCGATTCGGGCGTGATCGGGGAAGTCGTCATTGCTGATAATGGATCAACAGACGGATCGCAGGATATCGCGCGCGCAGAAGGTGCGGTCGTCGCCAATATTCCCCGACGCGGTTACGGGGCTGCCTTACTGGGTGGAATTGAAGCAGCGCAAGGTAAATTCATCATCATGGGCGATGCCGATGACTCTTATGATTTCACCCGCCTGGATCCATTCGTCAAGGAATTGCGCGGTGGTGCCGACCTCGTCATGGGAAATCGTTTCAAAGGTGGTATTGCCAAAGGCGCGATGCCATTCCTTCATAAATATCTGGGCAACCCGGTATTAAGCTGGCTTGGCAGGCTGTTTTTCAGGATTCCCATCGGTGATTTCCATTGTGGCCTGAGAGGGTTCGATCGCAACCGGATCAGAGCACTCGGTTTACGGACTACGGGTATGGAATTCGCCTCAGAAATGGTCGTCAGGGCAGCTCTGACGGGGTATCGAATCGAGGAAGTGCCTACCACGTTGCAGCCGGATGGCCGTAGCAGAGCGCCGCATCTTCGAACTTGGCGCGATGGCTGGCGTCATTTGACTTTCCTGCTGATGTATAGCCCGCGCTGGCTGTTTTTTTATCCGGGATTGGCGCTTTTGCTGATCGGTATTGTTGCCGGATCTGCCCTGTTGCCGAGCGCCCTGAAGATCGGCGGTATCAGCTTTGACATCCATTCATTCATCGTGACCTGCTTCCTTTTGATCGTCGGGATGCAGGCGATATCATTTGCCGCCATATCCAGGAAATTCGGGACGGCGCACGGATTGATGCCGGCCTCCAGAATTTCATCATTTCTCGATGCGTTGACCCTTGAGCGTATTCTTATATTTGCGGCGGTAATATTCTCATGGGGAATGTATGGCTTGCTGGATTGCGTTTTGCAATGGGCCGCGGTCGACTTCGGACCGCTTAGCTATTCCAGCATCATAAGAAAGTTGATTTTGTCCATGACGGCCATTGCGGTAGGCGTGCAGCTCGCGTTCTCAGCTTTCCTGTTGTCGATCGTGCAGATACCGACCAAATAAAGGGCGCCTTTCCGCCGACTTAACGAGACGGACTCTTAACGCTTGAAGAGTCGTCGCCTGATGCCGTTCTTTTAAAAACCCAGTTTTTATAAACGACGAAGTTGAAAAAGATCATCATCCCTGTCGTGACGATTTGTGCAATCCATAAATAACTCGTGATCAACAAAATTAAATTCAGCAGCAGTCCGTTGAGGAGCAGCTGAAGCAAAATAGAGATCACGAAGCGAACAAGGGCGGGAAGCAGCAGACGATCTCCCGAGAACACAATTTTGTGTGAGCTCAGGAATCTCGTGAATGCGCCAGCGACAAACCCAACGCTGCTGGCGCCGACTGCCGAAGAAGTCCAGTTAAGCATTGCTGCCATTACGCCATAGTGCACAGCCGTTGCCATGCAGCCGGTAATGACATGCAAAAACAGTTCCTTCTGCGTCGTGGAAAAGACCATGGGCTTTGCTATCGCGTCAGTGAAAATTAACCTGTCAGCCCAGAGTTGGGTCAACCTTCAGCCCAACTCGTCGCAGCAATCCGCAAATTGAAACTCGCAACACGCCAAAACCGTACTTAACTGAGCGCGAAAAATTTATTGAGCTGGCATCTTCAAAATATTTCGTCGGGCACGATATCTCGCCAATCGATACACCTCTCAATATGAATTGGCACAATATCTCGTTGTCGAATATAAAGTCGTCCGAGCAGCATTCGAAATCGACCGATTCCAGAGCCTTTCGCGAGTACGCCCGGTACCCTGTGTGATATTCCGAGAGTTTGGCTCCGAGCAATATATTTTCTAAAAAAGTCAGAATCCGATTGGCTACGTATTTCCACACCGGCATCCCTCCGCGCAAGGCGCCGCCGCCAATGATTCTTGAGCCGAGAACAACGTCATATACCCCGGACTGAACCATGGCTGCCATGGCCGTCACGAGCTTCGGCTCATATTGATAGTCGGGATGGACCATGACGATGATGTCAGCACCGTCGGCAAGTGCTTCCCGATAGCAGGTTTTCTGGTTGCCTCCGTAACCCAGATTTTTTTCGTGGACAATCACTTTGATGCCCAGCTGCGTCGCGACCGCGCTGGTGTTATCTGGACTCGCGTCGTCCACTAACAAGACGCTGTCGACGATATCGTGGGGCAAGTCGCGCCAGGTCTGTTCGACGGTTTTGGCCGCCTTGAAGGCCGGCATGACGACAATAATGCGCTGGTTAATAACCATGTTGCCTATTCAGGAGTTTGATAGGGGCCTGCGGTGCGGATCGAAGCGAGCATCATGTTGCAGCGCGTTCATCGGCTTACGGTTATCTAAGAAGGTACACATCGAATGTTTCATTGGTCGTTACCGGCCCGAATTCTGCGATCAGGCTTGCCGCCGACATGAAATCGGCAATCTGCTTTTCGGATGCGGAAAATGTCCAGTTGTAGCCTTCCCTGATCACTTTACCTGCCGGCAGATCCTTGAGCCTGTGCGTGATGACAATTACCACTGGCAGATGGTTCGCCTGACGCAGTTGGCGGGCAACATTCAGGATTTCTCCCAAGTCAGTTTGAAGTTTGCCCGATCTGGAAAAACGTACGAACTTCCCAAAGCGGCTTTCGCGAACAAAATATAGAGGATTGTCCGCATAATACGGCAGGGCTTCGCCGATGAATTCCGGTTCCGGTATGACCAGTGCCCCTTTTAATTCAGGGCGTGAATTCAACAGCTGCCCCAGCTCGGAACTGCGACTCTCCAGAGAGCTTCCCGTGAGGGCTCTTCCGAAAGCGATGACCCCGCTCATTAGCTGAAATTCCAGGTAAAACAGGAACGCGAAGATGCCGATGTAATGAAAAGCCCGCTGATATCGACTCCGCCGCAATTGCAAGGCGGTCGAGATCTTACCCCATGAGATCCAGGCAAGCGCCATGTAGAAGACGAACCAGACTAATGCGTGTCGGTACGAGCCAAGGGCGCCGATGCGCGAGAACAGCGACAACAGTAACAGCCCGGCCAATGCCGCAATAAACGCCGCGCGGTGTGGCAGCAATATCAAGGTCATGCTGAAAAGCAGGACCGAAATAAGCGGACCTGGAAATGCCCAGTCCAGTAGCGCTCCCGGAGTGGTGCCACCCGGATTGATTAGCGCTTCGAAAGCGGCCGTAACAGGGGAGATTTCAGACCAATTAACTGCCGCCGCATCATTGAAAGTCGGCAGCATCGTCAGCGCGCAGAGCACCACCCCCACTGTCGCCAGCGCAGAATTAACCAGGAAATTTTTCCACGGCGCCGTCCAGCGGCGATCGTTGTCCTCTAACAGCTCCAGGAACCAGAACAGCAGGAAAGCGCCGACCATCATGGCTGCGATCACATTGGTATTGGCAAGGAGCAGAAGCAAAATACCCAGCACCGGCCCGCGGTCACGCCAGCGCCGATATAGGGCAGCAATGAGGAATAACAGCAATGCCGCGATCCCATAGTTGCGCGCCATAACCGAGTACTCATAGAGAAAGCAGTGACTGCCAACCAGCAAGAGCAAGACAAGCCTGGGAAAGGGCGAAACGAAGACAAGCAACGCAATCGTTGCCGCGGCAATAAAAAAAGCCAGGCCGGGAAGCACAGCGTAAGTACCAAAGACTTCGTACGCGCCGCGAAGGAGCAGGTACCAGAGCGCAGGATGTCCTTCGCCATGAAGCACGCCGAACATGCCTTTGAGATCGTCGCCAGACAGCGCGATCGAGAGAGCCCTGACCTCATCGCGCCACATTACATGAACAGAGGCCTGGTAAAGCACTAGGCCGGACCATACGATCAGGATGGCAATACCTTCCCAGAAAGTACGTCGACCGTTCGATGCTAGAAGCCTTGAAAGAAAAGAGCCGTCCATTGCAACCGATTTATCGGGAAATCCGGTTTTTACGCTTTGTTTTCGCGCTCATTGCCAGTATTCGAGTAGTAAAAACCAACATGCCAGCCTTTGCTGGTTGCGGTGCGATTTATGAGCTGCCGCACACTATTGATCAAATGCCCACATCGAAAAATCAGGGCAGGAATCGATCTGGTGCGCGTTTTCCCGATGAACGCGAGGCCGGACAAATTTTCAAACCCCTAAAGATGCCATTAAGAACGCTCGTTTGTCCATGGTAAATGTGGGCCGTACAATGCGGAAGCCAGCCTGGCTTATCCCGGAGTGCGGTGTCTGAGTATCCATGCTGTGGTGGCAATCGCGATGCGTGAGTTACAGCGCCAGCCAACAAGCATTGATGATGGTTCAGCCCCTGAACTCTTTGCCTATCCGCTGGGATGACACAAGTCCATAAAAATGATCTACGCGATCGAAGAGTTTTACGCGCCTTGGCGCGAGCGCTTCAAGCGCTGCCGTGACTCCCTCAATCAGCGCGGGCACCAGCAAATTGCGGTATCTGATCTTGCACAACATCGAAAATGATTGGAATATGCCGGCTGTCAAATCGCTGCACGCAGTCATTTAAAGCCTTTAACTGGCCTCGGCTTCATAAATCTCTGAACCTCCTTGAAACGCTATTTATCTGCTGTTACGTCATTTTCACCCGTGCCGTTTCTACGGCTTTCTTGCAGTGATTTTCGCGCTCACCTCGGTGGCACCCGGCCTACCTGTGGTGACCGAGTTTTTCCATACCGGGCTGATGCCCCACTTCCGACCGCTATGCTGGCAAGCAGCGTTGAACTGATTGCCGTCATTTTGGTTGTCCTGTCGATCTTGTTGGAAATCTTGGCCAAGATACGGTCAGAGCAGCGACAGCTGATGTTGAGGAATAACAAATCATGAGCGGTCCGGGACACAATGAATTTGCCGCCGTCGTTGTGCCCGCCTTTTGACCAGGCACAGACCACAGACCACAGACCACAGACCACTTACCGCTAACCACTAACCACACACCACCGACATCGTGCTTGAAAAACTGACCCCCCGGCGGGCCTTCCTGTTCTCTGCGTTCATCGTTGTGCTGGCCCTGTGCGTGCTGGTCGTGGATCAATGGTCCCAATTACGACGTGCGGAGTTTCCTAATCCGGATAGCTTCTACAAGCTCGTGCTGCTGCGCGAATACAACCCGGAAGCGGGATTTCAATACATGGCGCGCGACAATGCGCCGTTCGGGACTTATCAGCACTGGTCGGCGGTACATTCTTGGACTGTGCTGCAGTTGTCCCATCTGCTGCAGGCCGTCGGATTTGCGCAAAATGGCGCGCTGGTTGCTGCCGGCTCGGCAACGACTGTGCTGTCATTCCTGGCCCTGGCGCTGCTGGTGGCGCGCGTCATCCTGACCCAGGGGAGTCCGCTCGCTGCGCTGGTTGCCGTGATTGCGCTGGTTTCATGCGGACCGTTACGGGGTTATGGCCAGCCGATTCAGATTACTCACCACATCTTCATGCTGGTGCCGGTCGCGGCTGCCGCATTTTTCCTGTTCCCGACGGCGGCAACACGTCGCCGCTGGTACAGCGGGGCAGTCATGGCCGGCGCGCTGCTGGCACTGGCCTTGTGGATTTCTCCTGAGAGCATGTTGCTGGTTGTTGTGATGCTGGCCATTCGTGCTGCTTTAAGGCTCCAGTACCCCGGCAATGAACCGCTGTGGCCGATCGCCGTCGGGCTCTGCAGCACGCTCGTCATTGGGTGGCTGATCGATCCACCGCCACCGACCTTTTCTGCCTGGGCGCTGGATCACCTCAGCCTGGCCTGGCTGAGCTTTGGCGGGATGCTGAGTGGCCTGCTGGTGCTCGCCGATCTGCTGTCGACATTGCGTTGGTCGTTGTGGCGGCGGATCTCGGGCCTGAGTGGGGCGGCAATCGCCGCGGCCTTGCTCTGGCTGCTGATAGTGCCCGACGCATTACGAGGTCCAGCGGGATTGATTCCGCCCGAGCTGAAAACATTGTGGTGGAATCACATTCAGGAATTGATGCCCGTGGCATCCGCGTCCGAAGCGATCATTTTCGTGGGCATGCCGCTGGTGGCGGGTTTGCTGCTGGCCTTCACCGCTTACCGCCGTCGCGCGTTGTGGATGGCGGTGCTGGCCCTGAGCACCTTGGTCTATGGTGCGCTGGCTGCGCAGCACACGCGCATGGGCGCCGCCGCCGGTTTCCTGGCGATGCTGAGTTACGGCGTCACGCTTGCTCATCTCACGGCATTCCGTGAACCCCGTCAACTTCGCGGCAAGCCGCTGGCGTCGCTGGGCGCGGTGAGCCTGATCTTGCTGCCATCGATGCAGCTGCTGC
>JACCDS011772460.1_pt1 | contig 11105 bp, 12 predicted proteins | sample 7446441 | NCBI WGS metagenome assembly JACCDS01 (sample SAMN15323445, study PRJNA562643) | freshwater metagenome | isolation source: river surface water | place: USA:Blue River Watershed | collected 2017-08-17 | reverse complement strand
GGGCTTTTTGCTGCTCGTCGGGCAGATGGGCCGTCATGTCGGTCTCGATGAAACCGGGTGCCACGCAGTTGACCGTGATGTTGCGCGTGCCCAGTTCGCGAGCCAGCGCGCGTGTCATGCCCGCCACGCCGGCCTTGGCCGCCGCGTAATTGGCCTGGCCCGCGTTGCCGGAGGCGCCCACCACCGAGGTGATGCTGATGATGCGGCCATATCGCTGCTTCATCATGGTGCGCATCACGGCGCGGCTCATGCGAAAGACGGCCTTGAGATTGGTGTCCAGCACCTCGTCCCATTCGCCGTCTTTCATGCGCATGGCCAGGTTGTCGCGGGTGATGCCGGCATTGTTGACCAGCACGTGCAGGACGCCCTGTTCCTTCACGATGGCATCAATGGCTGCATCGCAACCTGCAGCATCGTTGACGTCGAGCTTGATGCCCTTGCAGCCATTGAAGGCGGCCAGCGCAGCGCTGATCTTGACGGCCCCCTCATCGCTGGTGGCGGTACCGATGACCTTGAGGCCACGGTGGGCCAGTTCGTGCGCGATCGCCGCGCCGATGCCACGCGAAGCACCGGTGACCAGGGCCACCTGGCCATCAAATTTCATGTCGCTCATGCGAGTTGTCCTTTCACTTCCGCCAGCGTGGCGGGATCCAACAGGGGCAGCCCGGTCAGCTCAGGGTCGATGCGTTTGGCCATACCGGCCAGCACCTTGCCCGGGCCGCATTCCACAATGTGGGCGATCCCGTGCGCCTTGATGGCTTGCACACACTCGACCCAGCGCACCGGGCCGAAAGCCTGGCGGTACAGGGCGTCACGGATGCGGTCGGCATCGACCTCGACCGCCACATCGATATTGTTGACCAGGGTGATCTGCGGCGCACCCAGTTCCACGGCTTCGAGCCGCTCGCGCAACTTCTCGGCGGCCGGCTTCATGAGGCTGGAATGGAAAGGCGCGGACACCGGCAGGGGCAGGGCGCGCTTGGCTCCGTTGGCCTTCAGGACTTCGCAGGCCTTTTCGACGGCCGCCTTGGAGCCGGCGATCACGGTCTGGGCCGGGTCATTGAAATTGACGGCTTCCACCACCTCGTTCGAGCCGGGACCGAAGGACTGCAGCGCCTCGGTGCAACCCGCGATCACCTTGGCCGCCTCCATGCCCAGGATGGCCGCCATGGCGCCCGTACCCACCGGCACGGCCTCCTGCATGGCCTGGGCACGAAAGCGCACCAGCGGCACGGCTTGTGCCAGGGTCAGCACCCCGGCAGCCACCATGGCCGAATACTCGCCCAGGGAATGGCCGGCCACGGCCATCGGCGCCACGCCGGTTTCGGCCATCCAGACGCGATAGGCCGCGACACCGGCCACCAGCATGACCGGCTGGGTGTTGGTGGTCAGCGCCAGGGCTTCTTTGGGGCCTTCTTTGATCAGTTGACCGAGGTTCTCACCCAGGGCCTCGGAGGCCTCCTGCAGCGCTTCGCGCACCTCGGCATGGTCACCCCAGGCGTCGAGCATGCCGACCGACTGCGAACCCTGGCCCGGGAAGACAAAGGCAAACGGTTTCATGGTGTTGAATGGATAGTGTGTTTTGGAATGGCGCTGCCCCCGTGGGGCGGAACCCGCCTACATTTTCAGCAGGACCGCGCCCCAGGTGAAACCGCCGCCCACGCCTTCAAGCATGACCAGATCACCGGGCTTGACGCGGCCGCTGCGTACACCGGCATCCAGGGCCAGCGGAATCGAGGCGGCCGAGGTATTGCCGTGCTGGTCGACGGTAACGATCACCTTGTCCATGGACAACTTGAGCTTCTTGGCCGTGCTCTGCATGATGCGGATGTTGGCCTGATGCGGAATCAGCCAGTCGATATCGCTTTCCTGCTTGCCGGCCTTGGCCAGCACGGCACGCGCGGCTTCTTCCAGCACGCCCACAGCCAGCTTGAAGACGGCCTGCCCGTCCATCTTGAGCAGAGGATCACCCAAGACATTGCCGCCCGACACATGACCGGGCGTGCACAGGATGTTCACGTGCTTGCCATCGGCGTGCAGGTCGCTGGCCAGGATGCCCGGCTCGTCCGAGGCCTCCAGCACCACGGCGCCAGCACCGTCGCCGAACAGCACGCAGGTGGTACGGTCCTTGAAGTCGATGATGCGGGAGAACACCTCGGCTCCCACCACCAGCGCCTTGCTGGCTGTGCCCGCCTTGATCATGGCGTCGGCCACGGTCATGGCGTAAACGAAGCCGCTGCAGACAGCCTGCACGTCGAAAGCCGGGCAACCATTGGCGCCGATCTTGTTCTGCAAGATACAAGCGACCGACGGAAACACCATGTCCGGCGTCGAGGTCGCCACGATGATCAGATCGATGTCCTTGGCCGCCACACCGGCCGCGTCCAGTGCGCGCCGCGCCGCCTCGACGCCCAGGTCGCTGCTGGTCACGCCGGCATCGGCAAAGTGGCGCGCCCGGATACCGGTACGCTCCACGATCCATTCATCGGAAGTTTCAATACCGTCGGCCGCCAGCTGGGCGACCAGATCGGCATTGCTCAGGCGTTGGGACGGCAGGAAGCTGCCGGTACCGGTGATGCGGGAATAACGTCTCATTGATTGTTCTGCTTGAAGTTCCGGTGCGGGCCGGCGGCCCACCCCGGCTACTCCGCGGTGGCCACACCGGCCAGCAGCGGAGCGGCATGCGCGATGCGGGCCTGGACCCGCTCGAGGAGTTGGTTCCGGGCTGCATCATACGCGCGGTTCAGGGCATGCTCAAAAGCCAGTTCATCGGCCGAGCCATGGCTCTTGAATACAAGTCCCCGCAAACCAAGCAAGGCCGCACCGTTGTAGCGACGGTAATCCATCTTCTTTTTCAATGAAGATAGAACAGGATAAGCAACAATCGCCGCCATTTTCGTGAAGATATTGCGAGAAAACCCTTGCTTCAGGAAACCACCAATCATTGAAGCCAGGCCCTCACTGGCCTTCAAGGCCACATTGCCGACAAACCCGTCACAGACCACGATATCCGTTGTCCCCTTGAAAATATCATTGCCTTCAACGTTGCCGTAAAAATTCAAATCACCGGAATTGGCCGCAGATCGAAGCAATTCACCTGCTTTTTTAATAACCTCACTGCCTTTGATAACTTCCTCGCCGATATTGAGCAAGCCAACCGTAGGGTTAGGAGCATCATCCCGCAGCACGGATACCAGAGCCGAACCCATGACTGCAAACTGCAGCAGGTGCTCGGCCGTGCAATCCACATTGGCCCCCAGGTCCAGCACGGTCGTGGCCCCACCCGCGACATTGGGCAATTGGGTGGCAATGGCCGGACGATCAATACCATCCATGGTCTTGAGTACATAACGGGCGATCGCCATCAAGGCCCCGGTATTGCCGGCCGATACGGCGGCTTGGGCCGTGCCGGCCTTGACCTGCTCGATGGCCACACGCATGGACGAATCCTTCTTGCGCCGCAGGGCGACCTCGATCGGATCGTCCATGCCCACCACCTCGCTGGCGGACACAAGGCGCGCGCGCGCATGGCTGAGGCCGCTCAGGCGATCGGGCAGGCCGACCAGGAGCAACTCGGCATCCGGGTGATGGTCAAGGAAATGGCGGCACGCCGCCAGCGTGACGCGGGGGCCGTGATCGCCCCCCATGCAGTCCACAGCAATCGTGATCATGGGCAGGCTACGCCATCAGGCGCGACAGGGACCGAAAGGTGATCGGCATCAAGAGAAAGGCCCGAGCTACCAGCTTTGTAGCGTCGGGCCCTGCAGAACCTGAGGTGATCAGGCTTCGGATTTGGTCTTCAGCACCTTGCGGCCACGGTAGAAACCGTTGGGGCTGATGTGGTGGCGCAGGTGGGTCTCACCCGTGGTCGGCTCGACGGCGATGCCGGGCACGTTCAGGGCGTTGTGCGAACGGTGCATGCCGCGCTTGGAGGGCGACTTCTTGTTTTGCTGGACTGCCATGGTTGGCTCCTGGTAATCAGGCCGCGCGACGAGCGCACGGCGGGGTTGTTCAAGGGTTGGACGGATCGGCACAGCTTGGGACTGCGCGAAGCCCTGAATTATAGCCTAACTTGTTGATTTCACGCCAGTTTCATGCCCCCTCAGCCGGACTTGCCGCCCTTGAGACCGGCCAGTGCCGCAAAGGGATGGGGTTTTTCGGCCTGGGCCGCCTCGAAGTCGGCATCCTGGGCGGCCAGCTTGACGGGCGTCGGGCAAACCTCGTGCCGCGGAACCACGGGCATCTCCATCAGCAACTCATCCTCGATCAGTCCTTGCAGACTGAAATCGCGGCTCAGGACCAGCACATCCTCCTCGGCCTCTTCATCCTCGGCCTGGGCCTGCTCCTCGCTGGCCACGAAGCGGAAGGAACGGTCCACCCGCACGGGGATGTCGGCCGGCCCCAGGCAACGCTGGCAGAGCAGCGGCAGGCTGACTTCGGCCTGCAAATGCAGCCAGATCTGGGCATGCCCGCTGGCATCGGTGTGCTGCTCGCCCCGGGCTTCCCAACGCACCGTCCGCCCGGGTCCCTGGCCGCCGGTTTCCGCCAGCAGGCGCTCATAGTCTGACAAGGCATCCAGACCGGACAAGGTGGCCGCGGCCTGCGCAAAAGCCTGGATGTCCAGACGGGGGGCATGAAACTCGGATGACATGCCCGCAGTGTAAGAGAATCCCCTGCTATGTCTGCCCCCCTCCCTCGCCCCCTGATCCTCGGCTCCACCTCGGCTTACCGGCGCGAGCTCCTGCAACGCCTGCGCCTGAGCTTCGAGGTGGTCTCGCCCGCGGTCGATGAAACCCCCCAGGCCGGGGAAAACCCGCGCGAACTGGCCCTGCGCCTGGCCCTGGCCAAGGCGCGCGCAGTGGCCGCAAGCCACCCGGAGGCCGTGGTGATCGGCTCGGACCAGGTCGCCGACCTGGACGGCGAGCCGCTGGGCAAACCCGGCACGCACGAGCGCGCCGTGGCGCAGTTGCACCGCATGCGCGGGCGCACCGTGATCTTCCAGACCGCCGTGGCCGTGGTCTGCGCCGAGACCGGCTTCGAGCAGGTGGCCCTGGCGTCTGTGCGTGTGCGTTTTCGCGAGCTGGCGGACGCCGAGATCGAGTTCTACCTGCGTGCCGAGACGCCTTACGACTGCGCCGGCAGCGCCAAAAGCGAGGGCCTGGGCATCGCCCTGCTCGACGCCATCGAAAGCGACGATCCGACCGCGCTGATCGGCCTGCCGCTGATCCGCACGGCCCGGCTGCTGCAGGCGGCCGGGCTGTCGCTGCTGGGGCCCACCGTGGGCACCGTATGACCACGCCCGGCAAGCTCTACCTGGTGCCAGCACCGCTGGACTTCGGCTGTGACACCCAGACCCCCCTGACCGAGGTACTGCCTGCCGGCACGCTGGCCACGGCCGCGCGGCTGCAGCACTGGATCTGCGAGAACGCCAAGAGCGCCCGCGCCTACCTCAAACGCATCGGCGAACTGCAGCCCTTGGCCACGTCCTTGCAGGCGCTGGACATCCAGGAACTGCCCCGCGAAGTGCACAAGAAGGGGGACCATGGCCCCACCAGTTTCGACGCGCGCCCCCTGCTGGCCCCGGCACTCGCCGGCCAGGACCTGGGGCTGCTGAGCGAAGCCGGCATGCCGGCCGTGGCCGACCCGGGCTCTTCGGTGGTGCGCGCGGCGCATGAACTGGGCATCGAAGTCGTGCCACTGGTGGGCCCGGTCTCGCTGCTGCTGGCGCTGGCCGCCAGCGGTCTGTCGGGCCAGAGCTTCGCCTTCGTGGGTTATCTGCCCCAGGACGCAAGCGAGCGTGACAAACGCATCCGCGAGCTGGAGTCCTTGGCGCTCAAGAGCGGCCAGACCCAGCTTTTCATCGAGACCCCCTACCGCAACGCCGCCCTGCAGGAAGCCCTGCTCAAGACACTGCAGCACAACACCCGGCTGGCCGTGGCCAGCGGCCTGACCCTGGCCAGCGCCCAGATCCGCAGCAACACGGTCAAGCACTGGAAACAGCAGGCATCCGCAGCCCATCGGGATACGCCGGCCGTCTTCGCCATCGGGCGTTGACGCGCATGCAGGACCACCCGTACTTCGCACTTGTTCGCCCACCGGATCATCTTCATAATGGCCCGCAATGAAGCTGCTTCGACTGCCCCGCTCGAAGGTCCGACTGGGTGAGCCCCTGCCGTGGAACGTCCGGGACGAGAGCACCCGGCTGCTGCTGTCGCGGGGACATGTCGTGGAAAGCGAGGAGCAGCTCGATGCCCTGCTGGCACGTGGGGCATTTGTCGATATGGAGGAAGCCCGCGCGGTCGCCCACCTGGAAGAAATGGCCGAAAAGGAGCGCGCGAACTTCTCTGCTCTGAAGCGCCCCCAGAACCTCTTCAGCCTGTGGGACCAGAGTGCGGAGGAGTTGCGCAAACTCCTGGGTGACCAACCCGACAGATCACCAACAGCCGACCAGATCGCCGATTTTTCGACCCGCTTGATCGATCTGGTCGACAAGGATGTGGACATGGCCCTGTACCACGTGGTGCGGCAGGAATCAGCCCACCTTTATTACTACGGCTACAACCACACCATCCATACCGCCGTCCTGTGTCTGCTGATGGCGCGCCGGCTGCAATGGCCGCCTGCCAAGGCTCTGAGCCTGGTACACGCCGCACTCACCATGAACATGCCCATCCTGCAACTGCAGGGCGTCATGGCTGAACAGGACGAGCCCATGCGTGAAAGTCAGAAAACCCAGATCCATGCCCACCCGGAACTGGCGGTCCGCTGGCTGGGCGAGGCCGGCGTCACCGATGGCGACTGGTTGACCGCCATCGCCCAGCACCACGAGCACACCGACGGTACCGGCTATCCGCAGGGACGGACCGAGGTCACCGACCTGGCCGTGGCCCTGCGTGTCGCCGATGTCTTCACGGCCAAGATCAGCCCCCGCAAGCTGCGAGCCGCCTTGCCGATCCAGGAGGCGGCGCGGCAACTGTTTCGCGAAGACCACGGCGGCCCGCTCTCCTCGGCCGTCATCAAGGAATTCGGCCTTTATCCGCCAGGTGAGGTGGTGAAGCTTGCTTGCGGCGAAATCGGCGTGGTGATGCGACGCACCGACAGCGTGAAGTGCCCGCTCGTGGCCGCCATCACCGATGAGCGGGGCCATCCCTCGGTGCACACCATCCAGCGCGACACGTCGCAAGCAGCCTACGCCATTGTCGGCAGCGTGGCCGACAAGTCACTGGTCGCCCGCATGCCTCCGGAACGGATTTATGGCTACAACCAGGTCGCTCCCAGCGCGCCCCCGGAAGCGGACCCACTGCCCCTCAGTCCCACCTGACACAGGGGGCGGCGCTCAGCGCCAGGTCGGCTGCGTGCGCACGGCCTTGACCGAGCCCTCGCCGATCGCGGAGCCGAAGCGCTTGATCAGGCGTTCGGCCACGTTCGGGTGGCGCGTGTAGTCGACGATCTCCTCGGCCTTCACCACCTCGCGTGCCACGAAATCCAGATTGCCCATCTGGTCGGCCAGGCCCAGGTCCACAGCCTGCTGACCGGTCCAGAACAGGCCGCTGAACATGTCGGGGGTCTCCTTCAGGCGCTTGCCGCGCCCTTCCTTGACGACACCGATGAACTGCTTGTGGATCTGGTCCAGCATGCCCTGGGCAAAGGCGCGCTGCTTCTCGGTCTGCGGACTGAAGGGATCGAGAAAACCCTTGTTCTCGCCAGCCGTCATGAGACGGCGTTCGACGCCCAGCTTGTCCATCAGGCCGGTGAAGCCGAAACCGTCCATGAGCACGCCGATGCTGCCCACGATGCTGGCCTTGTCCACATAGATCTTGTCCGCCGCCACGGCGATGTAATAGGCCGCCGAGGCACAGGCCTCCTCCACCACCGCATAGACCGGCTTGTTGTGCTTGGCCTTGAGGCGGCGGATCTCGTCATTGATGATGCCGGCCTGCACCGGGCTGCCGCCGGGCGAGTTGATCAGCAAAACCACGGCCTGCGCGCCATGGTCCTCGAAGGCACTGCGGATGGCCGCCACGACCAGGTCGGCGCTGGCCTCGCTGTCCGAGGCGATCTCCCCCTGGATTTCCACCACGGCGGTATGACGCTGGCTGGGTGCACTGGCGCCCTGGCCCAGACCGGAAACCAGCCAGACCAGCACCAGAAAAACCGCCAGCCAGCTCAGGCGGCTGATGATTTTCCAGCGCCGCGCAGCACGTTGCTCTTCCAGCGCGGCAAATGCGAGTTTTTCGAGCACCGCGCGCTCCCAGCCCGGCACCTGGGCGCTGGCGGCCGGGATGCCGGAGGTTGCTTGCGTGAGGCTGCCGGACTCGGCGCCGAAGTTGTCACTCATATCAGAACTCAAGAGGTTTCAGGTTGTAGGCAGTATGCCAGTGCACCACACCGTCCTGCTCGGACAGAGCGATCTTGACCAACCCCCCGCGGCAGGGTCCGCCGCGGCAGGCCCCGGATTCGGGCGAGTACAGGGCCCCGTGCGTGGCGCAGATCAGCCAGTGACCCGTGATGTCGAAGACATGGTTGGGCTGGTAATCCAGCTCCATGGCCACGTGGGTGCAGCGGTTCAGGTAGGCCTGCGTGCGGCCCGCGTAACGCACGGCAAAGGCGCGACAGGTCTGGCCGCCATAAACCACGTCGAAGGGCACCGCGAGCCCGCCGTCGGCCAGGTCGGCAGAGTTGCACAGGGGAATGAGCGCCTCGTCCACCTTGACCTTCAGGCGTTCTGGCCTAACCAGTCGTGGAGTTCTCGCACCGAGTGCGCCACGTGCAGCGGCCGCAGGGCATGAAAGGCCTCGGGCTCGTGCGCGCCATAGCTCACACCCACGCTGGGACAGCCGGCATTGAGCGCCATCTGCAGGTCGTGCGTGGTGTCGCCGATCATCAAGGTGCGATCGGCCTCCACGCCGAACTCGCTCATCAGCTCCTGCAGCATGCGCGGATGTGGCTTGCCGGCCGTCTCGTCGGCCGTGCGCGAGCCGTCGAACACCCCCTTGAGCTGCACCGTGTGCAGCACCTCGTCCAGGCCGCGCCGGCTCTTGCCCGTGGCCACGGCCAGCCAGTGGTGACGTTGCTTCAGATCGGCCAAAAGTTCCAGCACGCCCGCGAACAGGCTCAGGTCGTTCTGGCGTGCCATGTAGTGAAAACGGTAGCGCTCGCCCAGCAAGGGGTATTTATCGGCCGGCACGTCGGGCGCGGCGTGGGCCAGCGCCTGCATCAGGCCCATGCCGATCACGTAGGCCGCCTCCTTGTCGCCGGGCACGGTACCGCCCACGTCGCGCACGGCCTGCTGGATGCAGCGCGTGATGATGGCCGTGGAATCGAACAGCGTGCCATCCCAGTCGAAGGCGATCAGGTCGTACTGTCTTGGTCGGGAACTCATGAAATCTTCAAGTCTTGTCAGGAATGGCCTGGGCCAGGAAATGCTCCAGCTCGGGCGGCAAGGGGGCCTGCAGCTCGATACGCTCGCCGCTGACCGGGTGGTTGAACTGTAAACGCCAGGCGTGCAGGAACATGCGGCGCAGGGGCACACGCCCCTGCGCCGCAGCGGGTTTCTGCAGCGCCTTGTTGCGTTCGAAATCACCGTACTTGTCATCGCCCACGATGGGCAGCCCCTCGGAGGCCAGGTGCACGCGGATCTGGTGGGTGCGGCCGGTCTTGATGGTCACCTCCAGCAGGCTGTAGCCGGGGGTGCCCGCCGAACGGCTGCGTACCTTGACCAGGGTGACGGACTTCATGCCGTCCGGGTCATCGCGTGCCACCACCTTCACACGACGCTCGCCATCGTCCAGCAGGTATTTGTGCAGGGGTTTGTCCAGCACCTTCTTGTTCAGCGGCCAGGGGCCGGCCACCAGGGCCAGGTAGGTCTTGCCGGTCTCGCGCTCGCGAAACTGGTCCTGCAGGTGCTTGAGCGCGCTGCGCTTCTTGGCCAGCAAGAGGATGCCGCTGGTCTCGCGGTCCAGCCGGTGCACCAGCTCCAGAAATTTCGCCTGCGGCCGGGCCATGCGCAGCTGCTCGATCACCCCGAAACTCACGCCCGAGCCGCCATGCACGGCCACCCCGGCCGGCTTGTCGATGGCCAGCACGGCCTCGTCCTCGAACAACACCGGGAATTCGCGTGCCGGCGTCCCCTGGGCCACCAGGCCGGCCATGGCCTCGGCCTTTTCCGTGGCCCGCTCGGACAGGCGCACGGGGGGAACCCGCACCACATCACCGGCCTCGATCCTGGTATCCGCTGAGGCCCGGCCTTTGTTAACCCTCACTTCGCCACTGCGGATGATGCGGTAGACATGGGTCTTGGGTACCCCCTTGAGCTGGCGCAGCAGGAAGTTGTCCAGGCGCTGGCCCGCCGATTCCTCGTCGACTTTCACCTGTTTGACTTCGGGGCTCACGGGGGCCGATTTGCCCCCTATAATGTGTTTCACTAGCGACGCGCTGTAAGTGGTTGATTTGTCTGGAGTTTAGTCCACATGACACCATGGGCCCCGCTGGAAGGTCGATGTCACCGACCGTTTAGCACGCAAACCGCAAGCCAGCTGCTTGCCGTGGTCTGCCAAACGGGAGGCGCAACCGACGCCTTGAAACACTGAACGGAATACCCAGTGCTGCCAGCCACAAGCTGGCAGCCGGATCTAAGCGAAATGTTTGTGTTGATGAGCCTGAACCTCATGTGCCTGCAGCGCGTATGCGCGCTGTTGCCCGGCACGGGTCAGCCGTCAGCGCCCGCAGTGCGGGCCGCCTGGGCCACCAAGTTGGTGGTGGCTCCACACTCACCTCCCCTCGCCCCCATCCACGCGCCTATGCCGCGGCTCACCCCCTGAGCCTGCGGTTCTCCGGCAATTCCATCCGTTTCGAAGCGTCAGTTCCGGCATCGTGCGCCCGCACAGGGCATGTGTACTGATGTAAAGGAAAACATCCCATGAAACGGATGCTGATCAACGCCACGCAGGCCGAAGAACGCCGCCTGGCCATCGTCGACGGGCAAAAGCTCCTCGACTACGAAATCGAGATCGAAGGGCGCGAACAGCGCAAGGGCAATATCTACAAGGCCGTCGTCACCCGCGTTGAGCCCTCGCTGGAAGCCTGCTTCGTCGACTACGGCGAAG
>JACCDS011020402.1_pt1 | contig 11107 bp, 11 predicted proteins | sample 7446441 | NCBI WGS metagenome assembly JACCDS01 (sample SAMN15323445, study PRJNA562643) | freshwater metagenome | isolation source: river surface water | place: USA:Blue River Watershed | collected 2017-08-17 | reverse complement strand
TAGACAGTCGGGTCTGCTACATTTCTGAGCATGAGCACATTGGCTGGAAAACACATAGTTTTGGGTTTGTCAGGGGGCATTGCCGCCTACAAATCGGCTGAACTTTGCCGCGCCTTGGTCAAGGCTGGGGTCACGGTTCAGGTGGTCATGACCCAGGCTGCCGAGCAGTTCATGACCTCGGTGACGATGCAGGCACTTTCGGGCAGACCGGTCTTCACCTCTCAGTGGGACCCGCGCGAAGCCAACAACATGGCCCACATCAATTTGAGCCGTGAGGCCGATGCGATTGTGGTGGCCCCGGCCAGTGCCGACTTCATGTCCAAACTGCTGCACGGTGGCGCCGATGAGTTGCTCAGCCTGATGTGCTTGGCTCGGCCGCTGGACAGCGTGCCGCTCATCGTGGCCCCGGCCATGAACCGCGAAATGTGGTCCAACCCCGCCACCCAGCGCAATGTGGCCCAACTCAAGGCCGATGGCGTGCATGTGCTGGATGTGGGCGAAGGCGACCAAGCGTGTGGCGAGACCGGTGATGGCCGCATGCTGGAGGCCGAAGAAATTTTGCAAGACCTGGAGGCCTTTTTTGCCCCCAAATTGCTGCTGGGCAAGTCGGTGTTGGTCACGGCAGGCCCGACCTACGAAGCCATCGACCCGGTGCGCGGCATCACCAATTTGTCGAGCGGGAAAATGGGTTTTGCCATTGCCCGCGCGGCCCAAATGGCCGGCGCTCAGGTGACCTTGATTGCGGGGCCTGTGCATTTGCCCACCCCGCGTGGGGTTCGGCGTGTGAATGTGCAGTCGGCCCGCCAAATGCTGGAGGCGGTCACGCAGCAAGTGGACCGTGCAAATGTGTTCATTGCCACGGCGGCTGTGGCCGATTGGCGGCCTGCAAATGCGGCAGAGCAAAAAATCAAAAAAGACGGCTCTGGCCAAACGCCGCAATTGGGCTTTGTTGAGAACCCCGATATTTTGGCCACCGTGGCGCACTCGGCCCGTGCCCAATCGGGTGAACTTTTCTGTGTGGGTTTTGCCGCCGAAAGCCACGACTTGTTGGCCCATGCCACGGCCAAACGCCAGCGCAAAGGCGTGCCCTTGTTGGTGGGCAACATTGGACCGGCCACCTTCGGGCAAGACGACAACGCTTTGTTGCTGGTCGATGCATCTGGCGCTCGCGAGTTGCCGCATGCCAGTAAACAGGTGCTGGCGGTTGAGCTGATCGCCGACATTGCCCGCCGACTGACCTGAAGGCCCTCTGCGCCTTGATTGATTCAAGGCGAACACCGCTTTAATTTCGGAGACCTCATGAACATTGACCTCAAAATCATCGATGCCCGCATGGCCGAACAGCTGCCCGCGTATGCCACCCGCGGCAGTGCAGGGCTCGACTTGCGGGCTTGCTTGGACGCGCCTTTGACGTTGCAGCCCAATGCTTGGCAATTGGTGCCCACCGGCATTGCCGTGCACCTGAAAGACCCCGGTTATGCCGCCATGCTGCTGCCCCGCTCAGGGCTGGGTCACAAGCACGGCATTGTGTTGGGCAATTTGGTGGGTTTGATCGACAGCGACTACCAAGGCCAGTTGATGGTCAGTGCTTGGAACCGAAGTGACGTGGCTTTCACCATTGAGCCGATGGAGCGCATCGCACAAATGGTGATTGTTCCGGTGGTGCAGGCCACTTTCAATGTGGTCCACGAATTTGACGCCCCCAGTGAGCGAGGCGAGGGCGGTTACGGCTCCACGGGCAAAAAATAAACCGTGTTAGCCGTGTAGGCCACCGGGCATTGACCAGCCGGTCAGTGCAATGTCGGGCCGGTGGGTGCGCCTTCTTCGCCCACTTCGATCTTGAAGAAACCAGTGCCACAGCTGCCTTGGCCGACTTCTGACTCGGTTGGTTCGCGCACGCCTTCCACTTTCAGGTGAAGCCGAAGTGCGATGCCCGAGAGGGGGTGATTGGCGTCCAGCACCACATGCTCGGGGTAGATTTCAGTCACGGTGTAAAGCGCGTTTCTGGGCGCATCAGGGTGGCAACCCGCCGGCAGCGCAGTGCCCTCGATGGTGAGGCCTGGCTCCAAGCCGGGCGGAAAAAGAGCCAAGGGCTCTAAGAACAGCAGGTTTTCGTCGAAGTCGCCAAAGGCGTCTTCGGGCTCCAAATGCAAATCGACTTTGGCGCCAGGTTCGTGCCCCTGCAACGCTTCCTCGATCTTGGGTAACAGGTCTTGCCCGCCCACAAAAAATTCAACAGGCTCGTCCAGCGTGTCCAGAACTTCGCCCAGCGTGTCTTTGAGAGTCCAGGTCAGTGCGACCACAGAAGGTGTCTTGATTTCCATAGGACAATTGTCGCAGTTTGGCGGCCTGTTTTTGGCCGTCCTTGCATCGCGATGAGCGCTTGACCCAGAGGGCTGCGCCGTTCACCAGGAATTTGACATGGACACCGAACACCCCTTGGCCTTGTTGGGCGGCTTGACGCCCAGCCAATTCATGAAGCGGCATTGGCAAAAAAAACCTTTGCTGGTGCGCAATGCCATTCCCGGTTTTGTTCCGTGCGTGAACCGCGCTGAGTTGGTGGCCCTGGCGGCTCAAGAGGGTGTGGAATCGCGTTTGATTGTGGACTCGGACAAGGGGTGGATAATGCGCCACGGTCCTTTGCTCAAGCGCAGCTTGCCGCCCTTCAGTCAAAAGAAGTGGACTTTTTTGGTGCAAGGGGTGGATTTGCACCACGACGGCGTCCATGCGTTGTTGCAGCAATTCCGATTTGTGCCAGATGCCCGGTTGGATGACTTGATGATCAGTTACGCCACCGATGGCGGCGGCGTGGGCCCTCACTTTGACAGCTATGACGTGTTTCTGTTGCAAGCGCATGGCCAACGCCGATGGCGCATTGGCCGGCAAAAAGACCTGAGTTTGCAGCCCGGGGTGCCGCTCAAAATTTTGCAAAACTTCGAAGCTGAAGAAGAGTTTGTTCTCAACCCTGGCGACATGTTGTATTTACCGCCCAAATATGCCCACGATGGCGTCGCTCAGGGCGAGTGCATGACTTGGTCGATTGGATTCAGGGCACCGCAAAAAGGTGAATTGGCGCGTGAGTTGTTGTTGGGTTTGGCCGATGAGGCCTTTGATGCACTGGGTGACGGCATTTACGCAGACCCTGCCCAGCCGGCTGTGAGTTCGCCTGCCGCTATTCCGCCTTCATTGGCTGTCTTCTCGCGTCAAGTATTGGATAAAGCGCTCAAAAACCCAGATTTACTCGACAGTCTACTGGGAGAGTATTTAACGGAGCCCAAATCCAATGTCTGGTTTGAAGGATCCGAGACGGGCGCCGATTTGTCGCAGGGCGTGCAATTGGACCGTCGCACAAAAATGATGTACGACGAACGGCATGTGTTCATCAATGGGGAAAGTTTCCGCGTTGGCGGCAAAGATGCGCGTTTGTTGCGTCAACTCGCCGATAAACGGTCGCTTTCTGCGGCTTCTTGCGCCAACTTGAGCAAAGATGCCGAACAAGCGGTGTTGGATTGGATGTCCGCTGATTGGTTGAAACCCCTAGAGTAATGTCCCTACCAATGGCGCTGTTTGAAGGATTCATGTCAGTTTGATGTGGGATTTCTGCAGTCACCTAGGGAAAACGCTATAATCCAAAGCTGAGAACGAAAGAGCTCGAGTGCTTTTGTCTCGGTCTTAGCCAGCATTCAGTTTGCTTCGACAATTTCCGGAAATTGTTTTAACCCCTATAAGGAAAATCATCATGAACAAGTCCCTCGTTTTGGCCGCCATCATCGCTGCTGCTGCTTTGTCCGCTTGCGGCAAAAAAGAAGAAGCCGCTGCTCCTGCTGCTCCAGCTCCTGCTGCTGCCGCTCCTGCTGCTGACGCATCTGCCGCTCCTGCTGCTGCTCCAGCTCCAGCTGCTGACGCTTCTGCTGCCAAGTAATGGTTTGCCGCATTCCCGGACGCTGTTCGGGAACGCATAAAAAAACCCCGCTTATGCGGGGTTTTTTTATGGGCAGGTGAAAAGGGCGATTCAGACCGAGTCCGCAACCGCCACTTTCATCAGCGAAGCTCGTTGGCCAGCAGTTTCAAAATCCGCTCGGCATTGCCAGACGTTTCGGGCTGGCCGTTGCTGTCTTGCACGCGAACGATGCTGCTGTCACCCGCACTGGTCAAAGCAATGCGGTAACGCGCCAACGACGCTTCTTTTTTGCTGCTGAACATGCGGCCAAAGAAGCCGGGGTCTTTTTCAGGGGTCGCTCCAGAGGAGACATACCGCACAAAATAAACGCCTTTGGTGCGGTCACGGTCTTCCACCGTGAACCCGGAGCGGTCAAGTGCCACACCAGTGCGGCGCCAAGCGCGGTCCAGCGAGTCGTTGATTTGGATGCTGGGCTGCCCCTCGATGGTGGTGACCGCAGCCGCGGCGACCGGTGCTGCCGATGCCACCGCGGTTTTGGCCGCTTCTGGTGTGGCACCCAGCTTCACCATCAGGCGACGCAAGAACTCGATTTCGAGTTCGGGGTCGCTTGGTCGGGGTTGCCAGATGGTGCGGGTTTTGTCAGCAGAGGCATAGTTTTCAATCATGCCCCGGTGGGTGATGTAAATGTCCACGCCGCCTTGTGCATTGCGTTCTACGCGGGTGCGAAAGCGGTCACGCTCACCTGTGGAATACAAAGAGTCCAGCACTTTGCCCAAGGTCTTGCGGATCATGTCTTGAGGAATCTTGGCCCGGTTTTCAGCCCAATCGGTTTCCATGATGCCCACATCAGCAGAATCGGTGGTCAGGGTAAATCCGTTGCTGGTCCAAAACTCTTTCAAAGGTTCCCACACTTTGTCGGCGGGGCGAGCCACGACCAACCAACGTTGGTTGCCCTGACGCTCCATGCGCACATCGCCCAAACTGTTGGCCGCGGTGCCTGCATCGGCCACCCGTGCGCTGGCATTGTTGAAGCCAGAAGCAGTGGCCGAGTTGCTTTCGATCGCATAGCGCGAGTCTTTGCGCAGTTGGCTCAAGTCGGGTGGAACTTCAAGGGTCGGGGCCTTGGCCGCGCTTTTGTAGTCAATCTTGTCTTCTTCAAGAACCGAGCAAGCACTCAACATCACGGCCAAGGCGGACACAACGGCAGTGCGTTGAACAGTGTGACGAGGGGTAGAGCGAGAGGACAATTTCACAAGCAATCCTTTGGTGGTATTCAAATCAAGCCGCTGGCTTTGAGAGCGGCTTTGACCACGGGCTGCTGAGATTCAGACAGCTCGGTCATGGGTAAACGCAAAGTCGGACCGCACAAGCCCATTTGGTTCATGGCCCACTTCACAGGAATGGGGTTGGCTTCGACAAACAAATTCTTGTGCATCGGCATCAACAAAAACTGGATGCGCATGGCTTCTTGAATGTCGCCACGCAGAGCCGCCATGCACAGTTCATGCATCAGGCGCGGGGCCACGTTGGCCGTGACGCTGACGTTGCCAGCGCCACCGCACAACATGAGGGCAACAGCAGTTGGGTCGTCACCAGAGTAAACGGCAAAGGACTTCGGCAAATCGCGAATCAGCCATTGCGCACGTTCGATGTTGCCGGTGGCTTCTTTGATGCCGACAATGCCGGGCACCTGGGCCAAGCGAAGCACGGTGTCGTGCTGCAAATCGGCCACTGACCGTCCGGGCACGTTGTACAAAATCACAGGCAAATCGGGTGTGGCTTCGGCAATGGCGCGAAAGTGCCGGTACTGGCCCTCTTGGGTGGGTTTGTTGTAATAAGGCACCACCTGCAACTGGCAGTCGGCTCCTACTTTTTTAGCAAATTTGGCCAACTCAATGGCTTCTGCCGTGGAGTTGGCACCGCAACCGGCCATGATCGGCACGCGGCCTGCAGCCTGCTCGACCGAGACGCGAATGATCTCGCAGTGCTCGTCCACGGTGACGGTGGGTGATTCCCCTGTTGTGCCCACCACACCGATGCAATCGGTACCTTCTGCCACATGCCAGTCGATCAGTTTTCGCAAGGTGGGGTAATCCACTTTGCCGTCTTCGAGCATGGGGGTGATCAAGGCAGGAATGCTGCCTCGGATGGGGCGAAATTCGGTGGTCATGTCAGGCGTTTCTGAACAGAAAAAACCCATTCTAACGACTGCAAGCCCGGTTTACAGAGTGGGCACCGCGTCAATGTCACACGATGTGTCCAGAAAATTCGCAAGCGCTGTCAGTTCGCTGACAAAGGAAAGCGCAAGGGCGTTGCACTGGCCACCGGTTTGACGGCCACGATGCGTTGCACAAAACGATCTGGTGCGCTTTCAAAGCCGTCTTCGTAGGCAATGGTGCGCAGGCCATGGGTGGCTTGCAGCAACTCGCCCGGTTGCAGCAAAAAGTCGGGCCGTGACGGCTTGCCCACGCTTTCGTTGCCCGCTGCAAATGTTTCATAAATGAGCAGCCCGCCGGGGGCCACCGACTGCAACAAGGTGGGCCACAAGGGGCGCCAGAGGTAGTGGGTGACCACCAGACAGTCAAAGGTTTGACCCGCGAAAGGCCATGGCCCGTTTTCAATGTCTGCACAGGTCACCTCGCCATAGGCTTGGGCCAGCGCCACCGCTTCGGGATGACGGTCAACCCCTTGCACGGTGTGCCCTTGTGAAGCCAGCCAGCGCATGTGCCGGCCAGCGCCACACGCCACATCGAGCACGCGACTGGGGCGGGGAATCAAATGCGCCCAGCGTTGCAGCCAAGCAGAGGGGTTTTCGGTGCCGTGCATGGGTGCCATCCCTTCAGAAACAAGCCCACAACTGCTCCGCCAGCATGACGGCCACTTCGGGTTTGGCATAGAGCCAAAAAGTGAGCCCCAGCGCAGCCGAGACGGCCAACAAAATGGTGGTCTTAGAGGTCATACGGCTTTGGGGGACATGCGTTGAATCGGGCTTTCTTTGACCGGCAAATTCACCAAGGCAGCAAAGATGCCCAAGGCGATGGCCAGGTACCAAACAATGTCATAACTGCCGGTTTTGTCATACAAATAACCGCCCAGCCACACGCCCATGAACGAACCGATTTGGTGGCTAAAAAAGATGAACCCGCTCAACATGGACAAGTGCGAAATGCCAAATATTTGGGCCACCGCCGCGTTGGTGGGTGGCACGGTGGACAACCAGAGCAGACCCATTACGGACGAGAAGATGTAAACACTGGTGGGCGACAGGGGCACCAGCAAAAACAGGACGATGGCCACAGACCGAGCGGCATAAATAAAAGCCAAGATCTTTTTCTTGGCCATTTTTTGACCCAAGGTGCCAGCAATGTAGGTGCCAAACACATTGAACAGGCCGATCAGTGCCAAAGCATAGCTGGCCACTTGAGCCGGCAGACCGTGGTCTTTGAGGTAACTGGGCATGTGTACGCCAATGAACACCACCTGAAAACCACACACAAAATAACCTGCCATCAGCAGTTGAAAGCTGGGGTATTGAAAGGCTTCTTTCAGGGCTTGGGCAATGGTTTGGTCGCGTTGCACCGGACCACTGGCATTCAATGCCGGTTCGCGCAGGCCCCAGGCCAAAGGCACGATCAAGAGGGTGGCCGCCGCCAAAATCATCAGGGCTTCTTGCCAGCCAAAGTGGGCAATCAGCAGACCCTCAATCGGGACCATCAAAAACTGGCCAAAACTGCCGGCCGCAGCCGCTACGCCCATGGCCCAAGAGCGTCGTTCTGCGGGAACGTTGCGGCCGATCACGCCATAAATCACGGCGTAGGTGGTGCCCGCTTGCGCCGTGCCAATGATGACCCCGGTGAACAAGGCAAAAACCCAAGGGTCTGTGGCCCAAGCCATGCCCAGCAGGCCCACCCCATAGACCACGGCGCCCAGCGCAATGACCCTGAAGGCGCCAAACCGGTCGGCCACCATGCCGGCAAAAATGCCCATAAATCCCCAGGACAGGTTTTGCACGGCCATGGCAAAGCCAAATTCTTGGCGGCCCCAACCTTGGGCTTGGGTCAAGGGTTGCAGCCATAGACCAAAACCATGCCGGATGCCCATGGACAAGGTCACGATGGCGGCACCGCAGACCAGCACCTGAAAGAGAGAAAGGGGTTTGTGTTGCATGGCAGCACTTTAACCAATCTGTTCCCGCCGCGCGGTCACCCAAATGCCTCGGCACAGCACAGTTGACCTTCAAACCACTGTTTTTGTATCCAGTAACTGGCCGCAAATCCCACTACAATCCGCCACCATGGCCACCCAATCTACTGTCAAAACATCCAACGAGTACTCCGAAGGCTCCATCCGCGTCTTGAAGGGCCTGGAGCCCGTCAAGCAACGCCCGGGCATGTACACCCGCACCGACAACCCCCTGCACATCATTCAAGAAGTGCTGGACAACGCCGCCGACGAAGCGCTGGCGGGGTACGGTAAAAAAATCAAAGTCACCTTGCACGCCGACGGCTCGGTCAGCATCGAGGACGACGGGCGGGGCATTCCATTTGGCTTGCACCCCGAAGAAAACGCGCCCGTGATCGAGTTGGTCTTCACACGACTGCACGCCGGCGGCAAGTTCGACAAGGGCAAAGGCGGGGCCTACAGTTTCTCGGGCGGCTTGCACGGGGTCGGGGTCAGTGTGACCAATGCCTTGTCCAAACGCCTTGAAGCCACCAGTTACCGCGAGGGCAAAGTGGCCACGCTGGTGTTCTCGGGCGGTGATGTGACCGAGCCATTGGTGGCCCGCGCTGCAGGCGAGGGCGACCGCAAACAAGGCACCACCGTGCGGGCCTGGCCCGATGCCAAATATTTTGAGTCAAGTGCCTTGCCCATGCACGAGCTGACGCACTTGCTGCGCAGCAAAGCCGTACTGATGCCGGGCGTGACGGTGACTTTGGTGAACGAAAAGACAAAAGAAACCCAGCAGTGGCAATACAAGGCCGGCTTGCGCGATTACCTCACGCAAACCCTGACGGGCGATCCCGTGATTCCTTTGTTTGAAGGCGAAGGTTTTGCCGATGCCAACCACGACAGTTTTGCCGAAGGTGAGGGCGCCTCATGGGCTGTGGCCTTTACTGAAGACGGTGCGCCGGTGCGCGAAAGCTATGTCAACCTGATCCCCACCAGCGCAGGGGGCACCCACGACAGCGGATTGCGAGACGGTTTGTTCACCGCCGTCAAAAGCTTCATTGAGCTGCATGGCCTGTTGCCCAAGGGTGTGAAGTTGATGCCCGAAGATGTGTTTGCGCGCGCCAGTTATGTCTTGTCGGCCAAAGTGCTCGACCCGCAGTTTCAGGGCCAGATCAAAGAACGCCTGAACTCGCGCGATGCCGTGCGTTTGGTCTCTAACTTTGTGCGCCCGGCCTTGGAGTTGTGGCTGAACGAACACGTGGACTACGGCAAGAAACTGGCCGAGTTGGCCATCAAAGCCGCTCAGTCGCGCCAAAAGGCAGGTCAAAAAGTGGAAAAGCGCAAGAGCTCGGGCGTGGCGGTGCTGCCCGGCAAGCTGACCGACTGCGAAAGCCGCGACATTGCCCACAACGAAGTGTTTTTGGTGGAGGGTGACTCGGCCGGTGGCAGCGCCAAAATGGGCCGCAACAAAGAGTGCCAGGCCATCTTGCCGTTGCGCGGCAAGGTGTTGAACACTTGGGAAGTAGACCGCGACCGCCTGTTTGCGAACAACGAAATTCACGATATTTCGGTGGCCATTGGGGTCGATCCGCATGGTCCGAATGACTCGCCCGACATGAGCAATTTGCGCTACGGCAAGGTGTGTATCTTGTCCGATGCGGATGTGGATGGCTCACACATTCAGGTGTTGTTGCTGACCTTGTTTTTCCGCCACTTCCCCAAACTGATCGAGGCCGGCCACTTGTATGTGGCACGTCCGCCTTTGTTCCGGGTCGATGCGCCTGCGCGCGGCAAAAAGCCAGCCTCCAAAGCCTATGCGCTGGACGAAGGTGAGCTGACCGCCATCATCGACAAACTGCGCAAAGACGGCGTGAAAGAAGGCGGCTGGAGCATCAGCCGATTTAAGGGCTTGGGCGAGATGAGCGCCGAACAGTTGTGGGACACCACGCTCAACCCCGACACGCGCCGCCTCTTGCCCATCGAGTTGGGCCCCTTGGACAACGCCGGCACTGAAAACCTGATGATGCAGCTCATGGGCAAAGGCGAGGCCGCGGCCCGCCGCGAACTGATGGAACTGCATGGCGACAGCATCGAGATCGATGTTTGAGCCGCAACGGAACTGAACCATGACTTTTGATTTGTTGACACCCGAATCCACCGCCGCCCCTGAAGGCGACCACTTGGGCGCTTACGCGCAGCGGGCTTACCTTGAATACGCCTTGTCGGTGGTCAAGGGGCGTGCCTTGCCCGACGTGTGCGATGGCCAAAAGCCAGTGCAGCGTCGCATCTTGTATTCGATGGACCGCATGGGCTTGTCCTACAGCGGCCCCAACAACAACACCGCCGCCAAGCCCGTGAAGAGTGCCCGTGTGGTGGGCGATGTGTTGGGTCGCTACCACCCCCATGGCGACACCGCCGCTTATGACGCACTGGTGCGCATGGCGCAAGACTTTTCGCAGCGCTATCCGCTGATTGATGGCCAAGGTAACTTTGGCAGCCGAGACGGCGACGGCGCTGCCGCCATGCGTTACACCGAAGCCCGTTTGTCACGCATCACCAGCTTGTTGCTCGACGAAATCGACATGGGCACGGTGGACTTTATTCCCAACTACGATGGCTCAACCGAAGAGCCGCGCCAGTTGCCCGCGCGTTTGCCTTTCAGTTTGCTCAATGGCGCCAGTGGCATTGCCGTGGGCTTGGCCACCGAAATCCCGAGCCACAACTTGCGTGAGGTGGCGGACGCTTGCGTGGCCTTGATCCGCAATGACAAGCTGAGCGATGGCGAGTTGATGGCCATCATCCCAGGACCCGACTATCCCGGTGGCGGCCAAATCATCAGCCCGGCCAGCGACATTGCCGATGCGTATCGCACTGGACGCGGCAGCCTCAAGGTGCGGGCACGCTGGAAGATTGAAGAGTTGGCGCGCGGTCAATGGCAATTGGTGGTGACCGAGTTGCCGCAAGGTGTCAGCTCGCAGCGCGTGCTCGAAGAGATCGAAGAGCTCACCAACCCCAAGGTCAAAGCCGGTAAAAAAG
>JACCDS010213020.1_pt1 | contig 11110 bp, 9 predicted proteins | sample 7446441 | NCBI WGS metagenome assembly JACCDS01 (sample SAMN15323445, study PRJNA562643) | freshwater metagenome | isolation source: river surface water | place: USA:Blue River Watershed | collected 2017-08-17 | reverse complement strand
CTGACGGGGCCGGCAGGGTGAGGATAGCGGCGCGGATCACGCAGCGGCGGCTAGGCCGGTCCGGCGGTGCGGCGGTTTTCCGCCGCCGCGGCCGCACGCAGCTTGTCTTTCTTGTTCGGACGCCGGCCCTTCACGCCGCCTCCGGGGGTCGCGGGCACGCCGGGCGGGCGGGTGGGCGCGAGCATCTCGGGTTCGAACCCGGCGAGCTGCTCGCGCGGTATTTCGAGGCCGTGGCGTTTTTCGATCAGCCGGAAATGGTCGTGCGTGTCGGCGGTGACGAAGCTCACCGCGACGCCGCTCTCGCCGGCGCGGCCGGTGCGGCCGATGCGGTGGGTGTAATCGGCGGGCGAGCGGGGAAGATCGTAGTTCACCACCGCCGGCAGGCCGACGATGTCGAGGCCGCGGGCCGCGACGTCGGTGGCGACGAGGATGCGGGTCTTGCCGGCCTTGAAGTCGGCGAGCGCGCCGGTGCGGCCGCCCTGGCTGAGTTCGCCGTGCAAGGCGTCGGCGGCCAGGCCGGCGCGGCGGAGTTTGTCGGCGACGTGCTCGGTGGCGTATTTGGTCGCGACAAAAACCAGCACGCGGGACCAACCCTCGAGCTCGACGAGGTTGCGGAGGAGTTGGGTGCGCCGGGGTGCGTCGACCTCGAACGCGCGCTGGCGGATGTCGGGCGCGGTGGCGGGCGCGGCGGCGACCTCCACGCGCACGGGATCGCGCAGGAGGCCGCGGGCGAGAGCATCGACCTCGGGCGGAAAGGTGGCGGAGAACAGCAGGCTTTGCCGCGCGGTCGGGAGCAGCGCGACGATGCGCGCGAGCTCGGCGGAAAAGCCGAGCGCGAGCAGGCGGTCGGCTTCGTCGAGGACCACGGTGGCGACGGACGAGAGCGAGACCGCGTTGTGGTCGACCACGTCGAGCAGGCGACCGGGCGTGGCGACGAGCACGTCGGCGCCGCCGCCGAGGGCCATAAGCTGGGGATTGATCGAGACGCCGCCGTAGACGACGAGGGTTTTGAGCGCGGGCGCGAGGAACCGGCCGTAGCGCCGGACGGATTCGCCGACTTGGGCGGCGAGTTCGCGCGTCGGCACCAGGATCAGCGCGCGCGCGATGCGGCCCGGCGGGCGCGGCGCGGCGGCGAGCCGCTGGAGCAGCGGCAGCACGTAGGCGGCGGTTTTGCCGGAGCCGGTCTGCGCGGAGGCCCAGACGTCGGCGCCGCGCAAAATCGGTGGAATCGCCGCCGTCTGGATCGGCGTGGCGGCGACGTAGCCTTGGCCGACGAGGGCGCGTTGCAGCGGAGCGGTGAGACCGAGGGAGGAAAAGGGCATGCGCAGGCCGGAGGCGGCGGGAAGCGGCGGGTGAAAACGGCGAAGCGGGCGCGCCTCAGCCGAGGTGAACCAGGAGGGACCTGCCCTCCAGCGTGACGACATCGCCGACGGCGAGTTGGCGGCGCTTGCGGGTCTCCAGCACGCCGTTGACGTGGACGCGACGCTCGGCGACAGCCTGTTTGGCCGCGCCGCCGCTCTCGGCGAGACCGCCGAATTTGAGAAACTGGCACAGTTCGATGGGCACGGCGCGCACGGTGACTTGGCGCGGAGCGGAAGCGGAGGACATGCGGCGAGGCTCGCTGCGGTCCCGCGTCGTGTCGATGGCGGAGCGGTCCTGCGGCTTTGCGCGTGACCGCGTCGGCCGCGCGCCTAAGGTGCGCTGTCGCGCCGGGTCGCGGCGCACCTTCCCGTTTACCCCCATGAAAACCATCCTCCGCCTCCCCCGGTCCGCCGCCATCCTCGCGTTGGCAACCGTTGCCGCGTTTGCCCAGGTCCCCGTCATTCCGGCCAAGGAAATCCAGATCAAGACCGCGCTGCTCGCGGCGCCGCCCGCGCAGCGCGAGGGCGCCACGGTGCTCGGCTACGACGAGAAAGGCGCGCTCGTCGTGCTGCGGCAGGGCACCAACCAGCAGATCTGCCTCGCCGACGACCCGGCGGTGAAGGGTTTCAGCGCGGCCTGCTACCACAAGGACCTCGAGCCCTTCATGGCGCGTGGCCGCGAGCTGCGCAAAGCGGGCAAGAACCAGAAGCAGGTTTTCGATATCCGCGAAGCCGAGGTGAAATCCGGCAAGCTCGCGATGCCGAAGGGCCCGACGACGCTCGCGGTCTACGGCGCGAAGGACGAGGACTACGATCGCGCGACCGGCGCGGTGAAGGGCACGCTGCGCTATGTGATCTACATTCCGTTCGCGACGGCCGAGAGCACCGGCCTGCCGTTGAAGCCCGAGATTCCCGGCGGCCCGTGGATCATGGACCCGGGCACGCACCGCGCGCACATCATGCTGAACCCGACGATGTGACCGACGCCCGGCGCCCCGCATGAGCGAAGCCTCCGTCGATCCCTTCCGCGCCGCCCGCCGGGAAAACGGCGTTCTCCGCTGCCCGTTCCAGGGCGAGGCCATTCCGATGCTGCTCCGCCACGAGGACGTGCGCCGCGCCGCCAAGGATTGGAAGACCTTCAGCTCCGACGCGCCCTTCCGGGTGCCGATTCCTTCCGAGGAGGAGGACCGCACGATGCGGCAGTTGCCGATCGAAACCGATCCGCCGCTCCACACCGACTACCGCGAGCTCGTCGAGCCCATCTTTCGCCGGCCCAAGGAGCCCGCGGTCGTCGCCGCGGTCGAGGCGCTGATTGCCCGGCTGCTCGATGCCGCGGTTGCGCGCGAGTCCTTCGAAGCCGTCCACGACTTTGCGCTGCCGCTCCAGTCCCGCGCGCTCGCGCACCTGCTCAACGTCCCCGAATCCGAGGCGGAAATCTGGATCGGGTGGGGGACGCATGTCTTCCACGACGGGGGCGGACCGACGAAGGGCGGTGCGCTCGAGGCTTACCTCCAAGGCGCCTTCGACCGCGCCGCGGCCGCGCCCGGCGACGATTTCTTCAGCGTCCTGGCCCGCGCGCAGTTTCAGGGCCGGTCCCTGACCCGCGAGGAAATGATGGGCTTCGGCAACCTCGCGTTCGCCGGCGGCCGCGACACCATCATCTACACCGTCGCCTCGGTCCTGCATTATCTCGGGCAAAATCCCGACGCACTCGGCTACCTGCGCGCCGATCCCGCCCGCATCACGCACGCCGCGGAGGAGTTTTTCCGGGTGTTCATGCCGCTCACCCACATCGGCCGCGTGTGTCCGGTGGAGACCGACGTGAAGGGCCACACCGTCCCGCCGGGCGGTCGCGTCTCGCTCGGCTGGGCCTCGGCCAACCGCGACGAGACGGTCTTCCCCGCGCCCGACGAGATCCGCCTCGACCGGAAGCCCAATCCGCACCTCGCCTTCGGTTTCGGCGCGCACCTCTGTCTCGGCGCGGCGCATGCGCGCCTGCTCGTGCGCACGCTGCTCGCGCAGTGCGCCGAGCGGCTCGAGCGGGTCGAGATTCTCGAAGCGCGCGAGCGCTTCGAGCGGAACCCGGCCTACACCCGCCACGTCGGCTACGAGGCCCTCGTGCTCCGCCTCGTGGCGCGCGGGTAACGGGAAACGCGGCTGGCCCCGGCCGGCGCTCGCCCCGCCCGCGCCGCGCCGGACTTTTTCGAAAAAACGGCTGGCGCGCCGTGCCGGGCTTGTGCGCTGATGCTCCGCCGCCGGCTTTCCCCCGCCGCCGATCCTCGGCCTTTGCCCGCGCCTTCCCCTCCGGGGCGGTGCGCGCGAACCGGCAGCACTACTTACCCCGATGAACCTCCGCCCCGCGCTTCCGACGCTCGCCAGCGTCCTGTTCGCTTCGCTCGCCTCCGCCCAGACCGTCGCGCCGCCCCGGCCGGCGCCCGAACCGGAAAAGACCATCGTGCTCAATCCGTTCACGGTCGATGCCACCACCGACGTCGGCTACGCCGCCACGAGCACGCTCGGCGGCACGCGCCTGAAGAGCGAGCTGCGCGACGTCGCCTCGCAGATCGATGTCATGACGGCCGAGTTTCTCGACGACATCGGGGCGCTCACCCTCGACGAGGCGCTCCGCTACTCGATGAACATCGAGACCAACGACGAGAACTTCACGCCCGGCACCGACCCGAACGCCAGCGGCGTCTTCTCCTCCGCCTACGGCAGCCGGACGCGCGGCCTCAGCCGCTCCAACAACACCCACGATTTCTTCGAGACCAACGTCCCGATCGACACCTACAACACCGGCAAGCGCTTCACCCTCGTCTCCGGCTCCAACGCGATCCTCTTCGGCGCCGGGTTCGCCGGCGGCACCAACGACGTCGCGTTCGACCGGCCCGACGTCCGCCGCTTCTCCGGCACCGCCACCGTGCGCGCGGACTCCAACGGCAGCCTCCGCTCGTCGCTCAATCTCAACCAGCCGATCCTGCGCAACGTGCTCGCCTTCCGCCTCGCCGGACTCCGCGCCGACGAGCAGGACTACCGCGAGGGCGTCGGCTCGCGCACCGAGCGGCTCTACACCTCGCTGATCGTCCAGCCCTCGCGCCGCTTCTCGCTGCGCGGCTGGTTCGAGCACTACGATTCCAAACAGCGCAACGCCGCCAACACGCTCGTCGGCGACCGCGTCAGTCCGTGGCTCGCCGCCGGCCGCCCGCAGTTCAACAACGCGGGCCTCAACGCCGCCACCGCCGTCGCGCAGTTCAACACCGCCTTCAACGGCCAGGGCGCCGCGCTCGCCGCCGCCGCCGAACGGGTCAACACCGCCGCCCCCGTCGTCAGCTTCAGCACCAACCTCACGCAGCCCACCGCCATCCGCAGCTGGACCAACACCGTCACCTCGCGCCGCCCGCTCGACGGCACGCAGGATCCCAGCATCGTCGATCCGGCGATTTTGCCCCTCGACGAAAACGTCGTCGGCAACGCCCTCCAGCGCCGCTGGCGCGCGTCGATCCGCGGCGCGATTTTCGAGGCCAACCCGTGGCGCGACCTCTTCATCGAGGGCGGTTTCAACCGCGAGCAGTTCGACACCCGCTCGCTCAGTTTCCTGTCCGGCAACAACACCGACCTCCGCGTCGACCTGAACCGCTTTCTGCCCGACGGCACCACGCCCAATCCCAACCTCGGCCGCTACTACGTGGAGGACGACATCACCGGCACCCAGTGGCGCAACCACCGCACCGAGCACCGCCTCCAGGTCGCCTACGCCCACAACTTCGACAAGGAGCGCGGCTGGCGCCGTTGGCTCGGCTCCCACCAGGGCGCGATCATGTATAACGGCGCCGAGAACATGCGCGTGCAGCAGAACAACAACGCGCCGCGCATCGTTTCCGACAACACCTTCGAGGGTCTCGCCTATCCCGCCGGCACGAACGCCGCCAACGACACCACCCGCGCCTCGCGCCGCCTCCGCGCCCGGTTCTACCTCGACACGCCGAACAACAACAGCGGGCAGAACCAGTTCGTCGTCCAGCCGCCGTTCAACCTCTGGGACAACGAGAACGTCGTGCTCGGCCGCGACGCCGCCGGCCGCGACGTCGTCGTCAACACGGGCCAGAGCAGCCCCTACGGCGCGCAGGTCGCCACCTCCAACGGCCGCAAGACCGAGCACTCCATGCAATACGGCCTGCAGAGCAGTTTTCTGCAGAACCGGCTCAACCTTACGCTCGGCGAACGTTTCTCCAACGCGGGCTTCGCACCGTGGGTCGGCCAGGGCGGCGCCGACACGCGTCCGCCGCGGCGCTACAATGCCGTCACCGGCACCTTCGAGGAGCCCGTGCGCAACGGCACCGCGCTCGTCTTCCCCAGCACCGGCCAGGCCGTCGGCAACGCCGGCTTCGAGCCGTGGAACGTCATGCTCGACCGCGGCGGCAAGGGCGACTCCCTCGAAGCCGCGATCCGCTACCGCGTCACGTCGCGCATGAAGGGCGCCGTCATCCATCCGCTCGGCCGCAACGGGATCCCCAGCCTCCACTACACGGAATCGTCCTCCGCGTTTGTCGCCGACTTCACGCGCAAGTCGCCCACCGGCAGCGAGGCCCAGCTCGACGACGGCAACACCAAGGAATACGGCGTCTCGCTCCGCTTCCTCGAGGATCGGTTCGTGTTCCGCGTGAACTGGTATGAGTCCGTCTATCTCGGCGTCTCCGGCGGCGGCATCACGGTGCCCGCGCCCGCCGCCGTCGGCGGCAATTCGGGCCAGGAGCGCACCGACATCCGCTGGACCACGATCCACATCGAGAAATCCGTCCAGAACTACAACCTGCTGAAATCCGGCGGCCGCTACGAGACGTCCGCGATCGGGTCGCCCGTCGTCGGCGGCACGAGCAACGGCATCGCCGCCGGCAGCCCCTTCCGTTACCTGCAGGAGGACGTGCTCGGCTGGCAGAGCGAGGCCAACGCCAACGCCGCCTACAGCCTCAAATACAACGTCGGCTCCGATCGCATCGCCAAGGGTGTCGAATACCGCCTCATCGCCAACGTCACGCGCGGCTGGGCGGTCAGCGCCAGCCTCGCCAAGAACAACACCCGCAGCTCCCGCATCGCCGGCGACTGGTTCGACGTCCTCGCCTACCGGATGAAGGATTGGCTCGCCGCCGCCAACGACACCGCCGTCCCGCAGCGCGGCGGCGGGACGGGCCCCACGCAGCTTCACTTCAACACGAACACCAACCTCAACGAACCGTTGCTCGCCTACATGCGCAGCGCGGCTCTCGGTTGGTTCTTCCTCCGCGAGAGCGAGGGCCAGGCCGTCGCCCAGGAGGTCGAGTGGCGCGGCAACCTCACCTCGTCCTACCGTTTCCAGACCGGCCTGCTCAAAGGGTTCCGCATCGGCGGCAGCGTCCGCTACCGCGGCGAGCGCATCCTCGGCTACCGCGAGAAGACGCTCGCCGCCGCCGACATCAAGGACCCGATCCTGAGCACGCCCGGTCTCTTCCCCGCCGGCGCCAGCATCACCGTCGCCGACGTCGCGCAGCCCATCCGCGGCGGGGCGATCGTGAACACCGACGCCGTGCTTGGCTACTCCACCACGCTGACGTCGCGCCGCATCCGCTGGAGCGTCGCGCTCAATGTCCGCAACGTGCTGAACGACGACAAACTCATCCCGCAGGCCGGCCTTTCGTCGGCCGGCCGCCCCGTCGTCTTCCAATACCCCGAGCCCCGGGTTTTTCTCCTCACCAACACGTTCGACTTCTGAGCGCATGTCGGGCGGCGGGGCGGTGCGGCGCGGTCGCCGCTGGTTTCTCGGCCACGGCGCCGCGGCCCGGGACTTGCCTCGCCCGGTCCGGTCCGCTCCCGTGTCGCCCGCCCCCACGCCATGAAGAAAAAATCCGTCTTCCTCGCCGATCAGACCAACCCCGAGGTCGAAACCTTCGTCCGCAACCACGGCACCCTCTACGTTCCCGTCGGTGCGATGGAACAGCACGGCCCGCACGCGCCCATCGGCACCGACGTGTTCCTGCCGCAGGAGGTCGCTCGCCGCGTCTGCGAGCGGACCGGCACCGCCCTCGTCGCGCCGCCGCTCGCCTACACGCTGTCGTATCCGCACCGCGGGTTCACGAGCGAGTTCAGCCTAACGATCGAAACCTTCATGGCCGTGATCCGCGATCTCGCGCAGTCCTTCGCCAAGGCCGGCTTCAAGCGGATCGTTTTTCTCAACGGCCACTACGACAACACCTACGCCCTCGCCTATGCCTGCGCCCAGGTGGCGGAGAAGCTGCCCGCCGGCGTGCGCGCGTTTCCCTTCAATTACTGGGACGGCCTCACGCCCGAGCAATTCGGCGTGATGAGCGAAGGCGGCCAGGGCATGCACGCCGGCGAAGCCGAGACTTCGATGCTGCTCGCGATCGATCCCGCGCGCGTCGACATGGCGCTCGCCAACGCCGAATTCCTCAACTTCCCCGACACCGTCACGAAATCGCCCGCGCTGCACACGGCGTTTTTCTTCGCCTCGCCCGGCAGCGTGTGGCGCGCGACGAAGTCCGGCACCTGGGGTGATGCCCGCAAGGCCACGGCCGAAAAGGGCGAGCAGCTGCTCGAGTGGGGCGTCGCCTCGGTCATCAATCTGATGGCCGACCTGGAGAAGACCTACGCGCAGACCGAGATCCGCTGACACCCCCTGCGGCGTGCTCAGACGCCCCAGCCGGGTCGGTAGGCGTAGCCGGGTCCGAGCAGCGCCGTGGCGGCGGTGCTGTTGGTGAAACGCATCCCCGCGGGATCCCAGTCGAGCCGCGCGCGGCTGCGCACCGCGGCGACGCCGAGCAGCGCGGTTTCCGCCAATGGCGCCGCGTAGTCGAAGTCGGAGCCGCAGCGCTGGCCGGCGCGGATGGCCGCGACCCATTCCTGGTGCGGACCGCCCGCGACGCGGGGAATCGACTTCGGCGGCAAGGCACCGCGCATCTCCTGCATCCACGGTTCCGGGAGGAGGCGCGCGCCCGAGCTGTGCGACTGCACCCACAAAATGCCCTTGTCACCGTAGAAAATGCTGCCGCCCGCGCGGTCGAATTTGAAACCCGGCACCGGCGCCGGGGGAAACAGCCCGCCGTCGAACCATTTCAGTTCCACCGGCGGACGGGTCCCGCGGGCGGGAAAACGGAAGGTGAGCAGATTGGACACCGGGAACGTGCCGGCCTTCAGCTCCGTGCCCGCCGCCTCGATGCTCGTCGGCGCGCCGAGTTCGAGCGCGTAGTTGGCGGCGTCGAACTGGTGGCAGGCCCAGTCGCCGAGCGCACCGCAGCCGTAGTCGGTGTGTCCGCGCCAGAGCTGGTGGCTGCGGCGTTTCAGGTAGGGCCGCACCGGCGCGACGCCGAGCCACAAGTCGTAGTGCAGCGTCTCCGGCGGCGTCTCGGCCTCGGCGGCGTCGGCGTAGGGCTCGTGGGAATAGATCGCGTGGTTGTGCGCCGTCCAGGCGTGGACCGCGCGCACCGCGCCGATCACGCCGGCCTGCACCCACTCGCGCGCGAGCCGGATGCCTTCGGCCGCGCGGCCCTGGTTGCCCATCTGCGTGACGACGCCCGCGGCTTTTGCCGCCGCGTGCAGCGCGCGCACCTCGGTCACACACCGGCAGAGCGGCTTCTCGACGTAGAGGTGTTTCTTCCGCCGCAGCGCCTCCATGCCGATCGCGTAATGCATGTGGTCGGGCACGGTCACGACGACGGCGTCGATCTTGTCCGCCATCCGCTCGAACATCACGCGCCAGTCGTGAAACCAGGTCGCGTCGCGAAAGCGGTCGAGCAGGCCGGGCGCCTTCTTGTCGGCGGCGATCTCGGTGCGGCCGCGGGCGTGGTCGACGTCGCAAAACGCCACGATCTGCTCGCCCTGCAGCGCGGCCAGGGCGGATTTGCCGCGACCGCCGACGCCGATCATCGCGAGCTGCAGGCGGCTGTTTGCCGATCGGTTCCGTTGGGCGCGGAGCCCGCGGGGGAGGAGGAGCAACGAACCGGCGAGCGCGCCGGTCCGCAGAAAGGTGCGGCGGGGGAGGGGCATGGGGCGGCACCCCGAGTCAGGGCCCGGGCGGCCCCGGCGTCAAAGCCCGACCGGGACGCGACGGCAATTTTTCCCTAGCGGAACGGCCGCCGCCGTCCGTTACTGCCCGTTGCCCCATGATACCCCTGTCCGACGACGACGCGCGTTGGTTTTCCGACCACGTGCAGCCGCACGATGCGGCCCTGCGCGCGTGGCTGCGTTCCCGGTTTCCGGCCATCGGCGACGCCGACGATCTCGTGCAGGAGGCCTATGCGCGCGTCCTCCAGCTGCGGGCTCGCGACCCGCTTCGGGCGCACGCCGTCAAGCCGCTGCTCTTCACGACCGCGCGCCACCTCGCGCTCGACCAGCTCCGGCGCCGCGCAATCGTGCCGATGGAGGCGCTGGCCGATTCCGCCGGCGAGACGTTTGCCGACGAGGCGCCGGGGATCGCCGAGACGGTCGGCCGCCGGCAGGAACTCGCGCTGCTCGCCGAGGCCATCCAGATGCTGCCCGAACGCTGCCGGCGAATTCTCACGCTGCGAAAAATCTATGGCCTCCCGCAAAAGGAGATCGCCCGCCAACTCGGGATCGCCGAGCACACGGTCGAGGCGCAGGTCGGCGTCGGCGTGCGCCGCTGCGCGGATTACCTGGCCCGGTTCGGACTGCCGTAACCCCATTTGCCGCGATGGCCGCTCCCGACTCCACCTCCGACCAGCCCGCCGATGACCGCGTCGCGGTCGACGCCGCCGCGTGGCTCGCCCGCCGCGACCGCGGGCTGGGCGCGGCCGAACAGGATGCGTTTTTGCAGTGGTTGCGCGCCGACCCCGCGCACCGGGCGGCCTTCGCGCGCCTCGACCGCGCGTGGGGTGCGCTCGATGCGCTCGCGGCCTGGCAGCCCGCCGATACCGCGCGACCCAATCCCGATCTGCTCGCGCCTCCCGGTGCGCGTCCCCGCCGTCGCTTCGCGTGGTGGGGCGCCTGTGCGGGGGTCGGCCTCGCGGCCGCGCTGGCGGTGCTAGTGCTCCGCCCGCCGTCCGTTCCCGTCGAACCCTCCGCGATCTCGCCCGGGGTGCGCGTGGTCCCGCGCCCGGAACAGCAGGCGCTCGCCGACGGTTCCATCGCCGAGGTCAACCATGGCGGCCGGTTTGAACTCGCCTTCGCTCCCGGCGAGCGGCGCGTTCGTCTGCGCGAGGGGGAAGTGCACCTGACCGTGGCGAAGGACGCCGCGCGGCCCTTTGTCGTCGAGGCCGGCGGGGTGCTCGTGCGCGCGATCGGCACCGCCTTTTACGTGCGTCGGGAGCGCGACGCGGTCGACGTCATCGTCACCGAGGGGCGGGTCCAACTCGAGTCGGCCGCCGGCGCCCCGGTGTCGCTCGGGGCCGGCGAGCGGGCGCGGACCACACCGGGCGAACGTCCCGTCGTGGCGGGGGCGGACGCCGCGACCGTCGCGCGCGAACTCGCGTGGCGCGCGGTGCGGCTCGAGTTCGAGGCGCTGCCGCTGGAGTCGGTTGTCGTGGAGTTCAACCTGCGCAATGCCCGCCAGCTCGCGATCGGCGACGCCGCCGCGGGTCGCGTGAAAGTCGCGGGCACCTTCCGCGCCGATGAGCCCGAGGCCTTCGCCCGCCTGCTGGAGGCGAGCTTCGGTCTCGTCGTCGAGCGCCGGGCCGAGGGGCCGTGGCTGCTGCGCAGCGCCCCGCCCCGTTGAACCGCGGCGGTCGGCGCGCCGCGCCACGGCG
>JACCDS011743737.1_pt1 | contig 11114 bp, 12 predicted proteins | sample 7446441 | NCBI WGS metagenome assembly JACCDS01 (sample SAMN15323445, study PRJNA562643) | freshwater metagenome | isolation source: river surface water | place: USA:Blue River Watershed | collected 2017-08-17 | reverse complement strand
TACTCGGTGCACGACCTGATGGGCGTGGGCCTGTTCCTGATGTGCTTCACCGCGGTGGTGTTCTTCGCGCCTGAGGCTGGTGGCTACTTCCTGGAGTTCAACAACTTCATCCCGGCCGATCCGCTCAAGACCCCGCTGCACATCGCTCCGGTCTGGTACTTCACGCCGTTCTACTCGATGCTGCGTGCGACCACCGACGTGATGATCAACGTGCTGTCGGTGATCATCGGGCTGGCTGCCGTGCTGGTGTTCCTGAAGGGCAAGCTGCCTTCCAAGGCCAAGCTGGCAGTGCTGATCGGTGCCGTCGTGGCCGTGGGCCTGCTCAAGACGTTCGACGCGAAGTTCTGGGGTGTGGTCGTGATGGGTGGTGCAGTCGTGCTGCTGTTCTTCCTGCCTTGGCTCGACATGAGCCCGGTCAAGTCGATCCGCTACCGCCCGACCTGGCACAAGGCGCTGTACGCCGTGTTTGTGGTGTTCTTCGTCGTCCTGGGTTATCTGGGCATCCAGCCGCCGTCGGACATGGGCACCCTGATCGCTCAGGTCGGCACGCTGTTCTATTTCGGCTTCTTCCTGCTGATGCCCATCTGGACGCCGCTGGGTGAGTTCAAGCCGGTGCCGGACCGCGTGACCTTCAAGCCGCACTGATGCCAGCGCACGGACACGGAGCTTCATTCATCATGAAAAAGACCATTGCCTCCCTGCTCGTCGCCGCCTCGGCCGGACTGGCGTTCATCGCCCCGGCCCAGGCTTCCGACGCCGGCATTCCGTGGGACAAGTTCCCCACGGAAAAGGCCAGTGACCAGGCTGCTCTGCAGCGTGGCGCCAAGCTGTTCGTCAACTACTGCCTGAACTGCCACTCGGCGGCCTTCATGCGTTACAACCGTCTGCGCGACATCGGCCTGACCGAAGAGCAGATCAAGGCCAACCTGATGTTTGCCACCACCAAGGTGGGTGACACGATGGTGGCAGCGATCGACGCTCGCCAGGCCAAGGACTGGCTGGGCGCGACGCCTCCCGACCTGACGCTGGTGGCGCGTTCGCGCGCTGGTGCGCAAGGCAGTGGTGCAGACTACCTGTACACCTACATGCGCACGTTCTACCGTGACGAGACCAAGGCCACGGGCTGGAACAACCTGGTGTTCCCGAGCGTGGGCATGCCTCACGTGCTGTGGGAGCTCCAGGGCGAGCAGCGTCTGGTGCACGGCGAGGGTGATCACGCCGCTCCCAAGCTGCAACTGGCCAAGCCCGGTAGCATGACCCCTGAGCAGTACGATGCCGCCATGGGTGATCTGGTGGCGTTCCTGCAGTGGATGGGTGAGCCGGCTCAAGGCCTGCGCACCAAGCTGGGATACTTCGTGGTGGGCTTCCTGGTGCTGTTCGCGTTTGTCGCGTCGCGCCTGAACAAGGCCTACTGGAAGGACATCAAGTAATCTGCCGAAGGCAGCTGCGGCCCCTCTCAAAGGGGTCGCAGCGTCCATGCGCAGGGGCGGGTGACCGCCTCTGCGCTGTTTTGTTTTTGTGATCTTTTAGGAGTGATCCCGCCCATGATGGTGCTTTACTCTGGGACGACCTGCCCCTACTCCCACCGCTGCCGGTTCGTGCTGTTCGAGAAGGGCATGGACTTCGAGATCCGTGACGTCGACCTGTATGCCAAGCCGGACGACATCGCCTTGATGAACCCGTACAACGAGGTGCCCATCCTCGTGGAGCGTGAGCTCATCCTGTACGAGTCGAACATCATCAACGAGTACATCGACGAGCGCTTCCCGCATCCGCAGCTGATGCCCGGAGACCCGGTCGCGCGTGCCCGCGTGCGCCTGTTCCTCTTCAACTTCGAGAAGGAACTGTTCACCCACGTCAACACGATCGAGGGGCGTGGTGCGCAAGGCAAGGCCAACGACAAGCAGCTGGAGCGTGCTCGGGCCCAGATCCGCGACCGGCTGACTCAGCTGGCCCCGATCTTCCAGAAGAACAAGTACATGCTGGGCGACGATTTTTCGATGCTCGACGTGGCGATTGCCCCGTTGCTGTGGCGCCTGGATTACTACGGTATCGAGCTGTCGAAGAACGCGGCACCGCTGCTGAAGTACGCCGAGCGCATCTTCTCGCGCCCGGCCTACATCGAAGCACTGACGCCTTCCGAAAAGGTGATGCGCAAGTAACCCGGAACGTTCCATGAGCTCATCCGTCCCCACCGATTCCCAAGGCAGTTCGACCCGGCCGTACCTGGTCCGTGCGCTGCACGACTGGTGCACAGACAACGGTTTCACGCCCTACATCGCGGTTTTTGTCGACGGCGCTGTGCGCGTGCCGATGGAATACGTGAAGAACGGCGAAATCGTGTTGAACGTCGGATTCGAGGCCACCAGCGGCCTGCGCATCGGCAACGACGTGATCGAGTTCAAGGCCCGTTTTGGCGGTGTCGCGCGCGACATCGTGGTCCCCATTGACCATGTCGTGGCCATCTACGCCCGGGAAAACGGGCAGGGGATGGCGTTTCCCAAGCCCGAAGGGGGTGCGGTCGTCGAGGCCGTTCCCGCGGCGGCGGAAATGGCCCCTCGGGACGCGTCTGCGCCCGAGGCTCCAGCGGCCTCGGCCCCAGGGCTCCGATTGGCTGCTTCTGCTGAGTCGGATGACGGGGCAGGGGACGGGGATGGGGCTTCGCCGCCGCCTACAGGGTCCGGCGGACGTCCGGCACTCAAGCGCATCAAGTGAACAGCGGGCGCGCTTTTCATCTAGAATCCGCGCCCTGACGCCGGCTTAGCTCAGTTGGTAGAGCAACTGTCTTGTAAACAGTAGGTCATCCGTTCGATTCGGTTAGCCGGCACCACATGCAGCCCGCCCGTGTATTCGGGCGGGCTTTTCATTTTCGGTCTTCAATCGGGTCTCCCGCATGATCGATACCGACCCCATCCAGGCGACATCCCACGCCAGGGAGCGAGGTGCGTTGGCACGGTCCCTCTGGCTGGTGCTTGGGGTGTCGTCGCTGCTGTTGGGTGCCTTGGGGGTGGTGTTGCCTTTGCTCCCCACCACGCCTTTTGTCTTGCTGGCGGCGGCCTGTTTTGCGCGAGGGTGTCGACGGTGCGAGGCGCGGATGCTGGCGCATCCCACCCTGGGACCTCTGATTGTTCAGTGGCGCGACCATGGGTGCGTGCCGCGCCGCGCCAAGTGGTGGGCCAGCGTCATGATGCTGCTGAGCAGCGTGGCTGCATGGGTCTTGCTGCCGAAGTGGCAGTGGGTGCCGGCCCTGTGTTGTGCTGCGGTGGCGCTGTGGCTGTGGCGGCAACCTTCTTCGGTTCCGAATGGCGGGCCTGGCGCCTGATGGTGTGTCCAGTGCCTGCGGCACGGGCGGGTGGGCGCAGATCAGCGCATGCGCATGCCGTTCAGCCTTTTTCGGGCGGAAGGTTGGCGGTTGTCTCTTCAAACAAGGGCAGTGTGGCCATCGTCTGGATCGGTGGCGCGGCCCGGGGAGGCCGTTGGGAACTCGGGGCGCGTTGGGCGGGGTCGCCCGCCGCGTCTGCGCCGGCGAGCAGGTGGTGTCGGGCCTGAAGGTTGCCGACCCGGACCCCCAGGAGGCGGATTCTCTGGCTCAGGTCCACACGTCGGAGACAGGACCGACAGGCCTGCAGCAGGACGGGGACGGCGTGGGTCGGTGTGGGCAGCGTGATGTCGCGCGTCACGGTCCGAAAATCGTCGAAGCGCAGCTTCACACCCACGGTCCGGCCTGCGTATCCCTTGCGATCGAGGTCTGCCGCGACCTGGCTGCACAGCCTCTCCAAGGCCTGGGTCAAGGCGGCACGATCGGTCGAGGGGTGCAGGTCTCGCTCGAACGTGGTTTCCCGGCTGACCGACACGGGTTCGCTGTGCAGCGTCAGTGGGCGGTTGTCGCGTCCGTGGGCGCTGTCGATCATCCAGCGCGCATGGGTCGGACCGAAGTGCTGTTGCAGGACGGCAGCGTCGACATGGGCCAGGTCACCGATCGTCTGGATGCCCAGGGCCTCCAGGCGGCGTCCGGCTTTGGGCCCGATGCCTTGCAGGCGGCGCACCGGAAGGGGCCAGATGCGGATCGGGAGATCCTCCAGCCGCAGCAAGGTCAATCCATCCGGTTTGTCGAGGTCGCTGCCGATCTTGGCCAGCAGTTTGTTGGGGGCCAGGCCGATGCTGCAACCCAGGCCCGTGCGTTCCCGGACGTTGTTCTTGATGTCCTGAGCCAGGGCCTTGAGTCCGCCTAAAGGATCGTGGCCCACTGCTTCGTGCACGGCGGGCAGTGCGCTCAGTTCAATGAAGATTTCGTCGATGCCCCGGTCTTCGATGGCGGGGGCCAGTTCGGCCACGGCAGCCTTGAATGCGCGAGACAGCCGTCGGTATTCATCGAAGTCCGCTGGCAGCAGCAAGGCGTCGGGGGCCAGCGCGGCCGCCTTCATCAGACCCATGCCAGAGTGGATGCCGCTGGCGCGGGCCTCATAGGTGGCGGTGGTCACCACCCCGCGCCCGGTGTAGTCGCGCAGGCGGGGCCAGGAGGCACCGGCGGCCGGCTGGAAAGCCGATGCCCGGCGTCCGCCGACCACCACCGGCTGACCGCGCAGTTCTGGACGCCTCAACAGTTCGACGCTGGCATAAAAGGCGTCCATGTCCAGGTGCGCGATCCAGCGCCGCAGGAGGGGATCGGCAGGGTGGGCGGGCTCAGGTGGAGGGGACATCGGCACGGGCGGGAGAGGGGCCGTCGACGTGCACCGCGCGAGCTGGGTTGGGCGGGGGGCTCGGGCATGTCCGACGTGCGTGCATTGTGTCTCGCCGCAAGGGCCGAGGCCGTCCGGACAGTCTCTCTAGAATGCCCCCATGATCTCGCGTGAACCCACCCTCGAGCGCCTGTCCACGGCGCGCCAGTTGCTGCTGGAGCCCTACGGCCTCACGCAGAGCCACCTCACCCAGGCGCTGAACCTCATGGCCGCGCACCGCATCGATGATGCGGACCTGTATTTCCAGTACACCCGAAGCGAAGGCTGGAGCCTGGAAGAAGGCATCGTCAAGAGCGGCAGCTTCAGCATCGACCAGGGTGTGGGCGTTCGGGCGGTGTCGGGTGAGAAGACGGCCTTCGCCTATTCCGACGACATTTCCGAAGCGGCGCTGCTGGATGCGGCCCGCACGGTGCGCACGATCGCCGCGGCGGGTCAGAGCCGCCGTGTGAAGATCAATGCACCCGAAAAAGTGGCCTCCGCGCGGTCGTTGTACGGGGGACTGGACCCGATCGCCACCCTGGACAGCACCGAGAAGGTCGCGCTGCTGGAAAAGGTCGAAAAACTGGCCCGCACCAAGGATCCCCGGGTGGTGCAGGTGATGGCCGGACTTGCTGCCGAATACGACGTGGTGATGGTGGTGCGCGCCGATGGCACCCTTGGGGCCGATGTGCGTCCGCTGGTGCGCCTGTCCGTGACCGTGATCGCCGAACAGGCCGGACGCCGCGAGGTGGGTTCCTCTGGGGGGGGCGGGCGCTTCGGGTTTGCGTATTTCGACGATGCGTTGATCGAGCAGTACGTGTCGCAGGCCGTGGGCACGGCGCTCACCAACCTGGACAGCCGTCCGGCACCGGCCGGCGAGATGACCGTGGTCCTGGGGCCGGGCTGGCCCGGCGTGCTGCTGCATGAAGCGGTCGGCCACGGTTTGGAGGGGGACTTCAACCGCAAGGGTTCCAGCACCTTCTCGGGCCGCATCGGCGAGCGCGTGGCCGCCAAGGGCGTGACCGTGCTGGACGACGGCACGATCGCCGACCGTCGCGGCTCGCTCAACATCGACGACGAGGGCCATCCCAGCCAGTGCAACGTGCTGATCGAGGATGGCATCCTCAAGGGTTACATCCAGGACTCGATGAACGCACGCCTGATGAAGGTCGCCCCCACCGGCAACGGCCGCCGCGAAAGCTACGCCCACGTGCCGATGCCGCGCATGACCAACACCTACATGCTGGCCGGCGACCGCACGCCCGAGGAAATCATCGCTTCGATCGACCGGGGCCTGTATGCCACCAACTTCGGTGGAGGTCAGGTCGACATCACCAGCGGCAAGTTCGTGTTTTCCGCCAGCGAGGCCTACTGGGTCGAGAAGGGCAAGATCCTGTATCCGGTCAAGGGCGCCACGCTGATCGGCAATGGCCCGGACGCCATGACTCGCGTCTCGATGATCGGCAACGACCTGCAGCTCGACAGTGGTGTAGGCACCTGCGGTAAGGAAGGCCAGAGCGTGCCCGTCGGTGTGGGGCAGCCCACGCTGCGCATTGACGGCCTGACCGTGGGCGGGACGGCCTGATCGTGTTAGAGTCCCATCCCATGAAGCGTCTCGGTTTCTTTTTTGCGTACTTTTGGTTCTCGCACCGCACCGGCGGAGGAGAGGCTTAGTCGCAGCTTGAGATGCAGCGCAGGATCCTCAAAAACCGCCGGAAGACTCCGGCGGTTTTTTTTTGTCCTGCGCCCCGCCGAATTCCGCAACGTTCCGTCTTTCCACCCCATCTTCCCCTGGAGCCGATGTCCATGAACGCCAAGAACACCGCCGTGAATCCCGAGAGCTGGCCGAGCGCCGTCGATCGCACGTCCCAGACCGACGACGAAAGGATTCACCACGTGACACCGCTGCCTCCGCCTGAGCACCTGATCCGCTTCTTCCCCATCCGTGGCACGCCTGTGGAAAACCTGGTGTCGGAAACCCGCCACCACATTCGTCGCATCATGCATGGCAAGGACGATCGACTGCTGGTCATCATCGGTCCGTGCTCGATCCACGATCCGGCCGCTGCCGTGCAGTACGCCCGCCAGCTCAAGGTGTTGCGCGAGCAGTACCAGGACACGCTGGAAATCGTCATGCGCGTGTACTTTGAGAAGCCCCGCACGACGGTGGGCTGGAAGGGGCTGATCAACGATCCGTACCTTGACGAGAGCTACCGCATCGACGAGGGCCTGCGCATCGCCCGCCAGCTGCTGCTGGAGATCAACCGCCTGGGCATGCCGGCTGCCAGTGAGTTTCTTGATGTGATCTCTCCGCAGTACATCGGCGACCTGATCGCCTGGGGCGCCATCGGTGCGCGCACGACGGAAAGCCAGGTGCACCGGGAACTGGCGTCCGGCATTTCTGCCCCGATCGGCTTCAAGAACGGCACGGACGGCAACATCAAGATCGCCACCGATGCCATCCAGGCGGCTGCGCGTCCCCACCACTTCCTGTCGGTGCACAAGAACGGTCAAGTTGCCATCGTCGAGACCAAGGGCAACAAGGACTGCCACGTCATCCTGCGAGGCGGCAAGGCCCCCAACTACGACGCCCAGAGCGTGGCGACCGCCTGCGAGGAGCTGAAGGCCTCCAAGCTGCCGGCTTCGCTGATGGTGGACTTCAGTCATGCCAATTCGAGCAAGAAGCACGAACGGCAAGTGGACGTGGCCCGCGACATCGCCGCACAAATGGCCGGGGGCAGTCGCCAGGTGTTTGGCGTGATGGTCGAGAGCAACCTGGTCGAGGGCGCTCAGAAGTTCACACCGGGCAAGGACGATGCGGCCCGGCTCTGCTACGGCCAGAGTATCACCGATGCCTGCCTGGGCTGGGACGCTTCGGAAGAGGTGTTGCGCATCCTCAGCGATGCCGTGTCGGCCCGGCGCAAGGGTTGAGGTGGTAGAACTCCGGTGTCGGCGGGACGCCGCTTCGGTTGAAATGGCCGCATCGCGACGCATCCGCGTCGCCAAGCGGCTGTTCGTGCCGGCATCTTCGGAGGATTCTCACCATGCGTCAGGAAGTCACCGTGCGTTTTGCTCTCGGGCACCAGATCGAGATTCCGGTCTCGACGGGGCAGTTGCCCGAGTCCGACGAGGCCCGACAGTGGATGGACGGCGAGTTCAATCGGCTCGAATGTGAACCCTTGCGGGACAGCGGCAAGGTCCTGACGGTGGACAAGCTGCTGGCCGTGGCCTCGGCCGTGGGGGCCGAGGCTTTCGACGATGGCGATTGGAGCCAGCGTTATGCCAGCTCCGTCCTGTCCATCCTGGATCGGCCCGCAGCCCGCGTGGACCTGGTCAACATGCGGGTCAGCTATTGACTCTGGAATGATGCCCGGAGGGCTCAGTCGGCGGTGCCGAGGCGCTCGCTGCGCCAATACACATCGTCGCCCCCCAGACCGTCCAGATTGGCGCGGTTCAGCACCCGGGCCAACACGAACAGCAGGTCGGACAAGCGGTTGAGATACAGCTGAGGCATCTCTCGCACGACGTCCGATGTCCGGAGGGTCACCACCGCGCGTTCTGCCCGTCGGGTGACCGAACGCGCCACGTGGGCCAGGGACGCGCTGCGGGTGCCGGCCGGAAGAATGAATTCTTTCAGCCGTGGCAGCTGCCCGTTGTACCGCTCCAACGCGTCGTCCAGGTCTTTCAGCGCCTGCTCCTTGAGCAGTGTGTAGCCCGGGATGGACAACTCTCCCCCCAGGTTGAAGAGTTCGTGCTGGATCTTCACCAACAGCTGGCGCACATCGTCTGGCAGTGGCTCGCACAACAGCACGCCCACGTGCGAGTTGAGTTCGTCCACGTCGCCCATGGCGGCGATGCGCAAGTGGTTCTTTGGAACCCGTTGCCCGTCGCCGAGCCCGGTGGTGCCGTCGTCACCCGTGCGGGTGCTGATCTGAGTGAGTCGATTTCCCATGGGTGCATCGTAGCGTCGGCACAATGCAGGTTCCATCCGCATCCGCACTGGCATGAATCCATGAGCAACTTTGCTGACCTGACCGACGCCGAAATCGGCGAACTTGACGACCTTCTGGCTGCGGTGCCCGCTCCGCTGGAAGCCCTGGACGTGGTCATGCTTGATGGCTACCTGTGCGGGGTGCTGGCCCAGCCGGAGCCTCTGGAGCGCTCTCAGTGGCTGCCTCCCGCATGCGACTGGAATCTGGTGGAAGGCGAGGGCGGGCATGTGCTCACCGCGTCAACGCCGGGTTGGCACGAGGCCAAGCACGAGCGTCTGGTGGCCCTGATGGAGCGGCGCATGGCGGCTTTGAATCGGGCCATGGTGGAGGATGGCTGGTTTGATCCGGTGGTGATGGAGGGTCTTGCCGATGATGGCAAGCCCCTGAGTGGTGCTGCGGCCATCGAAGCCGCCCTGGCACCGTGGGTGGTGGGCTTCGAGCACGCGATGGCGCACTTTCCGTTGCTGGAAGAACTGCCGGTGGCCGGCGTGCCGGACCTGCTGGCTTGCATCCGTCGTCATTTGCCGGATCAGGACGAGGACGAGCAGGCCTACACCAAGGCGCTGGATGCGGAGCATCCGCTCAAGCACCTCGACGCGGCACTGGAAGATCTGGTGGTCAACGTCGTGGAACTGGCGGACATGGGGCGTCAGGCGCGGCTGAAGGTCGACACGATTCGCCGCGAAGGACCCAAGGTTGGGCGAAACGATCCCTGTCCTTGCGGGAGTGGGCGCAAGTACAAGCAGTGCCATGGCAAGGACGCTTGAACCGGATTGACCTGCATCAAACTGACGATGTGCCGAGTGGCCACACTTCCACCCAATTCCCGATGGAGCAATGCACATGAAGATCTTGGTCGCCGTAGATGGCAGTGAATTCACCCGCCGGATGGTGGCGTACATCGCCGCTCACGAGGAGTGGCTGGGGCCCCAGCACGAGTTCACCGTGCTGACGGTGGTGCCACCCGTGCCGCCTCGCGCCGCGGCCGTGCTGGACCGCGAGGTGCTTCAGGGGTACTACGCCGACGAAGGAGAGGCGGTGTTCAAGTCGCTGCGGGAGTTTCTGTCCAAGCAGGGAATTGAGGCCACGTACCTGAGCAAGACGGGCCGTGTGGCAGACGTCATCTCCAAGACGGCCACGGACGACCGCTTTGACCTGATCATCATGGGCTCGCACGGCCACTCGCAACTCGGGGGCTTGGTCATGGGTTCCGTGGCCACTTCGGTGCTGGCAGGGTGTCGTGTGCCTGTCCTGATGGTGCGATAAGTGAGCATGCACTGACCTGCTATCAACCTTTTTGAGGATGTGGTCGGGCTGCTCGTTCAGATAAATTCACACAGTGCTGTCACACGTTCAAACGCAGTGACCTGATCCTGCAAACCCAGACCCTCCAACCACACCAAGACTTCCATGGAGAGCTGTTGTGGGTCGGTTGCTGCCATCGCCCAAGGCTGAGAGCCCCGCCATTCGGTGGGGCTCTTTTTTTGTCAGACGCATCGTTCGCGAAAGCGGAACTCTCTGTGCGGCTTGGGTCTGTATAGTTTCGGGCTCCGTTCACTTGGAGCGAGGGGTGTCGGGACTGCATCCTGATCCCTTGCTTGTCCTCAGAGGAATTCACACATGCCGATTCAGAACCTGTCTTCCCGCTTGCCGGTCGCCTCGCTGGTGCTTGTTTCCGCCGTGCTGGCGGCGTGCAGCAGCACCAAGTCTCCCACCGCCGATGCGGTCGCTCCCGCGGCTGTTGCCGCCAGTGCCGCCGAGCCAGCGGCGGTGGCGGGCAATGCGGCGGCCAATCTGGTGCCGCACCTGGATCCGAAGTCCCTGATCTCGACGCAGCGCAGCGTGTACTTCGACTTCGACAGCTATGTCGTCAAGGGCGACGAAGCCAAGACGGTTGAGCTGCACGGCAAGTACCTGGCGGCTGCGCCGAACCTGAAGGTGCGCATCGAAGGCAACACGGACGAGCGCGGGGGCAGCGAATACAACCTGGCGCTGGGTCAGAAGCGCGCAGAGGCGGTGGTCCAGGCATTGCGCGTGTTCGGCGTGCGCGACGACCAAGCCGAGGCGGTGAGCTTCGGCAAGGAGCGCCCGAAGGCTGCAGGTCATGACGAGGCGTCCTGGGCCCAGAATCGCCGCGCGGACATCGCGTATCCGGTGCGCTGACATCCCCCGGCTGGGGTGTAGAACAAGGCGGGCTTGAGGCCCGCCTTTTTTGTGTGCTGTTGGCAAAGGCAAGAAAAAAGGGAAGCATCTGAAGATGCTTCCCTTTTGAGGATCCTGGTCGGGGTGAGAGGATTCGAACCTCCGGCCTCTACGTCCCGAACGTAGCGCTCTACCAGGCTAAGCTACACCCCGTTGGATGGATCAAGAAATCAGTCTGAAGCTCAGTGATTTCTGTCAACTG
>JACCDS010776200.1_pt1 | contig 11114 bp, 10 predicted proteins | sample 7446441 | NCBI WGS metagenome assembly JACCDS01 (sample SAMN15323445, study PRJNA562643) | freshwater metagenome | isolation source: river surface water | place: USA:Blue River Watershed | collected 2017-08-17 | reverse complement strand
TGCGTACGATGTAAAGTCGGAAAAAGACATGCAGGCGTTCTATGAAGAAGCGATGGCGAAAGAACAAGCAAAGGCTGCGGAGCGTGCCAAGACTCTTTTGGTAGAAGAAGCAAAAACCATCGAAGCCTATATTTCCAAGAACAATTTGAAGGCACAAAAAACTGAAAGTGGACTTTACTATGTAATTGAAAAGGAAGGAACTGGTGAAGCAACTACTCCAGGTACTACCTTGTCTGTGAATTATGCAGGTTACCTAATTACAGGTGCCTTGTTTGACACTTCCTACCCAGATCTTGCCAAAGCAAACAACATGTTTAGTGAAGAGCGTCCTTACGAGCCGCTACCAGTGAATGTAGGTATGGGTCAAGTAATTCCAGGATGGGACGAGGGATTGATGCTATTGAAGAAGGGGTCTAAAGCAAAGTTAATTATCCCTTCTCCACTTGGTTATGGAGAAAGTGGAGCTGGAGCATTGATTCCCGCCAACTCTATCCTTGTATTTGACGTAGAAGTAACCGACTCCAAGAAATAAGTCGTAAAATTTTAATTCAAATCACCCAGAATCTATGAAATCCAGACTGTTTTCCGCATTGGCTTTGTTTATTGGAGCACTTTCGTTGCTTTCCTGTGTGGATTCTGATGAAACTCAAGAAGCAATCATTGAAAGGGATAAGTTAGCCATTGAGAAATATCTTCAAGAGAACCCCATTGCTAGTGTTAAGGAATACAGCGAACCTATTGAAGGATTTTATATGTTCTGGCAAGTTTCAACCAAACCAGAGCGAAACAGTCTTTTGCGTGGAGATACCGTCACGGTCAACTATGTGGGCAGGACGCTCGACAAAAAGATTTTCGACACCTCTGTCGAGCAGGTAGCAAAGGACAATGGAATTTTCAATGCTGGAAGAAAGTACCAGCCTCTTCGCTATGCAGTAGGCTATGGATTAACTATTTCTGGATTTGAATTTGCAATATCTATGATGCACCCTGGCGAAAAGGCAACGGTGATTTTTCCTTCTCGTCTTGGGTATGGAACACAGTCAAGTGGGGGGATTCCTGCAAACTCTCCTTTGATCTTTGAACTCGACCTTGTACAGGTCAAAAAAGGCCCGAATTTAAATCCATGATGCGAACTATTGTTTTACTCTTAATTCTTGCTTCTGTTGGCTTCAGTGCTTGTGAGACCACCAGTCCATTTAATCAGGGACCTATCTATGATTTTGAAGGTAACCTTGCTACAGATCGCAAGAAAATTGCTGCATACCTAGATACTGCTAAAATTGATAGTATTTACCGCATCCATGATCCGAGTGGCGTGGTGGTGATTGTCCATAAGGAGGGTAAAGGCTCTCGACCAACCAACAATACAGTGGTTTACACCGATTACATTGGGAAGTTGATGACCACGGGAACAGTCTTTGACACTTCTTACGAAGACATCGCCCGGCTTAAAAACATATTTGTAGAGGGCAGAGTCTATGCTCCAATTAGTTTTGTAATTGGAGGTGCCACCGTAATCTCTGGTTGGGATTATGGGTTTAAACGCCTCCGGCCGGCCTCAAAGGCAACAATCATTATTCCTTCACCTTACGGCTATAGCAATCAGAAAAACAACGATAAAATCCCAGAGAATTCGGTCTTGATCTTTCAAGTGGATTTCTTAGGAATCGATTAATAAAGGGGCGTTGGACCCCTTTTTTTGTTTGGGCAATCCCCTCCATTTTTCGAGGGGTAGGAGGCCTTTGGCTCCAAAATTCTTTCTAACTTGTCCAAGCAATGTCCCCTAAGGAATGAATGTGGGCGAATTTGCCAGAACCAACAACCCAAATGACTTACTTTTTATGAAAATCGGAATCATCCGTGAAGGGAAAATCCCAGCGGATCAACGCACGCCTTTCACCCCAGAGATTCTTCATGAAATTCAAAAGAGGGTTGGGGATAGCTTGTCCATTTGCGTAGAAACAAGCGCGTTCCGATGCTACACAGATGAGGAGTACCAGGAAAAAGGAATTGAGGTGGTTAGTGACATATCCCAAGCAGATGTTCTATTTGGTGTTAAAGAAGTACCGATCACACAATTGATAACAGAAAAGACCTACTTTTTCTTTTCGCATACGATCAAGAAGCAACCACGAAATAAAGCCTTATTGCAAGCCATCTTGGCCAAGTCCATCCGCCTGATAGACTATGAGCTATTGAAAAATCCAGCCGGAGAACGGGTAGTTGCCTTTGGGCGATGGGCAGGTGTTGTGGGAGCTTACAATGCTTTTTGGACCTATGGAAAGAAGACGGGACTTTATGAATTACGAAGAGCTTCAGCTTGTAAGGATTTGGAAGATCTAAAAGTAGAGTTGAGGAAGGTGGCCCTTCCTCCAATCAAAATTTTAGTAACTGGTAGCGGAAGAGTAGGAAAAGGGGTTTTAGAAATCTTAAAAATTTTGGAAATTCTGGAAGTGGAACCTCAAGACTTTCTTCGAAATGACTTCGAGGAACCAGTATTTACTTGCCTTTCTACTGCCGACTATTTGCGGAGGATCTCCGATGGCGGTTATGAGAAAGCCCATTTTTATGCCAATCCAGAAGCCTATGAAAGTCAATTTATGCCTTTTGCGGAAGTTGCTGAAATTTTAATTGCTGCAGCCTATTGGGACCCTAAAGCTCCTCGGTTATTTGAGCTAGAGGCCATTCGATCTCCTAATTTTTCAATCTCTGTAATTGCTGACATTACCTGTGATATCGATGGATCAATTCCCACTACGCATCGGGCTTCTACTATTTTAGCTCCCGTGTATGATATAGACCGAAACACCTATCAGGAGCTCCCTCCATTTGCAAGTCAGCATAGTATTTCCGTGATGGCAATTGATAATTTACCATGTGAACTTCCACGAGAATCCTCGGCAGAGTTTTCCAGACAGCTGCGCGAATGGGTTGTCCCAGAGTTGGAGAACCCTATTTCACCCATTTTGGAAAAGGCCACCATTGCCAGAGATGGGAATTTGACCTTGGATTTTATGTATTTGAGTGATTATTTAAGCAAGACCCCCTGATCCATAGCAATGAAACTAAATCGATACCTTGAATCTACTTTGCTTAAGCCAACCGTTACGGAAAGGGAAATTGATTTTTTGATTGATGAGGCGATTGAAGCTCAATTTATTGGGGTATGTGTACCCCCTTTCTGGGTCAAGAAAGCAAAAGGAGAGCTTCGGTATCAAGACATCCAAGTGGTGACGGTGATTGGTTTTCCTTTTGGATATGAAGCTACCGAAACAAAGGTAGCAGAAGCGAAGACTGCGATTCAAAACGGCGCAGATGAGCTCGATGTGGTCTGGTCCCAAACAGCCTTCCATTCGGGCATGTCCTGGCCAAAAATAGAATTAGCACAGTTGGCTAAGGTCTGTCACGAATCGGAAAGGATCCTGAAAGTGATTATTGAAACTGCGTACTTGAGTCCTGCACAAATCCGAGAGGCCTGCTTGATTTGCCAAGATGCAGGAGCAGATTTTGTCAAAACTTCTACGGGCTATGCCCCTTACGGAGCGAGGGTGGAGGACATCAGTTTGATGCGGGAGATATTACCTTCTACGATTGGGATTAAAGCAAGTGGAGGAATCAAAACGCTCGAACAAGCTTTGGCCCTGATTCAGGCAGGGGCTGATCGCTTAGGCACAAGCTCTGCCAAATCCTTGATGGATGAATGGAGAAAGGGAAATCCTTAATTGGTGGTAAAGTAGATCAGCAGAAAGGGAATGATAAAAAAGGTGAGCAAAATATATGCAAACACCACCACTCGATGTTTCATCGATATTTTTGCCATGTAATTGGATAGCCACACGGGAATTTTTCGGATGCTCGCAAAGGGCAAAAATATCAGTGCCCCAAAACTATTGAAAAGGACATGGACCAAAGCCAAGGCAATTGCCGCTTCAGGTTTATAGATTGAGGCGATTACAGCCGTGATTGTAGTGCCAATATTTGCCCCAATGATAAAGGGGAAAGCCTTTGCTAGCGTCACTTTTTTGCTAGCTACCAAGGGTACGATCAAGGAGGTAGTCACAGTACTAGATTGTACTGCAGCAGTAAAAAAAGTGCCATAAAAAAAGGCTAGACCGGTTTTTTGGAAAATAACCTTGTTGACTTCTTCAAAAGAATCTTTAACAAAAGTTTTGTACATAGCAGTAGACAAGACTTTGATTGCAAAAAACACCAATGCGATTGAAAAAATAACGGTAATCAGACTGGAGTCAATTTGGGAATCCACCCACTCCGTGATTGTTCTGGTAAACATTCTATTGTACACAATTGGTCCTTCAAAGGAATTGTCAGTAGCAAACCAATCGGCAATTTGGGCCGCCATTTTGGAAAGAAATCCAAAATAAATCTCCAATGGTAAAAGTAGGATTACGGTAAGCATGTTAAAAAAATCATGAGAAATACCTGCAGAAAGCGCCCTACGGAATTCTTTTTTATCCATTAGGTAGGATAAGGACACCAACGTAGAAGTAAGTGTGGTGCCAATGTTGGCACCGAGAACGATGGGAACCGCCTGCTGGAGCGTCAGGTTGCCTGAAGCCACGATGGCCACCAAACTGGCTGTGACAGTGGAGCTACTCTGGATTAGAGCAGTCACCAGCAGACCAATAAATAAGCTGATAAATGGATTTTTTGTTGCCTGTAAAATTTCAAGTGCCAACCCACCGTTGACTTTTCCTATTGCTACAGTGAGCAGATCAATAGCAAAAATGAAAAGCAGGAGGGATAGGAAGACCCAGCCATAATTTAAAAGCTTACGTTTGGCGGGTTGATTTTGCTTTTCCAAGCTTTCCATTTTAATAGCGATAAGGACTCGAAAGGAAAAAGGCTTGGGATACCTGAACCCTTTCAGCCTTAAAATTTCAAAGAATAAACACCACAAAAATTGACATTTTTTCGCTAAAATCAATTTAGTAACTCTGCTACTTGGTTATTTTTTTCTTCTTTAACAATTTAATAATACACGTTGCGGAATATCTTATCTATTTTTGATGCCAAGACCTACGCCCCATCTCATGGCCAAGCAAAAGCCGATTGATCAGAACATAAATCAAGATTCGCTTTCAAAAAAGACCTTATGGATTTTTGATTTTGCTAAGAACGAGCGCCCTTTTTTGATTTTTATCTTGGTCCTCGTTTCCGTTGCAGGGTTTATCACAGAATATACCTATGCGGCCATGTGGTTTGGATTTGCACTCGCTGCCTATTCGGCCATTGCCAATGATAGTATCCAGACCATAGGGACATTTATCGTTTCCAATCAAAAGATTAAATGGTACTGGTTGTGGATTTTTATTGGATTGATTTGGGTGGCCACAATTACCTACAGTTGGTTTGTCTACAATGGTGACGTAACCTTCAAACTTCTCAGTACCCCAGGATTAGAAAAAGCGCCCGCAAGTTTTGTCTTTCTACAGCTAGCAGCCCCAATTGTCCTGCTTATCATGACCCGAATGAGGTGGCCTGTATCTACCACCTTTTTGTTACTCAACGTATTTACATACAAGGCAGGAACCATTGTTTCCGTCATGAGCAAAAGTTTTTTAGGCTACGTTTTGGCCTTTGTTCTATCCATCCTTGTATGGTTTATTTTAGAGCGTTTTGTAAAAAATTACCTCAAAGGGAAAGCAAAACCCTACTGGATGGTCTTGCAATGGATTACTTCAGGAACACTTTGGGCAGTTTGGATTATGCAGGATGCAGCCAATATTGCTGTGTTTTTACCCCGTCAGTTAGATGTTGTTGAATTTATCGTTTATACAGGAGTTGTATTCTTTGGGTTAGGAATCATCTTTTTCCTAAAAGGGGATAAAATCCAAGACATCATCAATGAAAAAACTAATGTTTCTGACGTCCGTGCCGCTACCTTGGTTGATTTGGTTTACGCAGTCATCTTGTTTTACTTCAAAATATACAGTAATGTTCCCATGAGTACCACTTGGGTGTTTATTGGGTTGTTGGCAGGACGGGAGTTTGCGATTGCATTGGGCAAGCACGGAAATGCGAAAAGTAAAGGTGCTTGGCTAGAACGTGCCTTCCGATTGGCCAAAAAGGACATGTGGAAAGCCCTAGCTGGCTTGGTAGTGTCCTTAATCTTGGCGATGGTGATCAACAAAGGGGTTAGAGAGGAAATTTTCGCCCTGTTTTAATCTCCATATCCAAATTGGAACTCTTTAGCCACGAGTACTTCATGAATGAAGCCTTTAAGCAAGCTAAACTTGCTTTCGAAGAGGGTGAAGTGCCAGTCGGTGCAGTGGTTGTCGCAAAAAATAAAGTGATCGCACGAGCCTACAATCAGACTGAAAAACTGAATGATGTCACCGCTCATGCAGAGGTGCTGGCAATCACTGCCGCAGCCAACTACCTTGGTGCAAAATACCTCAATGAATGCCGCTTGTACGTTACACTGGAGCCTTGCCCCATGTGTGCAGGGGCGCTTTATTGGGCCCAACTAGGGGAACTTTTCCTTGGAGCCACAGACCCCAAAAGAGGATATCGCCAATGCAATTCCCAAATGCTCCATCCCAAAACCAAGGTGTTTACTGGATTGATGGCCAAGGAGTCAGAGCAGCTTATGTTGGAATTTTTCCAAAACTTGCGAAAAAAGTCATTTTGATTGACGAGAACTTTTTGTGTAAAAGTCTGGTTTAGAAGACATAAAAAAGCACACAAAATTTTTAACTTTACCGCACATTAAATCCTACAAACATGGCTTTTGAACTACCCTCACTTCCTTATGCACTGAATGCATTGGAACCCCATATCGATGCACGAACCATGGAAATTCACCATGGAAAGCACCATAACGCTTACGTGACTAACTTAAATGCTGCTATCGCAGGAACAGACCTAGAAGGTAAATCTTTGGAGGAGCTGATGAAGGTGGCAGGATCAAATGCGGCTGTGAGAAATAACGGAGGTGGACATTGGAACCACAGTCTTTTTTGGCAAATTCTATCCCCAACTGGTGGAGGCCTTCCTACTGGTGAGCTTGCCGCTGCTATCGATGCAAAATTCGGCTCTTTTGATGCGTTCAAAGAGACCTTCAACAAAGCTGGGGCTACTCGCTTTGGCTCAGGCTGGGCTTGGCTTTGTGTAGACACCAAAAAAGAACTTTGCGTGTGCTCCTCTCCCAACCAAGACAATCCACTCATGGATGTGTCAGACTGCCCAGGGACCCCTATCCTAGGTCTAGATGTATGGGAACATGCCTACTACCTACACTACCAAAACCGTCGCCCAGATTACATCGCGGCCTTCTGGAACCTGATCAACTGGGAGGAAGTAAGCAAGCGCTACGCTGCAGCGAAGTAAACTTCAGTTGAAAGTTGATTTTACAAAATCCCGAGCAGTTCGTTCGGGATTTTTTTGTTCCATTTTGGATAAATAGCTGTCCGAAAATGAGACAATATATTTTTGCAGGCTCTAAAAAAGCCACTTTACTGCGTTTTTAAACTATTTTTTAGCTTTGGCACATCCTTTTCTTAGTTTTTTGCATCTAGTAGAAAACTAAACCAACTATTTGTTTCATGAAGGCCCGTCACTTTTTATTCTTAGCCATCTTTATCTACCTGCTAGGAATCAGTACGCTTGCAGCTCAATCCAACCAATCGACCCTATTGCGCGGAACCATTACCAACCAAAAAGGGGAGCCCGTGGCCTTTGCCAATGTAGCGGTACTTTCTACGGATAGCCTGCTTGTTGAAGGAGCTATCTCCGACGAAGCAGGTAGCTTTTCCATTTCATCCACGAAGACGGCTCAGGTGAAGCTTGTAATTTCTTCTTTAGGGTATAAAACCTACACTTCTGAAGTGTTTGAGCTAAAGCAGGGTCTGGTGAAAGATTTTGGAACGCTCTTACTCGAAGATGAACTCACCGGCCTAGATGAGGTCACAGTCAATGCAACTCGTCCTCAAATCATCATTGAACCCGATAAGACCATTGTCAATGTGGAAGGAACAGTCATGGCAGAAGGGGCCAATGCCCTCGATGTGCTGGGAAGATCTCCTGGGGTATTTATCACTTCGGATGGAAGCATCAACCTGAATGGTAGAACAGGGGTGACCGTGATGATTAACGATCGGCCCATGTACATGAGTGCAGCTGATTTGACCAGCTTTTTACGTTCCATGTCCGCCGATAATATCAAAAGTATTGAAGTCATTACTAGTCCATCTGCACGCTTTGACGCCGAGGGTGCCGCGGGGGTGATCAACATTCAGCTCAAGAAAAACACAGTGGATGGTGTATTTGGTAATGTAATGCTCGGTGGCCAATACAATGGAAAAGCCGCTCCCAATACAGGGGTCACTCTCAATGTTAAAAAAGGAAAGTGGACGAATAACGGAACATTTAACTACAATGAGGATGTAGAAATCAATAACCTAGAAATAACCCGTAATTTTCAAGTGGAAGGAGGAAAATCCACCTTTCTGCAAGATTCACGTATTGTCGAACGAAGCCATACCCCCTCCTTCACAGGTGCTGTAAACTATGAACTTAGTCCCACTCAAAATTTAGGAGTCAATATCCAAGCTTCTAATACATCCAGTAATGGGATTAATAATTCCGGTACGAGGATCTCCACTACTGGACAGGCTTCCGGTTCTAGTTTTACCTCAATCAATGATTTTAAGGAACAACGAAGTCGTTTCTTTTCCAACTTACACTACGACGCAAGGTTGGATACGCTTGGAGGAAAGATTTCTGCCGACCTTGATTTCACGGTGATGGACTTGGCTAGCGATGCTTTACTGAATAATTCCTATTCAAATGGATTGACTCCACCAACCCAGAGTACTGATCGCGTATTGACACTGAATGACATGTACTACACCATCTTGACTTCAAAGGTGGATTGGATCAAACCTCTGAAAGGAGGAAAGGTACTCGAGGCTGGGCTAAAAGGGAGCTGGGTTGAATCGGACAATAACCTTGACCTAAGCCGAGCCATTGGCGATGGTCAGCTGCAACCCGACCCCAACTCAAATCGGTTTATTTACCAAGAAAATGTATTGGCCGCCTATACTTCGTTGAAGGGAGATTTTTCTCCAAAACTATCCTATCAGGCGGGCTTGCGGATGGAAAATTCAGAGGTCACTGGTACCTCCAAAACGCTCAATCAAGTCAACTATCGAAGATATACCAACCTCTTTCCAAGCGTATTTTTGCAGCACAAGATTACCGACACTTACCAAGTGGTCTACAACGTGAATCGACGGATTACGCGACCCAATTACCGCTTGCTCAATCCGTTTGTGTATTACATCGATCCCCTCACTACTGAAAAAGGAAATCCTAGCCTCAGACCACAGTATTCTACGAATCTGGAGATGGATCACGTTATCAAAGGAGCCTATCAGTTTACCTTGGGTTATAGTGTCACCGAGGATGCGTTTATGCAAGTATTTGAGCAGGATGAGGAGGCGCGAAGCAGTACCACCTTCACGGCAAATTTTGATAAAACCAAGAATTTCAATTTTCAAGGTGTAGTGCCTGTTGAATTGACAAAATGGTGGAACAGCTCCAACCTCGTTCAGGTAAACTACAACAAATTCAAATCGCTTCTTGGAAAGGATATTTTGGATGTAAGCCAGGTATCCTATCTCCTAAGGACCCAGCATAACTTTATACTGCCGAAAGGATTCAAGTTGGAGCTGGTAGGTATTTACCTGAGTCCTCAGATTTGGGGGCAAGGAGAAATTGGAGGACTTGGATGGGTTGATGCTGGAATGACCAAATCGTTGATGAAGGACAAACTTTCCTTATCCATCAATGGGGGGGACCTTTTCCGTACCAAATGGATTCGAGCCGCCATCGATTTTTCTGACATAGATACCCAAATTCGCCAATATCGGAATGATCAGAACATACGAATCACGCTTCGCTACAACTTCTCCAAAGGAGAAAGCTTCCGCGTGAATTCCAACTCTGGTAGTTCTGAGGAACGTAAGCGCTTGGATTAAGAGTAGTTTGTTGATGTGTACCTGCCCCCAAAAAAGCACGACTTGTTGGGGGCATTTTTTTCTTGAAGTGAAGCTCACATTTTTCCCAAATCGATTTTTGTGATTATCCGCTTTTTTGATAATTGTGGAAGAAATAAGGCTTAAAGTTCAATTGAATCAGCTGTGGACCGTGTACTGCCGTCTGTTAACGATTATCCGCAATGGTCTTATCTCATTTTGAATCAATGGTATGAATGCGGATAATCACATTGATTTTTTCGACCTTCGGAAATGCATTGTTGGGATATTCATACACATCACGAAGGGCAGCCTTATTCCATCTTCCAGGCGGGAGGGACCAAAATAGAGGGAGGTATTCCCGTTTCTGTAGGAATTCATCCTTGGGAGGTCGAGCCCAATTGGCAAGCTCCTTTTGAAAAAATCAAACAGGAGGTGGCCCAGAATCGGCATGTTTTGGCGATTGGAGAGGCGGGGTTTGACCGCCTAAAGGGCCCTGAAATTTTGCTGCAAAAAGCTGCTTTTTATGCACAAGCGAGCTTAGCTGTTCAGCTGGAAATTCCCTTGATTTTGCATTGTGTCAAGGGGCATGACCTGCTGATGGAATACTTGAAATCAACCAAAGAACCCCCTGCCATTCTCTGGCATGGTTGGAATCAAAAGCCTGAGTTGGCAAGGCAACTGCTCCCTTTTCCCGTATTTTTTTCATTTGGGAAGCAGGTCCTTCAGCCCGGCAGCCATGCCGCGCATTGGCTATCGGCCTGTCCTGCCGATCGCGTATTTTTCGAAACCGATGATTCGGGGGTGGAAATCGATTCGATTTATCAAGCAGCTTCCCTACTTTTGCAACTTCCAGTGGCAAAGCTTGCCGACCAAGTAATTGCCAACTGGAATGCCATTTCCAAAAGAAAGATTTCATGAATGAATTTGCCTGGCTGAGCCGGACCGAGTTGATCGTAGGGCGTGAAGGCCTTGAAAAATTAGCCTCGAAACATGTCCTCGTAGTAGGACTTGGAGGAGTAGGCTCCTTTGCCGCCGAGTTTATAGCCCGCTCAGGCGTAGGGGCAATGACGATTATTGATGGGGACACCGTGGACATTTCCAATGTAAATCGAC
>JACCDS010347489.1_pt1 | contig 11116 bp, 10 predicted proteins | sample 7446441 | NCBI WGS metagenome assembly JACCDS01 (sample SAMN15323445, study PRJNA562643) | freshwater metagenome | isolation source: river surface water | place: USA:Blue River Watershed | collected 2017-08-17 | reverse complement strand
TCCTCGCCGGCTACGGGCCGCTCTTCTGGAGCGGCCTCCTGATGACGCTGCAACTCACGGTGGTGGCCATCGGCGCCGGGATGGCGCTGGGCATCGTCATCGGCCTCATCAGCTGCTCTCGCGACGGACCCGCACCATCGACGCCCGCCGGGCGCACCGGACTGGTGCTGCTGCGGGGCATCACCGCCGCGTACGTGGGCTTCTTCCGCGGCACGCCCCTCTTCGTGCAGATCCTGCTGGTGCACTTTGCGTTGATGCCGACGCTGGTCCACCCCGACCACGGCCTGCTGCTGGCCGGCGAAGCGGCGCGCACCTTCCGCCAGGAGCACGGCGCGTTCTTCTCTGGCGCGCTGGCCCTGACGCTCAACGCCGGCGCCTACATCGGTGAGATCTTCCGCGGCGGCATCCAGAGCATCCACCGCGGGCAGACGCAGGCGGCCTACAGCGTGGGCCTCACGCACGCGCAGGCCATGCGCTTCGTGGTGCTGCCGCAGGCGTTCCGGCGCATGGTGCCGGCGCTGGTGAACGAGGGCATCACGCTGATCAAGGATTCCTCGCTCGTCAGCGCCATCGGCCTGGCCGAACTGGCGCTGGCGGCGCGCACCGTGGCGGGCGCGTACAGCCGCTATTGGGAGCCTTACCTGGCGATATCGGCGGTCTACCTCGTGTTGACGCTGGCCCTGTCGCTGCTCGCCAAGCGCCTGGAAGCCCCGGCGCACCTGCGCGGCCGCTGAAGCCGCGCGGCCGCCGTTGCGGCCGGTTGCAGGAGCCCGCCGCACGCTGGCACACATGTTGCGTCAGCGCCACGCTGGAGACCCCGCGTGGGGCAATCCGGAGCAACCCGCCCTTTAGACTGCGGGTGTTCCCTAACCCTTCTAGGACAAATTGATGAAAAAGACCGCCATTGCCGCCGCCATCCTGCTGGCTTCCGCCGGCGCAGCCCAAGCCCAGATGTCCATCTACGGCCTGATCGACGCCAGCTACGGCAAGAGCCTTCTGGGCGATGTGTTCCTCGACGAAAAGGCTGACTTCCACGCTGGCGGCGACAACGGCTCCAGCGAAGGCAACTCCACCACCCGCGTCGGCATCAAGGGCTCGACGGACCTGGGCTCCGGCATCAAGGCCAACTTCCGCTTCGAGACCGGTGGCATCACCAGCGACGGCGAAGTGAACCCCGGTGGCGCGTTCTTCAACCGCCAGGCCTGGTTCGGTTTCTCCGGCGGCTTCGGTGAAGTGCGCCTGGGTCGCCAGGACTCGGTGTCGTTCCAGACGATGATCGACTACGACTTCAACGGCGCCTCCAACGGCGTGTCGGCCCTCGGCTACACGCTCACCGGCCCGTGGCTGCCCGGCCGCCAGTCGCGCTCGCTGCAGTACATCAGCCCGAGCATGGGCGGTGTCACGGCCCACTTCGGCATCGTGCCGAAGGGCAACCGCGGCCCCGGCGCCAAGAGCGTGTTCTCGGGCGGTCTGAAGTACGCCTCGGGCCCGCTGTCGGTGGCGGTGTCGGCGCAGACCAAGGACAGCTCGACCAGCGAGAACTTCATGTCGGTCGGTGGCAGCTACGACTTCGGCGTTGCCAAGGTCATGCTCGGCTACTCCGACGGCGGTGACTTCGCCCAGGGCGGCACTGGCGGTGGCATCAGCGCCGGCTTCGTGGCCCCGATCGGCAGCGTCAACGTCGGCATGCTGGTCGCCCAGAACACCGACGACGACCTGAAGCTGCGTGGCGTCGAGCTGTTCGTCAACAGCGAGATCTTCAAGAACACCTACGCCTACGCCGAAGTCGGCAACTGGAAGACGAGCCTGGCCCTGAACCCGCTGGACGCCGCCGCCAAGCGCAGCGGCAGCGGTTTTGCCGTGGGCGTGATCTTCGCGTTCTGATCGCGCACCACGCTGACGCGGCGCGATGCCGCGTCAGCACCAGAACAAGGCCCGCCCGGCACCATGCGGCGGGCCTTTTTTGTGCCCGTCCGCACCACTTTGAGGGTTCGTCTCATTGCCGCCACGGCGGTTTCATGAGAACGCAATCTGCGCTTGATGCAGCGCAGCAGCGGGCTCCACACTGATGGCGTTTCCCCACTTTCCACCGAGGTAGCCGTGATCCAGCGCATCGTTCTCGCCACCACCCTGTCACTCGCCGCCAGCGGCGCCGCCTGGGCCCAGAGCAGCGTCACGCTCTATGGCCGCCTCAACGTCACGGCCGAGGCCATCGACCTGAACGGCAAGAAGACGAAGGAACTCGTCAACAACGCCTCGCGCCTGGGCTTCAAGGGCACCGAGGATCTCGGCGGCGGCCTCAAGGCCAACTTCATCCTCGAGCACCGCTTCAGCGTCGACACCGGCCTGCCGGCGTCCACCTTCTGGGCCGGCCAGAGCGAGGTCAACCTGTCGGGTGGCTTCGGCATGGTGCGCCTGGGCCAGTTCGCCAGCGAGGCCTACTTCGCGACCGCCGACTGGATCAGCTTCCACAACCACGACACCGGCAACTCCGAGGACAAGCTCTACGCCTACCTTGGCCGCAACTCCAACAAGATCGCCTACCGCACGCCCGAGCTGATGAAGGGCCTCACCGCCGAGGCGTCCATCGCGCTCGGCGAAGGCGGTGGCCGCGTGCGCAACTACGACGGCGCGATCAACTACGCCTCGGGCCCGCTGAGCCTGGGCTTCGGCTACGAGAGCGCCAACGAGAGCACGCAGTTCGCGGTGCGCGGCGCCTACGAGATGGGCTCGATGCTGTTCGGCGGCTACTTCCAGAGCCACGACGACGCCACCTGGGGCAAGCGCACGCTGTGGCGCGCCAGCGCGATGTTCACGTCGGGCGCCTCCGAGTTCCACGTCAACCTCGGCCAGGCCGGCGAGTACGACAAGCTTGCCAACTCCGACGCGCGGCAGTTCACGCTGGGCTACAACTACAACCTCAGCAAGCGCACCAAGGCCTACACCTTCTACACGAAGGTCGACGACGAGAAGGGCGTGTCGGGCTTCCGCGCCGACTTCAGCTCCATCGCCTTCGGCATCCGCCACAACTTCTGACGACCCCGGCCGCCTCCGGGCTCAGCCCCGGGGGTGGTGCTTCGCGTGCAACTGGCGCAGCCGTTCGCGCGCCACGTGGGTGTAGATGGTGGTGGTGCCGATGTCGGCGTGGCCCAGCAGCATCTGCACGGCCCGCAGATCGGCGCCGTGGTTCAGCAGGTGCGTGGCAAAGGCGTGCCGCAGCGTGTGCGGTGACAGCGGCGCCGTCACCCCGGCCTGCACCGCGCTGCGCTTGACGATGCGCCAGAACATCTGCCGCGTCATGCCGGCGCCGCGTGCCGTCACGAAGAGGGCGTCGCTGGCCTGCCCGCCCAGGATGGCGGCCCGCGCCTCGCGCAGGTAGCGCAGCAGCCAGGCCATGGCTTCCTCGCCAAAGGGCACGAGGCGTTCTCGCGAGCCCTTGCCCTGCACCCGCAGCACGCCTTCTTCCAGGCCCAGATGCACCGTCCGGGCCTGCACCAGCTCGCTCACGCGCAGGCCGCTGGCGTACATCAGCTCCAGCATCGCGCGGTCGCGCAGGCCCAGCGGCGTGCTGGTGTCGGGCGCCGCGAGCAGCGCCTCCACCTGCGCCTCGCTCAGCGTCTTGGGCACGCGCAACGGCTGCCGGGCCGCGGCCAGGCGCAGCGTGGGATCGGCCGCCACGAGCCGCTCGCGCAGGGCCCAGCGAAAGTAGCGGCGGAACACCGATAGCCGGCGGTTGGCCGTGGTGGCCTTCGTGCCGGCATGGCGCGCCGCGATGTAGGCCAGCAGGTCGGCCTCGGTGGTGGCGTCGAGCGCACGCCCCGAGGCCTGCTGCAGCCACTGCGCAAAGAGCTGCAGGTCGCGGCGGTAGGCCGCCAGCGTCAGCGGCGCGAGGCCGTGCTCCAGCCAGAGGGCGTCGGCGAAGCGGTCGATCGAGGCGGCGCTGGCCGTCGGCAGCGCCGCCGCGGGCTCGCCCGCCCTGTCGCTCACCCGCGGCCGCTCACTGCAGCGTGAGCTTCTGCTTCTTGACCACGTCCTTGTACACCTGCAGCTCGGCCTTCATCTGCGCCGCAAACTGCTCGGGCGTGTTGCCGATGACGAGCGAGCCGGTGTCCTCGATGCGCTTCTTGACGGCCGGGTCCTCGAGCACCTTCTTCGCGGCAGCGGCGATCTTGTCGACCACGGCCTTGGGCGTGCCCTTGGGCGCCAGCAGCCCGTAGTAGGCCATGCGGTTGACGGCCTCCAGGCCCACTTCCTTGAAGGTGGGCACATCGGGCAGTTGCGCCAGGCGCTGCGGCGCGGCCACGACGATGGCGATCAGCTTGCCTTCCTTGATGAAGGGCAGCGCCGACGGCATGTTGTCGAAGATGATGGGCACTTGGCCCGCGACCGTGTCGTTCAGCGCCGGGCCGGCACCGCGGTACGGGATGTGCGTCATGAACACGCCGGCCAGGCTCTTGTAGAGCTCGGTCTGCAGGTGGCCGATGCCGCCGGTGCCCGAGCTGGCGTAGCTGTACTTGCCTGGGTTCTTCTTCAGCTCGGCGACGAAGCCCTTGTAGTCGCGTGCCGGGAAGCTGGGGTGCACCGCGATCACGTTCGGCGTGGCCGCCAGGTTGGTGATCGGCACGAAGTCCGTCGCCGGGTCGTAGCCGATGGTGGGGTTGATGGCCGGGTTGGCGGCCGTCGTCGACACCGTGGCCATGCCCAGCACGTGGCCGTCCGGCGGCGACTTGATCATCTCCAGCGCGCCGATGGCGCCACCCGCGCCGCCCTTGTTCTCGACCACCACCTGCTGGCCCAGTGCGGCACCCAGCCCGGGTGCGACGACGCGCGCCACGATGTCGGTGGTGCCACCCGCCGCGAACGGCACGATCAGCCGCACGGGCTTCGTCGGGAAGGCCTGCGCGTGCACGGCGGTGCTCAGTGTCAGGCTCGTGGCGGCCAGGGCCACCAGCGTGGCCAGGCGGGTTCTCTGCATGGGTCGGTCTCCGGAAGGTGATGTGGTCTAGCGCGGCGGTGCCAGGAGCCCCGCCTTCAGCCGCTCGTCGTAGGGTCGATCGCCGATGAAGGCCCGCAGCACGGCCGCGTAGAGCGCCGGTTGCGCCAGGCCCGGCTGATCGCGCGGCCCGGACTTCAGTGTGCCATTGAGCAACAGCCCCACGCCTCGGGTTGGTTCCCAATCGAGATCGAGCACGTCGCCCTTGCGCAGCGTGCCCAGGGCGTCGATGCCCGCGGCCAGTTGCTCCAAGGGGCCGCCGAGCTGCTCGGCCTCGGCGGCGCTGCTATTGCGCTGCACGCCGCGGCGCAGCGCCTTGCTCAGCTCGGCGGCCGGCACGTCGGTGAGCAGGTGCAGCTGCAGGCGCTTGGGCCCGGGCGCCGCGATCGCCTCGGCCGCCGTCCCGGCGCGGGCGCTCAGGTACAGCGCGGCGACGAAGGCCTTGAACCAGGCCACGGCGCGCACGCCGGCGCCGTTGAGCTGCAGGTCCACACCACCCAGCTGCACGCGGCGCGGCAGCCGGCGGCCTTCGATGCGCAGCGGCGGCTCGATGGCCTGGGACCACGCCACCACCGGCGCCAACCCTACCGCGGCCGCCGTCCATACGAAGCGCCGTCTATGCATCGTCATGAGGGCGATCGTAGGCGGCCGCGATCACCGCCTGTGCGGGTGCAGGCTCCTCGCGCTGGGCCAGGGCCCAGTCGATGTGTTCACGCACCAGCGTGTCAGCGCCCTCACGGGCCTGCGCCAGGGCCCGGGCGTCTTCGGGCACGCCCTGTTCGCGCCAGGCGTTGCCCAGCGCCACCGCCAGGTTGCGGCGCCAGCGCCGCCAGCCGATGCGCCGGATGGCGCTGCCTTCGGTGCGGCGCAGGAACTCGGCCTCGTCCCAGGCCCACAGCGCGCGCAGCGAGCCGTTGCCGAAGCCTTCGCGCTCGTCGAAGTCGGGCAGCGGGCTGCGGCGGGCCCAGCGGTTCCAGGGGCAGGCGAGCTGGCAGTCGTCGCAGCCGTAGATGCGGTTGCCCATCGCGGGGCGCAGGGCCTCGTCGATGGCGCCGTCGTGCTCGATGATGAGGTAGCTGATGCAGCGCCGCGCGTCCAGCCGGTACGGCGCGACGATGGCCGCCGTGGGGCACAGGTCGATGCAGGCGGTGCAGCTGCCGCAGTGCGCCGTGGCGGGCTCGGTGGGCGGCAACGCCAGATCGACGAAGAGCTCCCCCAGGAACACCATCGAGCCGCCCTCGCGCGACAGCATCAGCGTGTGCTTGCCGCGCCAGCCCAGGCCGGCGCGCGTGGCCAGCTCCACCTCGAGCACCGGCGCCGAGTCGGTGAAGACACGGTGGCCCAGCGGCCCCACCTCGGCGGCCAGCCGCTCGGCCAGCTGCTGCAGCCGCGCGCGCAGCACCTTGTGGTAGTCGCGGCCCCTGGCGTACACCGACACCACGGCGCGGCCCGGCTCGTGCAGCGCCGCAGTCTCGCGCCCCCGCCCCGCCGCGCCCGCGTCGCGTGGCAGGTAGTCCATGCGCGCGCTGATCACGCTCACGGCGCCGGGCACCAGCTCGGCCGGGCGTGCGCGCTTGAGGCCGTGGCGGGCCATGTAGCCCATGCCGCCGTGGAAGCCGGCGGCCAGCCAGTCGAGCAGGCCCTGCTCGGCGGAGGACAAGTCGATGCCGGTGATGCCGATCTGGGAAAATCCCAGCTCCTGGCCCCATGCCTGCAGCCGCTCGACCAACTGCTGCGGGCTCTGAAGATGCACCCCGGGCATCACACGATCCATCGCGCGATCCTAGCAACCCACACCCTGCCCTGGCCCGACGAGGCGGCCTGCGAGGCCGCCGCGGCGCGGCTGGCGCGGCACGTGGCCACGCGGCCGGCGCTGCGCGACAGCTTCATCGCGCTCGACGGTCCGCTCGGCGCCGGCAAGACCACCTTCGTGCGCCACCTGCTGCGGGCCCTCGGCGTGCAGGGCCGCATCAAGAGCCCCACCTTCGCGGTGCTGGAGCCGCACGAGGGCACGGGCCTGGCGCAGGGCCTGGTGATCTCGCACTTCGACTTCTACCGCTTCGACGATCCGCGCGAGTGGCTCGACGCCGGCTTCCGCGACCTGTTCGCCGCACCAGGCCTCAAGCTCGCGGAGTGGCCGCAGAAGGCAGGTTCGCTGCTGCCACCGGCCGACCTCGTCTTGCACCTCTTGCCCTGCCCCACCGACGCCGAGCCCGACGCCCGACAGGTGCGCGCCGAGGCCGGCACGGCGCGCGGCGTGGCGCTGCTGGAGGCCTGGGCGTGAAGCGGCGCGAGTGGATCGGCACCACCGTGCTGGTGATCACGGCGCCGCAGCTGGCCTTCGGCGCCGGCATCGTGGCCGTGCGCTTGTGGCCGGCGCGCGAGTACACGCGCGTCACCATCGAGTCCGACACCGCGCTGGCGGCCTCGCACACGCTGGTCGATTCACCACCGCGGCTGGTGGTGGACATCGACCAGCTGGCACTCGACGCCGCGCTGCGCGAGCTGGTGGGCAAGGTGCGGCCCGACGACCCCTTCATCGCCGGCGTGCGCGTGGGCCAGTACCAGCCGCGTGTGGTGCGCCTGGTGTTCGACCTGAAGCAGGCGGTGCGGCCCGAGCAGTTCATGTTGCTGCCGGTGCCACCCTACCGCCACCGGCTCGTCTTCGACCTCTACCCGACACAGGAGCTCGACCCGCTGCTGACCCTGGTGCGCGACAAGGAGGCCGCCGGCGAGCGCGCCGCGCAGGCGGTGCAGGACGCGCTGGGCGAGCTCATCGCGCGCATCGAGTCGCAGCCACCGGTCGGGCCGCCGCCCACCGTGCCCGTGGTGCCGCCGCACGTGGCGCAGACACCGGTGCCCTTGAACCCGCCACCTCCGCCGGCGTCGGCGCCCCCGGCGCTGCAGACACCGGCACCGAAGCCGCCCCCGCCGCCAGCCACGCCCGCCGAGCGGCGCGAGGCCGACCGGCTGATCATCGTCGCGCTCGACCCTGGCCACGGCGGCGAGGACCCCGGCGCCATCGGCCCCAGCGGCCTGCGCGAGAAGGACGTGGTGCTGGCCGTGGCGCTGGCCCTGCGCGACCGCCTCAACGCCCTGCCGGGCATGCGCGTGATGCTCACCCGCGACGGCGACTTCTTCGTGCCGCTGGCCGAGCGCGTGCGCAAGGCGCGGCGGGTGCAGGCCGATCTCTTCGTGAGCATCCACGCCGACGCCTTCATCCGGCCCGAGGCGCGCGGCGCCAGCGTCTTTGCACTGTCCACGCGCGGCGCCAGCAGCAGCGCGGCACGCTGGATGGCCGAGCGCGAAAACGCGGCCGACCGCATCGGCGGCGTCAACGTCGCCGGGCTGAAGAGCACGCGCGACAAGCAGCTGCTCGCCGCCATGGCCGACATGAGCACCACGGCGCAAATCAAGGACAGCCTCAAGCTCGGCGCCGAGGTGCTGCAACGCATCGGCCGCGTCGGCCGCCTGCACAAGCGCCAGGTCGAGCAGGCCGGTTTCGCGGTGCTGAAGGCACCGGACATCCCGAGCATCCTGGTCGAGACAGCGTTCATCTCGAACCCCGATGAGGAACGCCGCCTGCGCGACCCGGCCTTCCGCGCCGAGCTGGTGGAGGCGCTGGCCGAGGGCATCAAGCGCTACTTCGAACGCAACCCGCCGCTGGCGCGGCGGCGCTCGCTGTAGGGCAAAGTGGCTGGCCTCAGCACGGGGCTATGGTGCCAGCTGTCGGTCCGTAGCGGCCGTTGGCCGCTACGGGCAGAGAGCAGCCCAGCCAATGACCATCACCGCCGCTTCAACAGCACCAGTGCAATGGCCACCACGATCAGCACCACCGCGGCCCAGTCGGTGCCGTGCAGCGTCTCCCCCAGCAGCACCGCGCCGCTGAACACGCCCAGCACGGGGATCAGCATCACGCTGATCGAGCTGGCCACCGGCGGCAGCGTGCGCGCCAGGTAGAACCAGGCGGCGTGTGCGAAGCCGAACACGCCCACGGCGTTGTAGGCGATGCTGCTCCACACCAGCGGCTCGGGCGCGCGCCACTGGCTGCGCTCGACGGTGAAGGCGGCCAGGGTCATGACGATGGCGGTGAGCGCCGTCATCCAGAAGACGATGGCCAGCAGCGGCACGTCGATCGGGCTGCGGCGCAGGCGATGCGTGCCGTAGGCCCAGACGGCCGCGGCGCCGACGATGGCCAGCACGGCATCGGGCTGGCCGCCAAAGACCGAGAGCTCGCTCCACAGCAGCAGCAGCACACCCGCGGCCGCTGCCGCCACACCTGCCCACGCCTGCGGCGCCAGGCGGTCTCCCCAGATCCATCGGCCCCACAGCGCCGCGAACACCGGCATCGTGTAGCCCAGGATGGCCGAGCGGCCCGAGCTGAGCTGCTGCACGCCGATGATGACGACGACGTGCCACACCAGCATGTTGGCCGCCGTCAGCAGCGCCAGCTCGCGCCAGTGGCGGCGTGGCATCGCGAAGGGCACCTTCAGCACCACCAGGGCCAGGGCCAGCACCGGCAAGCCCAGCCACATCGACAAGGTGCGGAACGTGAGCGGCGGGAACGGGCTCGGCGCCGAAGGCAGCCCGCTGACGCCGGCCTTCATCACCGGCCAGTTCAGGCCCCACACCAGGGTCAGCGCCACCAGCAGCCCCAGCTGGCGCGGCGTGAGGGCCGGCATCAATCGCCCTGGCGCGTGTCGAGGTAGCGGTTGCGGCGGAACATCAGCACGAAGCCCACCACCACCACGGCCATGAGCAGGATCGCCACCCACACGCCCGAGCTGTTGTGGATGAGCGGCAGGAACTCGAAGTTCATGCCGAAGAAGCCGGTGATCAGGTTCAGCGGCAGGAAGATGGCCGTCAGCGCCGTGAGCGTGCGCATGATGTCGTTGGTGCGGTGGCCGAGGGCGCTGAAGTGCATCTGCACGGCCGTCTCGGCGGTCTGCTCCAGCCGCCGCACATGGGCCAGCACGCGCTCGATGTGCTCGAGCACGTCGCGCGAGCGCACGCGCAGCAGCTCGCGCTCGCGGCGCTTCTCGGGCGTGGGCTCGTCGGGCCACTCGTCCATGGCGTCGATCCATTCCTGCACGGCGCTGCGCTGGTCTTCGCAGGTGTCTTCCAGCATGTGCAGCACGTTGCGGCTTTCCAGCAGCATGGCCCAGTCGTCGAAGCGGCTGCGCGGGTCGAGCAGTTCCTGCTGCAGGTAGCCGAGCTGCCGCGTCAGCAGGCGGCGCAGGTCGAGGTAGCTGTCGACCATGTGGTTGACCATGCGCAGCATCAGGTCCGCCGCGCTGGTGGGCAGGCGCACGCCCATGCGGGAGTCCGGCCCGCCGGCCATCGCGGCCAGCCGGGCGGCGAAGTACTCCCGCACCGCACAGTCCGCCGGGTGCACGGTGACGAGCACGCGGTCGAAGACGGCAAAGCCCACGGGGCTGGTGTCGATGCCCTGCAGCGCCTTGCGCGCGCTGGCCACGGTGCCGCGCGAGTCGTCGACGAACAGCGCCTCGGTGCCAGCGCCGGCGGCGAGGCGCCGGAACACCATCACGTCGTACCAGCTGGTGTAGTCGAAGTGGCTCGGCAGCTGGTTGTTCAGCAGGTCCGAGACGTGCAGGTCGACGAGCTGGCCGCCCGTCCAGCGCAGCAGCGCGGCCTGCACCTCGGGAGCCTGCACCTCGAACTCGCGGCGCGCGCTGCCCACCCACAGGAAGCCCTGGTCAGGCAGGGTCTCGGGCAGGCCGTCGAGCTCGCGGAACTGGTCGCCGACGAAGTGGAAGACGCGCATGCGGCAGCCGTTGCAGGAGCGTGCGGCTCAGCGAGCGCGCAGCAGCCGCGCGGCGTCGAGCGCGAAGTAGGTCAGCACGCCGTCGGCACCGGCGCGCTTGAAGGCCAGCAGGCTTTCCATCATCACCGCGTCGTGGTCGAGCCAGCCGTTGGCGGCCGCGGCCTTGAGCATGCTGTACTCACCACTCACCTGGTAGGCGAAGGTGGGCATGCGGAACTCGTCCTTCACGCGGCGCACGATGTCCAGGTACGGCATCCCGGGCTTGACCATCACCATGTCGGCGCCCCCGGCGATGTCCAGCGCCACCTCGCGCAAGGCCTCGTCGGCGTTGCCCGGGT
>JACCDS011137361.1_pt1 | contig 11117 bp, 8 predicted proteins | sample 7446441 | NCBI WGS metagenome assembly JACCDS01 (sample SAMN15323445, study PRJNA562643) | freshwater metagenome | isolation source: river surface water | place: USA:Blue River Watershed | collected 2017-08-17 | reverse complement strand
GGACCTGCGCAGCAAGATCCTTGAAGTGCAAGAGAAAGCGGGCTTTGTGCCCAATGTCTTTTTGGCCCTGGCCCGTCGCCCGGCCGAATGGCGCGCCTTTTTCGCCTACCACGACGCCCTCATGGTGCCCGAGTCGGTGGGCCGAGAAAGCGGGCTGAGCAAAGGCGAGCGCGAGATGATCGTCACCACCACCAGCGCGGCCAACCAGTGCCTGTACTGCGTGGTCGCGCACGGCGCGATCTTGCGCATTTACGAGAAAAAGCCGCTGGTGGCCGACCAGGTGGCGGTCAACCACCGCAAGGCCGACATCAGCCCGCGCCAGCGCGCCATGCTGGACTTCGCCATGAAGGTCTGCACCGCCTCGCACGCGGTCGACGACGCCGACTTTGCCGCGCTGCACGCGCACGGCTTTTCCGACGAGGACATCTGGGACATCACCGCCATCACCGCCTTCTTTGGCCTGTCCAACCGCATGGCCAGCGTGACCGGCATGATGCCCAACCCCGAGTTCTACCTGATGGGCCGGGTGCCCAAAGCCAAGTCCTGAGGGTTGCGCCCGAGCTCGAGCGCCAGGCCGGTTCCGGCCGCGGCTTGTGCTGGTCGACTCAGTCGGCGCTGACCAGTTGGCGAATCCAATCGGGCAGGTTCACCGCCTTCTGCCTGGGGAAGTCGACCCAGATGGTGGTGGCGCCACCGGCCGAATGGATGTCCTGCGGGCGATCGGCCGGCGCCAGCGTGCACCAGGTCTCGAAAGTGGTGCGGCCGGGGTCGCTCACGTACATGGTGGCCAAAACGTCCGCCGGATAGGCCAGCTGCTTGTAGAAATTGCAAAACGCGTTCAGGATCACCGGGCCCTCACCCTGGGGCTGGGGTTCACAGCCGATGGCGCGAAACCAGTCGATCCGGATCGTCTCCAGGTAACGGAAGTAAACCGTGTTGTTGACGTGCCCCATCGCGTCCATGTCGCCCCAGCGCACCGGGATGAGCATCTGGTGCACCTGCTTTTTGCGCTCTGGCAACTCCAGCTTCATGCGCCCTCCTCAGACGGCAAAACCGTCGTCGGCCGCGATCACGGCCCCGTTGACAAAATGAGACTGGTCGCTGGCCAGCATGACGAGCACGGCATCCAGATCCTGCGGCTGACCCAGGCGCTTGCGCGGCAGCATGCCAATGAGTTTTTGCCCCTGCTCGGTCTGCCAGTGGTGGTGGTTGATCTCGGTGTCGATGTAGCCCGGGCAGATGGCGCTGACATTGATGCCAAAGCGGCCCCACTCCACCGCAAACGCCTTGGTCATCTGGATCACGGCGGCCTTGCTCATGCAATACACCCCGATCTGCGGCAGCACCTTGAGCCCCGCCATCGAGGCGATGTTGATGATGCGTCCGCCGGTGAAGCTGCCCGGCGCCGCCCCCTTGGCGCGGGCCAGCATGCGTTTGCCCACCTCCTGGGCCACAAAAAAGGCGCCCCGCACATTGGTGCCCATGATGAAGTCGTAGTCCTCCTCGGTCACGTCCTGGATGCGCTGGGTGGTGCTCACGCCCGAGTTGTTGACCAGGATGTCGATGCTGCCCATCTCGGTCTCGGCGTGGGCCACCGCGGCCTGGATGCTGGCGCGGTCGGTCACGTCCATGGCCACCACATGGGCATTGCCGCCCGCCGCCTCGATCTCGGCGCGCAGGGCCTTGAGCTTGTCGACCCGGCGGCTGGCGAGCACCACACCGGCACCCGCCTGGGCCAGGGTGCGGGCGAATTGGGCGCCCAAGCCGCTCGAAGCGCCGGTCACCAGGGCCACGCGGCCCGACAGATCGATTTCATACGCCATGACAACTCCTTGTTTTGCTTGTCACCATTTTGCGATGGAAGCCGTCAGGGGCCGCATAAAATGAGTCGCAAGCCCGACAGGGCCACCTCTCCCAACTTTCAGTCAAGCAGCACATGAGCCCTCAAGACATTCTGGATACCTACGGTCCGCGCGAAGCCATGGAATACGACGTGGTCGTCGTCGGTGCCGGGCCCGCGGGTCTGTCCACCGCCATCCGCCTCAAGCAACTGGCCGCCGAAAAAGGCCAGGACGTCTCGGTGGTGGTGCTGGAAAAGGGCGGCGAACCGGGCGCCCACATCCTGTCCGGCGCCATCATGGACCCCAGGGCCCTGACCGAACTCTTTCCCGACTGGAAGGAACGCGGCGCGCCGCTGAACCAGCCGGTCACCGACGACGCCTGGAGCTTCCTGTCCGAGACGGGCGCCACCCGCACCCCCGGCATCTTCTTGCCCGAGTGCGCGCAAAACCACGGCAACTACATCATCAGCCTCTCCAACTTCACCCGCTGGTTGGCCCAGCAGGCCGAAAACCTGGGCGCGGAAATCTTCCCCGGCTTCACCGCCGCGGAAGTGCTCTACAACGACGACGGCAGCGTCAAGGGCGTGGCCACCGGCAACCTGGGGCTTGGCAAGGACGGCGAGCCGACCGAGAACTTCCAGTTGGGCATGGAACTGCACGCCAAGTACACCGTGTTCGCCGAAGGCGCACGCGGCCACCTGGGCAAGCAGCTGATCGCCAAGTACAAGCTGGACGCAGGGCGCGACCCGCAGACCTATGGCATCGGCATCAAGGAAGTCTGGGAAATCGACCCCAGCCGCCACACCCCCGGTTTTGTCATGCACACCGCCGGTTGGCCCATGCAGAACGACACCTACGGCGGCGCCTTCATGTACCACATGGAGGACAACAAGATCGCCATCGGTTATGTGGTCGGTCTGGACTACGCCAACCCCTGGCTCAGCCCCTTTGAAGAATTCCAGCGCTGGAAGACCCACCCCAACGTCAAGTGGTATTTCACCGACGACCAGGGCGAGGTCAACGCCAAGCGCCTGGGTTATGGCGCCCGCGCCATCACGGCTGGCGGACTCATGAGCCTGCCCAAGACCGTGTTCCCGGGCGGGGCCCTGGTCGGCTGCGATGCGGGTTACCTCAATGTGAGCCGCATCAAGGGCAGCCACGCCGCCATCAAGACCGGCATGCTCGCCGCCGAAGCCGCCTACGAGGCCCTGGTGGCCGGTCGCCAGCACGACGAGCTGAGCGCCTACCCCGAGGCCTTCGAGGCCAGCTGGCTCTACACCGAGCTCAACAAGTCGCGCAACTTCAAGACCTGGTTCAAGAAGGGCCTGACGGTGGCCACGCTGATGAACGGCTTCGAGCAGTTCGTGCTGCGCGGCCACATCCCCTGGACGCTGCGGCGCGACAAGGCCGACCACACCTACCTGAAGCCCGCGGCCGAATGCAAAAAGATCGAGTACCCCAAGCCGGACGGCAAGCTCACCTTTGACCGCCTCTCGAGCGTGTTCATCAGCAACACCAACCACGAGGAAAACCAGCCGGCCCACCTGACGCTCAAGGACGCCTCGGTGCCAGTAGGCATCAACCTGGCCAAGTACGCTGGCCCCGAGTCGCGCTACTGCCCCGCCGGCGTTTACGAGTACGTGAAGAACGAAGACAACAGCGATCGCCTGCAGATCAACGCGCAAAACTGCGTGCACTGTAAAACCTGCGACATCAAGGACCCGACGCAAAACATCGTCTGGGTCACGCCCGAAGGCGGCGGTGGGCCGAACTACACCGGCATGTGAGCCCTCCACGCCCACCCTCAGGTCCGCCCCGGCGGGCCTTTTTTTTAACCCTGTTGGGCGCCAGGGCTCCGCACAAACCCCGATGCCCGGACGGGAACATTTGCAGATAATCAAATTTGTATGACAAGTTGATCCTCAACCTCATCCAGACCAACCACAGGAGCATTTCATGAAATTGAGCAAGTTGATGTTGGCCCTGGGACTGGCCGCAGGCGTCATGAGCGCCGCAGTCGCCCAGCAGATCACCATGCGTAACAGCATTTCCGTGGCGCAAAACTCCCACCAGGGTGAAGCCATCGACACCCTGGCACGCGAAGTCGAACGCCGCACCAACGGCCGCATCAAGATCCAGAACTTCTATTCCGGCTCTCTGGGTGGCGAGCGTGAATCCATCGAAGCCGTGCAACTGGGCACCCAGGAACTGGCGACCTCGTCCACCGGCCCGGTGCCCAACTTTGTGCCGGAAGCCCGTATCCTCGACGTGCCCTTCCTGTTCCGCGACAAGGCCCATGCCCGCGCTGTTCTGGACGGCCCGATCGGCGACGAGCTGCTCTCCAAGTTCGAGTCCAAAGGCTTCAAGGCCCTGGCCTGGGGTGAAAACGGCGTGCGCCACATGACCAACAGCAAGCGCCCGGTCAATGGCCCGGACGACCTCAAGGGTCTGAAGATGCGCACCATGGAAAACCCGGTGCACGTGGCCGCCTACAAGAGCCTGGGCATCGTGACCACACCGATGGCCTTCCCGGAAGTGTTCACGGCCCTGCAGCAAGGCACGGTCGATGGCCAGGAAAACCCGCTGTCGGTGATCATGGCCGCCAACTTCGATCAGGTGCAAAAACACCTGACGCTGACCGGCCACGTGTACTCGCCGGTCGTGATCCTGATGAACAAGGGCGTCTGGGACAAGCTCAGCGCGGGTGACAAGCAAATCTTCCTGGATTCCGCCAAGGAAGCCGTCAAGGCCAACCGCGCCCGTGTGGACAAGGACGATGCCAACGGTGTGGCCGAGCTGCGCCGCAAAGGCATGAACGTGATCGAGAACGTGGACAAGAGCCGCTTCATCGCCACCATGGGCCCGGCCATGGCCGAGTTCGAGAAGCAGTTCGGCAAGGCCAACCTCGACCGCATCCGCAACTTCCGCTAACCTGCCCCTGGCACGACGCCCGCTCAGTCTTGGTACTGGCGGGCGTTTTTTTCAGGCTCACAGCAGTCCAAGCCCATGAAAAACCTCTTTTTAAGCATTGAGCGGAAGACCACCGCCCTGTCCATGCTGATCGCCTGCCTGATGCTGGCGCTGGCCGCTTGCCTGGGCATGTACCAGATCATCACCCGCTTCGTTCTCGAGACGCCCGCCGAGTGGACGGAGGTGCTGATCCGCTTCTCGCTGATCTGGATGGTTTTCATGGGCATCCCCATGGCTTTTCGCCAGGGCGCCATGGTCAGCGTGGATGTGCTCTACCGCTGGAGCGGCCCCGGCATGCGACGGGTCCTGGACTCGGTGGTCGCGCTGGCGGCCCTGGTGCTGATCGGCATCATCATCTGGTGGGGCTGGAACTACGCCAACCGCGGCAAAGTGCAGTCGATGATCGGCCTCGAAGGGGTCTCGATGTTCTGGGCCTACCTGGCCATGCCGGTGGGCGCGCTGTTCAGCGTCTTCGGCATCCTGGGCAACTGGCTCGACCCTCAGCGCCTTGAACTGGAGACTGCGCAATGAGCGTGATGATGATTGTGACCATGGTGCTGTGCTTTGCACTCACCATTTCCGTGGCCGTCTCGATCGGCCTGTCCGCGATCGTGGGCATCCAGATCGGCAATGCCAACATGCTGATTTCGGTCAAGGAGATGTTCTCCTCGATCAACAAATTTCCCCTGGCCGCCATCCCTTTCTTCATTCTGGCGGGCAACCTGATGGAAACCGGCGGCATTTCGCGCCGGCTGGTTGAATTTGCCAAGAGCATTGTGGGCGGGATCCAGGGCGGTCTGCCCATGACCTGTGTGCTCACCTGCATGATCTTTGCAGCGGTCTCGGGCTCCTCGGTGGCCACCACCTTTGCCATCGGCACCATCCTGATCCCGGCCCTGATCAAACACGGCTACCCCACCACCTACGCCGCTTCGCTGCAGGCCACCTCGGCCGAGCTGGGCGTGATCATTCCGCCCTCGATCCCGATGATCCTCTACGGCGTCAGTGCCGAAGTCTCGATTGGCGAACTCTTCATTGCCGGCTTCGGTCCGGGTTTGCTGATCGGTGGCACGCTCATGCTGTTTGTTTGGGCGTATTGCAAATACAAGGGCTGGGGCAAGAACGATGGGGATGGTCGCCTGGGCTTTGGCAAGGCCACCTGGCAAGCCGGCTGGGCCCTGATGATGCCCGTCATCATCCTGGGCGGCATCTATGGCGGCGTCTTCACCCCCACCGAGGCTTCGGCCGTCGCGGTCTTCTACGCCCTGATCGTGGGCATGGTGATCTACCGCGAAATCGGCATCCGGGATCTGTACACGGTGCTGCGCAAGTCGGTGCTGTCCAGTGCGGTGATCATGTTCATCATCGCCAATGCCGGCCTGTTTGCCTTCCTGATCACCCGCGCCGGGGTGCCCGATGCGATCGGTCACTGGCTCGAGGACGTGCTCAAGTCGCCAGCCTATTTCCTGCTGGGCGTCAATGTGGCCCTGTTCCTGATCGGCATGTTCATCGAAACCAGCGCCGCCATCATCGTGCTGGCCCCGATCCTGGCGCCCGTGGCCATGCATTTCGGCATCGACCCGGTCCACTTCGGCCTGATCATGGTGGTCAACCTGGCCCTGGGCATGATCACACCGCCCTTTGGGGTCAACCTGTTTGCCGCCTGCACCGTGGCCAGGATCTCGCTCGATCGCATGATCAAGGACCTGCTGCCCTTTGTGCTGGTGATCCTGGCTTGCCTGCTGGTGATCAGCTACGTGCCGGCGCTTTCGCTGACGCTGCGAGACCTCGTTTACGCGAAATAAGGCTAGAATCGCCACGGTCAGGAGAGCGTTCGGGACGGGCCCAAAGCCTTCCCGAACCGCCGAAGGCGCAGGCGGTGGCAACCCCGCTGAACGCTCAGGCAAAAGGACTGACAAAGCGTCTGACCAGACGTTGCCTCACTGGAGAGAGGTGCCGGGTCATCGAACCACGGCACCCACCGAAGGAGCAAACCGCAGAACGTGTCCACGTTCCCGGTGAATCTCTCAGGTAAAGCGGACAGCGAGGGCCCACCACGGCATGTGCCTTGGTGAACCGTGCCCTTGGAAGCCCCATGTCCGCTGACCCCAACCTGCTGACCACCCCCCTGCATGCCTTGCACCTCGAACTCGGTGCGCGCATGGTGCCTTTTGCCGGCTACAGCATGCCGGTCCAGTACCCGGCAGGCCTGGTGGCCGAGCACCACCACACCCGCACGGCGGCCGGCCTGTTTGACGTCTCGCACATGGGCCAGTTGCGCTTGCATGGCAGCGATGCCGCCGCCGCGTTCGAGAGCCTGATGCCGGTCGACGTGATCGGCCTGGGCCTGCACAAACAGCGCTACGGGCTCTTGCTCAATGACGATGGCGGCATCATCGATGACCTGATGTTCGTGAATCGCGATGTGGCCAACGGGGGCGACATTTTCGTCATCGTCAACGGCGCCTGCAAGCACGGCGACCTGGCCCACATCCAGAGCCGCATCGGTCAGCGCTGCACCATCGAGCCGCAATTCGACCGCGCGCTCTTGGCCCTGCAAGGCCCGCAGGCCGTCACCGCCCTGGCCCGCCTGCTGCCCGGTGTTGAGCAAAGGGTCTTCATGACCGGCATGTCCGCACACTGGAACGGGGCCGACCTGTACATCACCCGCAGCGGCTACACCGGCGAAGACGGCTTTGAGATTTCCCTGCCTGCCCACAGTGCCGAGGCTTTTGCCCGGGCCCTGCTGGCCCAAGCCGAAGTCAAGCCCATCGGTCTGGGCGCGCGCAACTCGCTGCGGCTCGAAGCCGGGCTGTGCCTGTACGGCAACGACATCGACACCACGACCACCCCGGTCGAAGCGAATCTGAACTGGGCCATGCAGAAGGTGCGCCGCACCGGGGGCGCCCGGGCTGGGGGCTTTCCTGGCGCCGACAAGGTGCTGGCACAACTCGATGGCAGCCAGCCACTCCAGCGCATTCGCGTGGGCCTGGTTGGCCTGGAACGCGTGCCGGTGCGCGAGCATGTGGAACTGCACAACACCCGCGGCCAGAAGATCGGCGAAGTCAGCAGCGGCCTGCTCGCCCCGACCGCGGACAAGCCGGTGGCGCTGGCCTATGTGCAGGCAGAATATGCCGCCGTGGGCACCCGTCTGAACGCCATGGTGCGCGGCAAAGCCGTGCCGATGGAAGTCAGCCCCCTGCCCTTCGTCCCCAACCGCTATTTCCGCGGCTGATTCCCACCCCAACAATCGGGATCTGACCCCAATTGATTACCAGGAGCACACCATGAGCCTCAAGTACACCGAAGACCACGAATGGATCCGCGTCGAGGGCGATGTCGCCGTCGTCGGCATCACCCACCATGCACAAGACGCGCTGGGCGACGTGGTGTTTGTGGATCTGCCCGCAGTGGGTCAGTCCTTTGCCCAGAAAGAGGTGGCCGGTGTGGTCGAGTCGGTCAAGGCCGCCGCCGACGTCTACATGCCCGTGACGGGCGAAATCGTCGAGGTCAATGAAGAACTGCGCGGCGACCCTGCGCTGGCCAACAGCGATCCCCTGGACAAGGGCTGGTTCTTCAAGGTCAAGCTGAGCCAGCCTGCCGAGGTCGATGCCCTGCTCGACGAGACGGCTTACAAACAATTCACGGCCGCCTGATCCGCCAAGCCTTGAATGAAGGGCTTGTGCCGAGCCCTTTGTTGAATGTTTCAACGGAGCCCGCCATGCTGATGTCCGCCCACCGCCCTCTCGGAGACCTCGAAAACCCGTCCGAATTCATCGCGCGCCACATCGGCATCGGCGCGCAGGACGAGGCGCACATGCTCAGCGTCATCGGCGAGGCCTCGCGCCGCGCCCTGATCGAATCCATCGTGCCGCGCTCGATCGCCCGCAGCCAGGCCATGCAGCTGCCCGCGCCGGTCACCGAGGCCGCCGCGCTCGAGGAGCTCAAGCGGATTGCACGCAAGAACAAGCTCTACAAGAGTTTCATTGGCCAGGGTTACCATGGCACGCACACGCCCGGCGTCATCCTGCGCAACATCCTCGAAAACCCCGCCTGGTACACCGCTTACACGCCCTACCAGGCCGAGATTTCGCAGGGCCGCATGGAAGCGCTGGTCAATTTCCAGACCATGGTCTGCGACCTCACCGGCATGGCCATTGCCAACGCCTCCATGCTCGACGAAGCCACCGCGGCGGCCGAAGCCATGACGCTGGCCCGGCGCTCGGTCAAGGCCAAAGGGCAACGCTTCATCGTCGCCGGCGATGCGCATCCGCAGACCATCGAGGTCATCCGCACCCGGGCCGAGCCGCTGGGCATCGAGGTGGTGCTGGCCGAGAGCGAAGCCCACTGGCATGCGCTGCTGGAGGGCGACGACTACTTCGCGGTGCTGGAACAGTACCCCTCGACCACCGGACGCTTGGGTCAGGACACGGGAGACACCATCAAGGTGCACGCCAAAAACGCGGCCTACATCGTGGCGGCCGATCTGCTGTCCCTGACCCTGCTCAAGCCCCCCGGTGAATGGGACGGCGGCGGCGTGCATGGGGCAGACATCGTGGTGGGCACCACCCAGCGCTTTGGCATGCCCATGGGTGCCGGGGGTCCGCACGCGGCCTTCATGGCCTGCCGTGATGCCTACAAGCGCTCCCTGCCCGGCCGCCTGGTGGGCGTGAGCGTGGACGCCCATGGCCACCCGGCCTACCGCCTGGCGCTGCAGACGCGCGAGCAGCACATCCGCCGCGAAAAAGCCACCTCCAACATCTGCACCGCGCAGGTGCTGCCCGCCGTGGTGGCCAGCATGTACGCGGTCTACCATGGCCCCGAAGGCCTCAAGCGCATCGCGCAGCGCATCGCCAGCTACACCGCGGTGCTGGCCCACGGCCTGCAGCAGATGGGCTACAGCCTGGTCCATGAGCACGCTTTTGACACCCTGAGCCTGCAGGTCGGGGCCGACCGTGCGCGCGAGTTGGCACAACGCGCCGTGCAGCGCGGGATGAACATCCGCGTGATGGGGGACGACCAGGTCGGCCTCACCCTCGACGAAACCGCCACCCGCGAAGACATCCAAGGCCTTTGGGCGGTCTTCGCCAGCCAGGGCCAGGCGCTGCCCGATTTCGAGCGCTTCGAAAAAGGCATCGCCCCGCGGATCCCCGAATCGCTGCAGCGCACCAGTGCCTTCCTGACGCACCCGGTCTTCAACCGCTACCACTCCGAGACCGGCATGCTGCGCTACATCCGCCAGCTCTCCGACAAGGACCTGGCCCTGGACCGCACCATGATCCCGCTGGGCTCCTGCACCATGAAGCTCAACGCCACCAGCGAGATGATCCCCATCACCTGGCCCGAGTTCGCCCAGCCGCACCCCTTTGCCCCAGCCGACCAGCTGCAGGGTTATGCCGAGCTGGACCAGCAGCTGCGCGACTGGCTGTGCCAGGCCACCGGCTACAAAGGCATCAGCCTGCAGCCCAATGCGGGCAGCCAGGGCGAATACGCCGGTCTGCTGGTCATTCAGGCCTACCACCGCGCCCGGGGTCAAGGGCACCGCAACATCTGCCTGATCCCCTCAAGCGCGCATGGCACCAATCCCGCCAGTGCCCAGATGGTGGGCATGCAGGTCGTGGTGACCCAATGCGACGACAACGGCAATGTGGACATGGCCGACCTGAAGGCCAAATGCGAGCAGCACAGCGACAACCTGGCCGCCGTCATGATCACCTACCCCAGCACGCACGGCGTGTTTGAGACGCAAGTCAAAGCCCTGTGCGAACTGGTGCACCAGCACGGTGGCCGCGTCTATGTGGACGGCGCCAACATGAACGCGCTGGTGGGCGTGGCCGCGCCGGGCGAGTTTGGCGGCGACGTGAGCCACCTGAACCTGCACAAGACCTTCTGCATCCCGCACGGCGGTGGCGGCCCCGGCGTCGGCCCCGTCTGCGTGGTCGAAGACCTGGTTCCTTACCTTCCGGGCCACGCCACCGGCGGCTTGCCGGTCAACGGCGTGGGCGCAGTCAGCGCTGCCCCCTTGGGCAATGCCGCCGTGCTGCCCATCAGCTGGATGTACTGCCGTATGATGGGCGCCGAAGGCCTGAAACACGCCACCGAGTCGGCGATCTTGGCGGCCAACTACATCAGCAAACGCCTGGCTGCGCACTACCCCACGCTCTACGCCAGTGAAAATGGCCATGAGGCGCACGAGTGCATCCTGGACCTGCGCCATTTCAAGGACAGCGGCGGCGTCGTGGCCGAAGACGTGGCCAAGCGCCTGAGGGACTACGGTTTCCATGCGCCCACACTGCCATGCCCGGT
>JACCDS010790570.1_pt1 | contig 11117 bp, 8 predicted proteins | sample 7446441 | NCBI WGS metagenome assembly JACCDS01 (sample SAMN15323445, study PRJNA562643) | freshwater metagenome | isolation source: river surface water | place: USA:Blue River Watershed | collected 2017-08-17 | reverse complement strand
TCGTGATGTGCTCGAACACGACGCGCAGGCCCGGCAGCGACTTGCGCAGCGGTTGCAGGATGCGCTCGATGAACACGGCCTCGCGGTCGAACAGGTCGATGTCGGCGTCGGTGACCTCGCCGTGGATGAGCAGTGGCATGCCGAGCGCCTGCATCGCCTCGAGCGCGCCCATGCAGCGCTGGAGGTCGGTCACGCCGGCATCGGAATTGGTCGTGGCACCGGCCGGATACAGCTTGACCGCCTTCACAAAACCGCTGTCGACCGCGCGCCGGATTTCGTCGGCGCTGGTGTTGTCGGTCAGGTAAAGCGTCATCAGTGGCTCGAAGTTTTGTCCGGGAGGCACCGCGGCAAGGATGCGTTCGCGGTAGGCGGCAGCCCTCTCCGTCGTCGTGACCGGCGGCTTGAGGTTGGGCATCACGATCGCTCGAGCAAACTGATGCGCGGTGTGCGGGACCACGTCCGCAAGCACGGCGCCGTCGCGCAGGTGCACATGCCAGTCATCGGGACGCGTGAGGGTGATCGAGGTAGGGCTGGACATGAGATGAGCTGACGGCGTTGTTTTCGGAGAGAGCGGAATTTTACAGGACGGCGGGCACGCTTCGGCAGCGGCCGGCCGCGGATTCAGCGCGCTACAGCGGCGACTTCCGGCGACAGACCGCGCGCATCGTCGACGTCCGCCTCGTCGCGGCGCGCCTGCTGGCGCTCCCACATATCGGCATACAAACCGCGGGCAGCCAGTAACTGCGCATGAGTACCGCGCTCCACGATACGCCCGTGCGACATGACGAGGATCTGCTGCGCATCCGCGATCGTCGACAGGCGATGCGCTATCACCAGTGTCGTCCGGTTGCGCGCGATCTCCTTCAGTTGCGCCTGAATCGCCTGCTCGGCCTGCGAATCGAGCGCCGAGGTCGCCTCGTCGAACACGAGGATGGCAGGGTTCTTCAGCAAGGTGCGCGCGATCGCTACCCGCTGCTTCTCGCCGCCGGACAGCTTCAGCCCGCGCTCGCCTACTGCGGTCTGGTAGCCCTCCGGCAGGCTCATGATGAAGTCGTGGATGTAGGCTGAACTCGCAGCGGCCACGATCTCGTCATGGCTGGCGCCGGGGCGGCCGTAGGCAATGTTGTATTCGATGGTGTCATTGAACAGAACGGTGTCCTGCGGAACGATGCCGATTGCGTGTCGCAGCGATGTCTGCGTCACCTGCCGGATATCCTGTCCGTCAATGCGGATTGCGCCGCCATTGGCGTCATAGAACCGGAACAGCAAGCGCGCCAGGGTCGATTTGCCCGAACCGCTGTGGCCGACAACGGCTGTCGTGGTGCCGGCGGGCACGGCGAAGTCCACATCAAACAGGATCTGCCGATTGCTTTCATAGCTGAAATCGACATGCTCGAAGCGCAGCTCGGCCTTGTCGATCTTCAGCGGCGCAGCGCCCGGGGCGTCTGCAACCTCGCGATGCTGATCGAGCAGCGAAAACATCCTCTCCATGTCGGCCATGCTCTGCTTGAGTTCACGGTAGATCACGCCGAGGAAGTTCAGCGGTATGTACAGCTGGATCATGAACGCATTCACCAGCACGAGGTCGCCCAGTGACATGCTGCCGTTGATGACACCCAGCGTCGCGCGCCACAACATCATCGACACCGCAGTCGCGATGATCAGTGATTGGCCGGTATTGAGGAGCGACAGCGAATTCTGCGAGCGGACGGCCGCATGCTCGTAGCGCTGCAGCCCCTTGTCGTAGCGCTGCGCCTCGTATTCCTCGTTGCCGAAATACTTGACAGTCTCGTAGTTCAGCAGCGAGTCAATCGCGCGGACATTCGCCTTTGAATCGAGATCGTTCATGGTGCGCCTGAAGTGCGTGCGCCATTCAGTGACAACCACCGTGAAAGCGATATAGACGACCAGAGCAACGACGGTGATCGCGGAGAACCACATGTCGTACTGTATCGACAGATAGCCGAGCACCAGCGATATTTCGACCAGTGTCGGCAGGATGGAGAACAGGGTGTAAGACACCAGTGAGGAGATGCCGCGCGTGCCGCGCTCGATATCGCGGGTTACGCCGCCGGTCTGGCGGTTGAGGTGGAAGCGCAGCGACAGAGCATGCAGATGACGAAACACTTTCAGTGCGATATTGCGCACCGCCCGTTGTGTGACCTTGGCGAAAAAGAATTCGCGCAATTCCGTAAAAGCCGTCGTCGACAGCCGCAGCAGGCCGTAGGCAAGCAGCAGGCCGGCAGGCAGCGCCAGCAGGGTTGCCGGGCGCGCCGGCGTGATGGTCAGGCCATCGATCAGTTCTTTCAGCACCATCGGCACTGCGACGTTTGCCACCTTGGCCATCACCAGGCAGAGCAGCGCAAACAGCACGCGCCACTTCCACGCCCACAGATAAGGGAACAGGGTCTTCAGGGTCGCCCAGTCGTTGCGGGTGCCCTGGTTCGCTGGAGCTTCGGAGTGATGACTGGTGTATCGGCGCATGGGGATCCGGGTGAGGAATTGCTGCTGGGTTATTCTGTAGGACTTTTCGCTGCAGCGTGATTTTAGCGCCTGCAGCTGGATGAGGATTCACAGCACCCGATAGGAAAACAAGCATGAGCAACATTGAAACCACTCGCCTGCCCGAGGGCATGCCCACGCTTCGCGTGATGCCGATGCCGGCTGACGCCAACGTGCATGGCGATGTGTTCGGCGGCTGGATCATGGCACAGGTCGATATTGCCGGTGCATTGCCGGCAGTACGACGCGCCAACGGCCGCGTCGGCACGGTCGCCGTGAACTCCTTCGTCTTCAAGCAGCCGGTATTTGTCGGCGACCTGCTGTCGTTCTATGCAAAGATCGTGAAGACGGGCACAACGTCGATTACGGTGAACGTCGAAGTCTTCGCCGAGCGCAACCGGCTGCAGGCAGAGGTCGTCAAAGTGACAGAGGCAACCCTGACCTATGTCGCTGTCAGCGACGACCGCAAGCCACGTCCGCTTCCGCCACTGCCGCAGGACTGATCAGGCCGGCTGCGCGGCCGGCTTCGCGTCACGCAACTCCCGGCGCAGGATCTTGCCGACGTTGGACTTCGGCAGTTCGTTGCGGAACTCGATCAGCTTCGGACGTTTATAGCCGGTCAGCTGCTCGTGGCAGTAATCCATCAGATCTTCGGCAGTCAATGAGGGATCTCGGCGCACCACGTACAGCTTGACCGCTTCGCCGGTGTGAGCGTCCGGCACGCCCACGACCGCACATTCGAGTACGCCCGGATGCATTGCGACCACCGCTTCCACTTCGCTCGGATAGACGTTGAAGCCGGATACCAGCACCATGTCTTTCTTGCGGTCGACGATGGTCACGTAACCGCGCTCGTCCATCACGCCGATGTCGCCCGAACGGAAATAACCGTCGGCTGTCATCACGCGCGCAGTTTCTGCGGGCTTTTGCCAGTACCCCGCCATCACCTGCGGGCCGCGAATGGCAATCTCGCCGGTCTGCCCCGGCGGCAGCGCGACACCAGCGTCGTCAAGAATCGCGATCTCGGTCGATGGCAGCGGCAGCCCGATGGTGCCACTGAATTCATCTGAATCGGCAGGATTGGCGGTGGCCACCGGCGAGGTCTCGGACAAGCCGTAACCTTCGATGATGCTGCGCCCCGTGATCGCGCGCCAGCGGTCGTTGACGGCCTTCTGCACGGCCATGCCCCCGCCATTGCAGAGCTTCAGCGCAGAAAAGTCGAGCTTGGCGAAGTCGGGGTGATTCAGCAGGGCGTTGTACAGGGTGTTCACGGCGGGCAGCATATTGAATTTACATTTGCCCAGCTCTTTCACCAAGCCCGGAATGTCGCGCGGATTGGGAATCAGGATGTTGCATCCCCCGAGCCGCGTGCCCATCAGGCAGCACACCGTCAGCGCGAAGATGTGATAGAGCGGCAGTGCGCAGACGAAGGTCAGCGCCTCGACGCGCGGCTCCTTGTCGAGTGCGGGCTGCAACCAGGCTTCGTTCTGCAGCAGGTTGGCGATCACGTTGCGGTGGCTGAGCATCGCGCCTTTCGACAGCCCGGTGGTGCCGCCGGTGTACTGCAGGAAGGCGATGTCCGCATGGCCCAGCGCGGGCGATTGCAGTTGCAGGGAATCGCCTTCGTTCAACGCATCCTTGAAACGGATGGCGTTCGGCAAGTCAAACGCCGGCACCATCTTTTTGATGTTGCGTACCACGAAGTTGACGATCATCCCCTTCATGCCGCCAAGCAGGTCGCCCATGCTGGCCACGACGGTCACCCTGACCTGGGTCTGCCCGATCACCTTTTGCAGGGTGTGCGCAAAATTTTCCAGAATGATGATGGCCTCGGCACCCGAGTCCTTCAGCTGGTGTTCCAGTTCGCGCGGTGTGTACAGCGGATTCACATTGACGACGATATAGCCCGCGCGCAGCACCGCCGCCAGTGCCACCGGATACTGAAGCACATTCGGCATCATCAGTGCGACACGCGCTCCCGGCGCCAGCCCTTGTGCCTGCAACCATGCGCCGAGCCGGCGCGACATCACGTCGACATCGGCATAGGTAATCGCGCGCCCCATGCAGACATACGCGGTACGCTGCGCATAGGCGGCGAACGCCTCCTCCATCAAATGAACCAGTGAGCGATAGCGATCGGGATCGATGTCCGCCGGCACGCCGGCCGGGTAGGAAGGCAACCAGAACTTGTCCATGCAGCACCCCTTTTTGTTTTTGCGCGCGGATGCAGGGCGATCTCGGCGCTGTGTGCAGATCCATCCGCTGAGTGCGGATAGCCGGTGTTCTCCAGCGGGGGATGCTAGCGGAATTTACGGGGGTTGTCTGTTTACTGCGCCGCAACAGTTTGCGTTATCGGTGCAGCAGGCAATGTGCGGGCGTAGGAAGCCAGCGCAGCACGACGCTGAGCCTTGTCCAGTTTCGCGAGCGATTTCACGCGCGAATAGAAGTCGCGCAGGCTATCGAGTTGTGCGTACAAGCCGCGGAATCCGGGCACCAGGTCATGATAGGTGGCAGCCAGCGCGAAATGAGCATTCGAGAGCTCGTCTGCAAACCAGTGGTCATAGCCCGAGTAGCCGCCCCAGCGCTCGGCTTTCAGCAATGCGTACTGCTGCTTCATCGACGCGAATATCTGCTGCTTGCGTGCCCGCTTCTCGGCGTCGGTAGCATCCGCGGCAAAGGCGGCGTCGAGCTGACGGCGATGATCTGTCAGCAGCGCGAGGAAGTCGTCCTTGCGCTGCCGGTACTGCTGGTAACGCTCGCGCATCGCCTGGTCGCCATGCCGTTCCAGCCAGCGCGCCACGCCCAGTTCCTCGACGGCAGTCGCGAAGGATTCGTTGAACTGGGAGTCACCGGGCGCATAGGCGACCTGATGGGCGAGTTCATGGAATACCAGCCGCGCTATCTCGGCTTCGGGATAATCAATGAAGGTGGACAGCACCGGATCATTGAACCAGCCCAGCGTTGAGTAAGCCGGCACGCCTGACACGCGCACTTCATGTCCGTGCGCACGTAACCCGGCGGCAAAGCCCTGAGCCGCCGCCTTATCGTAATAACCACGATAATCAACGCAACCGGCCACCGGGAAGCACCATGTGAGCGGCTTCAATGACAGTTCCGGCGTGGCGACTACATTCCACATGACGTAGGGGCGATTGAGGTCGGCATAGCTCTTGTAACTGCCATTGTCCGGAAGGCCGAGCTCTGCGGCGGCAAAGGCGCGGATGTCGCGTGCCTGCCGCAGGCGGGTCTTCAACCTGTCTTCGACCCCGGGGTCGGCCAGCCATGTGTCGATCGGCCTGGCACTGGCCATCAGTGACATCTGTCCCTGCATCGCCTGCGCGTAGTAGCCCAGCTGGGCACAACCTGCAAGCGCGGACAGCAGGCAGGCAAAAGGCAGGAGCAGGATTCGTTTCATCGGCAGGTCAACAAGGTTTGAATATTCTCAGGAAGGCGGCGCCTTCTCGACTTGCACCAGCACGTCGTAGAAAGTCGGCGCACGCCCCATATCGGTCAGCCGCTGGCTGGTCAGCTCATTGGCATTCCTGCCATCCGCGGCCAGCTTCTTCCACCAGATGGACAAGGCCACCACGAGTCCTTTGCGCGGCGCATCGCTGACACGCGCCTTCGCTAGCAGCTCACCACGCTGATTGAACACGCGAACCAGATCGCCGTCCGCAATTCCACGAACGGCGGCATCGTCCGGGTGGATATCGAGATGCGGCTCACCTTCTGTCGCACGCAGGCTCTGCACATTGACGAAAGTGGTGTTGAGAAAGTTCCTTTGCGGCGGTGAAATCATGGCCAGTGGATAGTCTTTTGCCAGCTCCGGTGCCGAGGCCACCGACTCGTAGGGCGGCGTATAGGCCGGGAGCGGATCGAGGCCGGCCTGCAGCATTTGCTCCGAATAGAATTCACACTTCCCGGAAGGCGTCGGAAAGCCGCCGAGCGCAAACGGCGCGGCCGGCATGTCGAGCTTCATCCAGCCATCGTCCCTGACGCGGTTCCAGTCGTATCCGCGCGCCCGCGGATGAGTCGCATCGAAGGCCTGCGCCGCCAGTTCGTCATCGGTATCGGAAAAACAAGGGTCGGTGAATCCCATCTGCGCAGCAAGCAGGCGGAAGGCCTCGGTATTCGGTTTGGCCTCACCCAGCGGCGCGATAGCGGGATTGTTCGCGATGATGTACTGGTGCCCGTAGCTCGCATGTACGTCCGTGTGTTCGAGCTGGGTGGTCGCGGGCAGAACGATGTCGGCATAGTCCACCGTATCGGTCTTGAACTGCTCCAGTACGACCGTGAACAGGTCCTCGCGCGCGAAGCCTCGGGCCACCTTCGCCGATTCAGGCGCCACGGCAACCGGGTTGGAGTTGTAAACAATGACCGCTTCGACTTGCGGACCGAAGTCTGCCGAAGCGGGTCGAAGCAGATCATCTCCGATCGTGCTCATGTTGATGGTGCGTGAAGGACGCGCGGGATCGGACCGCCGCAGATCGGGGCGCTCCATCTGCGCCGTCCGTTTCGGATAGCTATCGCCGGACGACAGCAACACGCCACCCGCCGCATGGCGCCACGCGCCGACCAGAGCGGGCAGGCAGGCGATGTTACGCGCCGCCATGCCCCCGCCACGAACCCGCTGCACGCCGTAACTGAGCCGGATCGCTGCGGGCTCGCCGCTCATCGCCGTGTCGCCATATAGCCGGGCCAAGCTCTCGACCTGCTCGACGGGTATGCCGCAGGTATCGGCCGTGCGTTGCGGGGTCCATTCGGCGACTCGGGCCTTCAGCTGCTCGAACCCGATGGTGTAGCGTTCAATATAGTCGTGATCGAGCTGGTCATCGCGTATCAACAAGTGCATCAAGCCCAGCGCCAGCGCAGCATCGGTGCCCGGCAGCAGCGCGATATGGTGCTGGCATTTCGCTGCCGTCAGCGAGCGGTACGGATCGATGGCGACCAGAATCGCGCCGCGGCGCTTGGCTTCCTGGGCTTTCGTCCAGAAATGCAGGTTGGACGCGACCGGGTTGCCGCCCCAGATCAGGATCAACTTCGCATGCTCATACTGCTCGGTGTCTGTACCTATCTTGGCACCGATCGTATATTTGTAACCAGTACCTCCGGCCGTGGCACAGATGGTTCGGTCCAGCTGCGACGCGCCGAGACAGTTGAAAAATCGCATGGCCATTGACTCGCCCTGGACCGCGCCCATGGTGCCTGCGTAGCTGTAAGGCAGAATGGCGCGCGCGTCCCGCCCGGCGATCTCCCTGAGGCGACTGGCAATGGTCGACAGCGCCTCATCCCAGCCAATCCGGACAAACCGGCCTTCACCCTTGCGGCCGATACGCTTCAGCGGGTAAAGCAGCCTCTCCGGGTGGTAGGTGCGCTCGACATAGCGGGACACCTTGGTGCAAAGGACGCCAGCCGTATTGGGATGATCCGGATCTCCGCGGACCTCAATCGCCCTGCCGTCGGCCACGGTGACCAGCATCGCGCAGGTGTCGGGACAATCGTGGGGGCAGGCGGCTCGTACGAGGCGGGTACTCATCTGGAACTCCGACATGGGAAAAGGGTTTAATTTCGTACCAAGTTACAGCCGGGACAGTGTAAGGGTAATATTACACAGGCCGTAGCGTATGTTGACGCGCAGGCAGACCATCGCGCCCGCAGAGGCGCACAGGCAAGGAAGAGACCCTCATGAAACTGATTGAACCCATCATTCAATTCCACGCCGAGCTCACGCAGATCCGGCGAACAATTCATGCGCATCCTGAACTCTCGTACGAAGAAGTTCAGACTGCGGAACTGGTTGCCCAGAAGCTGACCGAGTGGGGTATCCCGGTCATACGCGGCTTGGGCGGGACCGGTGTCGTCGGTGTCATCCGCAATGGCAGCAGCCATCGCGCCGTCGGATTGCGTGCCGACATGGATGCGCTGCCGCTGCAGGAATACAATACGTTTGCCCACAAGTCCAGACACGAAGGCAAGATGCACGCGTGCGGACATGATGGACACACGACGATGCTGCTCGGCGCAGCCTACTATCTCGCCAAGCACCGGAATTTTGACGGTACCGTCTATGTGATTTTCCAACCGGCCGAAGAAGGTGCTGGCGGCGCAAAAGCCATGATGGACGACGGCCTGTTTACCCAATGCCCGATGGAGGCCGTTTTCGGCATGCACAACTGGCCCGGCGCGCCGGCTGGACGGATTGGCGTGGTGCCCGGGCCGATGATGGCCTCGTCGAACGAGTTCGAGCTGGTCATCAAAGGGAAAGGCTCGCACGCGGCGCAGCCGCACATGAGCATTGACCCGATCATGGTGGCTGTGCAGATCGCGCAGAGCTGGCAAACTATCGTCTCGCGCAATGCCAGCCCGCTGGATTCGGCTGTTCTGTCAATCACGCAAATCCATGCCGGTAGTGCGACCAATATCGTGCCCGACTCGGCAAACATGATCGGTACGGTGCGCACATTCACGATCCCGGTGCTCGACATGATCGAGCGGCGCATGCGGGAGATTGCCGAGCATACCGCAGCGGCATTCAACGCTTCAGTCGAGTTCCAGTTCAAACGCAACTATCCACCGTTGATCAATCATGTGATCGAGACCGAATTCGCGACAGGCGTAATGCGGGAGGTGGTCGGCAACGATGGCGTGCTGACGAATGTCGAGCCGACGATGGGCTCCGAGGACTTCGCGTTCATGCTGCTCGAGAAACCCGGATGTTACGTTTTCATTGGAAACGGGGACGGCGCGCACCGCGAATCTGGTCATGGTCTCGGGCCGTGCAATCTGCACAACCCGAGTTATGACTTCAATGACGATCTATTACCGATCGGCGCCAGCTATTGGGTCAGGCTCGCAGAGCGCTTCCTTTCGAGCCCACCGTTACGCTGACACGGGCTCGGCCTTAATCCGGCAGCCGGTCCGCCGCGCTGCCGACGCGCTTACCCGGATTGAGCTTTTCGACCGCCAGCAGCACGGCTGACTGGTCGGCATGCGGAACGGTGTTAACAATGGATTGATAGGCCTTGGTGACCAGCTCGGTCACTTGCAGTGTCACGCCGGCTTTCAGCGCTGCGTCCAGAATGTTATCCATGTCCTTGAGCTGGGTCTTGATCTGGCCTCCGGGGAGGAAGTTTCGGTCCAGCATACGCTGACCATGAACTTCGAGGATCCTGCTCTCGGCAAAGCCGCCGCGTATGGCCGCCCGGACCGCCACTGGATCGGCGCCTCCCGCCTGGGCCAGCATCAGTGCCTCGGCAACGATGTTCAACGTAGCGCCGACGATCAGCTGATTGCACAGTTTCGCCACCTGACCACAGCCCTCGGGCCCGACCCGCGTTGCTCGCCCCATTACGGACAAAATCGGATTCGCGCGTTCGAATTGCTCTGGAGAGCCGCCCGCCATGATCGCGAGGGTAGCAGCCTCCGCACCCACGACCCCGCCAGATACCGGCGCATCGATGAAATGGACGCCACGCTCTTTCAGCAGTGAGGCGATCTCCTGCGCTTCGGACTGGCGTGTCGAACTCATGTCAATCAACAAAGCACCAGGCTTTATTGCAGGTGCCATGGTGCGCACGACCTGAAGCACGTCCGGCCCGGCCGCTAGCATGGTGATCAGCACGTCAGCGCCTGCGGCCTGGTCCAGGGTTTCCGCGACACGAGCGCCGTGGGGCGAGAGCTCAGCCGCTTTTGAGCTTGTTCGGTTCCAGACGATCAGGGGAAATCCGGCTTTCAGCAAGTTAATCGCCATCGGCTTACCCATCAAACCGATGCCCAAGAATCCAATTACCGGCTTTGGTTGTACTTCGGCCATGCGCATCTCCTATCGGATTGTTAATATAAAGCGGCGAATGATCGCGAATTCAGGGAAGGAGTGCAAGAAATGAACAACCGGACAGTGAAGGCTTTCAGGATGGCGTTCGTATCTGCTGTGTTAGCTCTCGGGGGATGCGCAGGCTACGCGCCTTCACAAGAATTCATCGGGCTATCGCGCGGAGAGACCATCTCGGCTCTGGGCCAACCAAATCCTATGCCTGCGGACGTCAACGCGGCAAAGCGGCTTGATTTCCCGCGCGGTCCTTTCGGCAAACACACTTACGCGGTGTATTTCGACGACACGGGTAAGGCAATCCGTTATCAGCAACTACTCACTGACGAGAACTTCGCGAAAATTGTTCCCGGGATGGATGAGAGCGAGGTAGTCGGCGTAATCGGCGTATCGAAAGACAGCTTCAAACTTGGGCGAGAACGTGGGTATGTGTGGAACTACCGTTACGTCACGCCATTATGCCGCTGGTTTCAGATCGAATTCAGCGCAGAACGTAAGGTTCGCTCTGCTGGATACGCTATCCCGCCGGAATGCCGGATCGGTACAAGAGCGATTCGATGATTCTGAATAGAACAACGCTTAACTGATCTGCGCCCGTCGAAAACAGGGCCTCGAGTTTTTGCTGACTTAAAAGCAAAAACCCCCAGTCTTGTGGGACTGGGGGTTTTCATGGGGTAGCCTGACGATGACCTACTTTCACACTGGTTGCAGCACTATCATCGGCGCGAAGTCGTTTCACGGTCCTGTTCGGGATGGGAAGGGGTGGTACCAACTTGCTATTGTCATC